>Ga0214923_10004686_pt1 | contig 16344 bp, 12 predicted proteins | sample LL1510_MetaG_FD_177993 | JGI IMG/M metagenome (GOLD analysis project Ga0214923, IMG submission 177993) | Freshwater microbial communities from Lake Lanier, Atlanta, Georgia, United States - LL-1510 | ecosystem: Environmental > Aquatic > Freshwater > Lake | place: USA: Georgia | collected...
CACCACTTGGATTACTTCCTCGTTGTTGTGGATGAATCATCTTCCCATAGTGTTCTAGTAATCCAAGTGGTGTCCCATCAGGCTGAAAATAGCCTCCATTGATTCCAGCAACACACCCGGCTTTCTGAATCATTGCTACAAGAGATTGATCCTGCAATGGCTGATCGACGACAAGAAGCGAAAAATCTTTTTCCTCAAAAATCAAAGCTTGGACCTCGGCCTGTTCATTCGCGTACGTCTCAAAGGAAAATGATACTAAAATACCCGAGGGCTCTATTTTTCCGAATTCTCTACGTTGTAACAAATACCACGATGAATGATTTAACCCGGATATTTCATACTGATTCGTCGCGAGGCGCCGCAAATCCTGATCTAGACAAGGAAGGTGATGGATTGCGAAGACGGCTGTATGTTTCATACTGCCCAAGGAGCAATTCGAAGCTGACGCAGTATCCATCAGGTGTTCGCAAGCCGCAGCAGAATCGGTATGAAATATCCGGGTTAAAGAGGCAAATACTGATACGGTCGTCAAGCAACAGAACAACAGCTCTATTAATAAGAAAGGTAACTTTTTCAAAATGAATTTTAGGATTTTTTGGTCCTAACCGAAATATTTCATGTCAATCTACTACAGAAGTTGTTGTAAGAATTGTATAGAATACCAATCAAGACTCAGCCTTGTTAAAAAAACTCATCACCGCTTTGAGGAGACCTGGAATATGGTGCTCTGTTGCCTCAGTATCAATAGGAATGCCAAGTTGCCTCATTTTGCTTGAGGTAATGGGACCAATACTTGCGGTGTGACAATGATCGGGGAATCTTCTTCCCATATTTTTTAACAATGCGTCAAAATATTCCACACTCGATCCGCTTGCAAAGGTAATCATATCAGCTCCCTCTTGCACAAAACGTTGAATCCCTCCTTCTTTATCATCGATTTCTCGACGAGTATGGTAAACCGGCACATCATCAACGATTGCCCCCAGGTCTTCAAGAGCTGTGGCTAGAAATTCTCGAGCTCCACTAGCGCGAGGCAAAAGAATACGAAGGTTTTCTACACCTACCTTCTTGAGCTCTTCAAGCAACGATTCTGCGACAAATGTTGGCGGTACTAGATCTACAGAAAAACGATATTCACGAATTTTTTTCTCTGTTCCTGGGCCAATAGCAGCAATGCGTGCTGCTCCTAAGGCACGAGCATCGTGATGATGTTGATAAAATTCTTCAAAAAAAGCGCTCACACCATTCGGGCTTGTGAAGACAATCCAATCGTACGCATGGGCATAGTTGATGACCTCAAGAAAGGCTGCTTTTTCTTCTTTTTTTTCGATGGCTTCGATGCGAATGGTTGGTAGCTCGTAAACATCAGCACCAAGCTCACGCAAGCCTGTCACAAGTTCACTAGCTTGTTCACGCGTTCGAGTAACAACAATACGACGTCCAAAAAGAGGACGCGTTTCAAACCAATTTAATTTTTTTCGAAGCAAGACCACCTCTCCAAAAACAGCAACAGCAGGAGCTGAAAAATTTTTTTCTTGAGCAAGACGAGCAATGGTTGCGGCTGTGCCGGTAAGAGTTTCATGCCTCCCTGTTGTAGCCCACCGTACAAGGGCCGCCGGGGTAGCTGGTTCCATCCCTGCATCCATTAAGGAGCTAGTAATAGCATCTAATCGCTCCACACCCATGAGCATCACTTTTGTTCCTGGAGCCATGGCAAGAGACTTATAATTAAGGGAGGAAACCTCCTTAGAGGGATCTTCATGACCAGTAAAAATAGTCAGTTGTGAATTATTACTACGATGCGTCACAGGAATACCAGCATAGGCAAGTCCCCCGATAGCAGAGGTCACACCAGGAATAATTTCAAATGAAAGATCTGCCTCGGCTAATGCTTGAGCCTCCTCCCCACCTCGGCCAAAGAGAAAAGGATCGCCTCCCTTAAGTCGAACCACACAATGACCTTTTTGCGTTTTTTTGACTAACAACGCATTGATTTCCTCCTGAGAGAGCGCATGTTTTCTAGCACTTTTGCCAACAAAAATTTTTTCAGCATCGACTGGGGCATAACGGAGCAATTCTTGATTACTCAAATAATCATAGAGGACTACCTCCGCACGTGAGAGGCATTCTCTACCTCGAATCGTGAAGAGCCCTGGATCACCAGGACCTGCGCCCACAAGATAACAGATGCCGTGTTTTTGTTTAGAAGAGGGATTTTGTTTCATAAAGTTAGGGTATAAAAATGAAAAAACTATGAGATGGCTAATTTTTCCCCGAGCATAGTGGCTACACGCAGGGCTACCTCCTCTGGCGTATGGCCACTGGCTTCTCCCAAACGAGGGATAGCTCCTTCATAAGGAAAATACACACCTTTAAGATGAATTTTTTTTACTACGTTATCCATCCTTGCCAACGCACCTAATGCCATGTGACACCCGCCTCCCAAGTACGAGAGCAAGAGACGCTCTGTCCTCACACACAAGGCGGTCTCCTCATCATGAAGTACTTGAAGACAGGCGGCAGCAGAGGTAGGAGTGTTCTCGCAACGTGTCTCAATAGCAATGGCACCTTGGCCAGGTGCAGGAAGCATGGCGGCAAGTTCTCTGAGATAAAGTCTCCTCCCCTCAAAGTCAAAGAACCCTCGCCCATCATTGATTCTAAAATCATAGCCGAGGCGCTCAAGCCCAGCCTGTGCAAGAATAAGAGCATCGATTTGATCTGGAGACTCCTTGACAACAAGTTTGCGCAAGCGTGTTGGCACATTACCTCGTATTGCTTGAAAAATGAAATCAGGTCTTATATGGCGTAGAATTTCTGTGCGACGAGGGCTACTTGTTCCAATAGCTGCTTGCCTGGGTAAGGTAGAAATTTCGTGAGGCTCGAGGCTAATGAGCAGATCAGTTGAACTAGCACGAGGTAAGATTGCAGCCAGCATGAGTCCCTCAGGAGTCCTTATGGGAAGATCTTTAAGACTATGAATGGCCATATCGATTTCGCCAGCAAGCAATGCATCCTCGAGTTGACGGGTGAAAAGACCACTTGCCTCGCTTGTTGGCAGATGAATAGCCATCTTAGGATGGGCATCCCCACGTGTTGAAATAATTTTTTGCTCTATCTTAAGATCACAGTACTTGCTCTCAAGCAAATGGACTACAGATCTTGTTTGAGCAAGTGCGAGGGCACTTCCTCGAGTTCCTATGGAAAAAAAAGATGGCCTCATCATGAGTGTTCTAGGAGCAGTAGGAAAATGGCATAAAGGGATTTTTTCTCATCCAGAGAAGAAATTCCCTCACATGTTGTGCGATCAGGGATTCACAGTGAACAATCTCTTGGCGACGTATGTCGATGGATTCTGAAGCGATCTTTTGCAAGCTATCAATATCGTAGAGAAAGACTCCTTGCATCTTGTTAATGCTGGGTTCGACATCTCGTGGTACCGCAAGATCAATAATAAAGAGAGGACATCCACGACGGTTTCTTAAGTGAGGCTGGAGTTTTTCCACCGTTAAGATGGCATGAGGTGCTCCCGTTGCACTGATGATGATATCAACATCACGTATGTTTTTTTCCCAATGATCAAAATGCAAGGCCATTCCTCCAATTTGAGCAGCGAGGGTAACAGCTTTATCGTAGTGACGATTAGAAACAATCAGGCTTCTCACCCCACGAGATTGAAGACTCCTTGCCGTTCTCTCACTCACCTCTCCCGCTCCTAAAATCATCACTCGACAGTCATCAAGTTGTCCAAAAATCTTCTCAGCAAGTTGCACCGCCACCGAACCTATGGAAGATGCACCACGTGTGATTTGTGTTTCTGTACGTAGTTGTTTGGCTACCCGAAAAGTATGTTGAAAGAGGCGGTGCAAGGGACGTGTTGTAACACCTCGTTCGACAGAAAAGGAATAGGCTTTTTTTACCTGCCCAAAAATTTCCGTCTCTCCGAGCACCATGGAATCAAGACCACTAGCAACTCGAAAGAGGTGCCTCACAGCTTCCGGAGTTGTATGATAGTATAGGGGAACGTCACTTCCAACCCGCTCTTTTAAGATGTTATGAAAACCATCGAGTGTCTGGAGCGGACAAAGACTCGACGCATAGAGTTCTACGCGATTACAAGTCGAAAGCATTACCGCGCCAGAAAGGCCATCCCGAGCACTCAGGCGCCCGAGTAATTCTGCCATCTCCTCTTGCTTGACGGCAAAGTTCTCTCTTATTTGAAGAGAGGCAGTACGATGATTCAGGCCTGCACAAAAAATATTCATCAGAAATAAAGGCCTGATATATAGCGCATCACAGGAAAGATCATCAGTGCAAAAAAGAAGATTAAAATTGCCATAAAAGCCAGATGATGGGCCCCCAAACGATTTTTGTGATACAAGACAAGCGTAAGAACATACGCTCCCCAAACAAGGAGCGAAATCCCAAATTTCATTCCTGAAATGGAGTGAAACGGAAGCCATCCTGCCGCAAAACTAATACTGAGCAAGATCCAGCCAAGCCAGAGTAAGCGTAGAGTCACTGCTTCGAGAAGACACATAGGTGGAAGATAATGAAAAATGGTCGTGGGGTGTTGAGATTTGAGTTGTTTCTCTTGGACAAGAAACATGATTGCTGAAATGGAAGCTAGTCCAAAAGCACCAAAGGCAATGAGTGATAGGGCAGCATGGAGTTCAATCCAGGGGTTGATAGAGGATTCTAAGGGCATTTTTGCACCCGGTAAAAGAAGTGCTATGGATTGTAAGGCTAAGATGAGCGGTGCACTAAAAGCACCCATGAGTGAGATGCGATAGGTTGTTCCTACGACGAGATAAAAGAGACCAATCGCCCAACTCAAAAAAATCATGACCTCGGGAAGATTACGAATAGGGCACGCGTGTTCCATGACCCCTTGTGTCATTAAAAAAAAGCTTTGCGCAAGCACCCCAAGAGCAATCACCATCCAATCAAAACGTCCTGGACGAAGCCCCCTAGAGCGAAAACCAAGCAAGGAAGACAAACAGCTTGAAAAATAAAACAACGTTGATAAGACGAGGGAAAGTTGAAAAGGGAGATGCAGCATAAAACAAGTCATTGCTAAAATCATGAGTTTTTATAGTCCTCACCGAGGAAATGGAACAACCTTTCCTAACTTCTGAGAAGCATTAATAACATCATGGTAGTATAAGGCAGATTGCTTGAATTTTCTCTGAAATGTTTTTGGATCCATTGTTGCAAGCCCAAATTTTGGAACATATCCATAATGCCACTCGTAGTTATCAGCAAGAGACCAGATAAAGTAGCCCTTAATATTATAGCCTTGCGACATTGTTTTTTGAATTTGGGCTATATGATCTCTCAAATAGTCAATACGCTTTTGCTCGTCTAAGGTAGCAATGCCATTTTCTGTAATCATGAGTGGTTTGTGATAGCGTTTCCCAACTTTACGAATCAGCTTTCCTAGTGCGCGTGGATCAATACGCCATCCCATCATCGTAAAGTGAGTTCCACGGTGACTTCCCTGGGTGAGCAGACTGAAAGGACCAGCAACCTGACTGTAGTAATAATTAAATCCAATAATGTCACAGAGGTCATAGACTTTATCAAGATGATCAAAGGCATTATGCTCAACTGTATTATAAATGAGCCCTCCTGGATCTAGCCAACCATGATACCAGTACGGAATCGCTTCGATACTCACAATTTTAGCATCAGACTTGATTTCTTTAATACGCGTAGCAGCATCTCGGAAAAAATCCACACTCATAGACATCGCGTTTTTGTAGCCTTTAAAATCACAGAGATGATGAGGTGGCCATAAGCCAACAATATAGGCAGTGAGAACCTGACCATTGGGCTCGTTTTGAGGCGCATAATAAGTGACATAGGGCGACATTGCCTCGACCATGCGAGCCACATAGTGATTCCAATGAGAACGAGCTAAGGGATGAAGCCAATTGGTCTGAGTACTATTTTTTTGATCACTTAACCACGCAGGAAATGTAAAATGCCAAAGACACACATAGGGCTCAATACCTGATTCTTTGAGCTTGCGCGCCATTTCGACATAATGATGAATTGCTTCTTGATTATACTCACCAGGTTGTGGTTCAATCCGAGCCCATTCGATACTAAAGCGATAGGCATTGACTCCAATTTTTTTGAGCGCTTTAAGATCTTCATCAAAGTGAGACCAACTATAAAGTGCATTACCAATACTAGGAGCCTCCTTTTTTTGGACCATGAGATCCCAATCGCGCTCAAAGTATTCCCTAGATCCTGTTTCTACAGCACGATCTTCATACTGCAAACTACTTGTTGAAATCCCCCAGGCAAAAGGACGATAACCCGTGCATGCGAGAGCGCAATTTTGAGGCGGCCTATCTAGTGGTCCGAGTGGACGTAACACACAGCCTGTGATGAAGAGAAAATATGTCAATCTGACTAAAAAGAACAAAGAGCGGAGGCACACAGAGTCCTCGATCCATTCGAATTTCAAGAGAAATAAATCATGATATCTTCTCTTCATGAAGGTTTTGAAAGGCATCAATATTAGTGTGCAGGCTTATCCTGAGCCGAAGAAGCAAAAGGAACAACTTTCAGCTCATTATCCCCGTCACGATAAAAACCATAGAAGCCAGGGAGTTTACCAAACCAATCCATCATTGAGGTCGTTAAAAAATCATGATACTTCAGATCCAAATGTTTGTGTAGCGTCCCATCTTTTTTTCTAATTTGATAGGAAGGTAAAGTGAATTTTTCATATTCGAGATCGCTGATACGGGCCCTTTGAAGACGGAGAGGATCATAAATTGAAATCCACCAACCTCCAAAAGCATCGGGTTCTGTCGGAGGCATGATTTTAAAAATAAATTTTCCTGCACGTTTTTCATCCCCCTTGAGATTGAGACTATAAAAGGTGCCTAGCGCGGAGCGTGAGGAAATATATCCTGCAAGAAAATTACGTGCAAGTTCTTGGAATTTTTCTAGTTGTTCTCCCCGGGCATACATACCTAGCTCGACGCAGGCAGGATCTTCAGGATTTCCATAAATATTCATTTCACCATAAGCATTCACGTGAAAAGAGAGATAGGGAACATTTCTCAAATATCCTTTGCTAATGCGTGTGGCTGGTATTTGAAAAAATGATTTAATCCGATCATTACAGCGCAAATCCTGAACCATCATTCGCCATGGAGGAGCTTTGTCGGGATCCACAAGATCTGCAAAATAGACCATGCTTTTATCAGCATCATTGATGCGCTGAACAGATGCCTTATCGATAGTGCGCTCCCCGAGAGACTGCTGGAGGATGAGTTCCTTTGCATCATTTTTAATGATTAAGCCCTCATAGCGTGTTCCATCTTTCATGATCACATAATCAGGAGAGAGACGATTAGTGGCAGAGGAAATTCCCAAAGAAAAAGAGAGAAAGAATAGGTTTAAAATAATTTTTTTCATAGATAGAGGGTTTCGTACGGGCTAATAATCTCTAATGCGATTACTCTCCAAAGCTCCTGGTACCTGATGGATCAGACGAAGTAAAGGGTAATGAGTTATGAGTGAATATAAAGAGTTAAAATTGTCCTGTTATCGTTTATAAACCCATTATTCATTACTCATTATTTCGTTTTTAGCCCGGATATTTCATACTGATTCGTCGCGAGGCGCCGCGAATCCTGATGGTGACACCACCGGCGGTCGGGAGACCGCGGTGGAGACTGCCTTTAGGCAGACCTTCAAAGGGCGAGACGAGCTTCGCCAAGCGAGTCAACGCAGACGAGCATTTTGACGCCGGGCTGTATGTATCCATATTGACTCGCTCGCACCTTACTCGACTCGCCCTTACGGGCTGCCCCTAACCTAACGGTTACGGCAGTCTACCCCAGGCTCTCCCGAGCACTGGTGTTGCCCGAGGAAGACTTCGAGCTTGGGCGCAGCATCCACCCTAGCTTCCCGGTCTCCACAGGTGATCGGTGTGAACTATCCGGGTTAGATCAGGATTCACGGCGCCTCGCGACGAATCAGTATGAAATATGCGGGCTAAGGAAAAAGAGCAAGCATACGACGTGCCCTTCTCAATTTAATATACTATCAATGGATTCACTAATCATGAAACGCAAGGGAAGAAATCAACAGCAACTACAGAACGAGTATGGTGCGGAAAATATTCTCCTCCCATGCAGGTCATGGAATCATCGCTGGGATATCATTTTTTTCCATCTTTCATGAAGGGCATAAATAATAAAAGGCAAGGCGGAGCTAGAAATCACACCAATAATCATGGTGAGTTCGTATGTTTTTAAACTCCCAACAGCAATTTGACTAGGTGGTAAGAAGCCAATGCCAATTGTAAAGATACAACTCAAGGATCCAATCACACAGACAGACCAAAGCCCTATTTTACCGCCAGGAATTCTAAAAGCACGTTGAACCTCGGGATATTTGTAACGAAGCCTAATGGCAGCAGCGAACATGGCAACATAGACAAGCAATGCAAGAATGGAGGTAATATTAGTTAACACCCAAAATCCACTAGTGACCGTTGGCATGAGCAAAAATATGGCACAGAGCACCGTGAAAATACATCCTTGAACAAATAGAATAGCTACAGGAACACCATGTTTGTTTTTATAGCCCAATTTTTGAGGCAAGCATTCATCATGACAAGCAATAAGGAGGCTTTTGCTCGGTCCTAAAATCCACGCATTAACACCACCCACAGAGCTTAATACTATTAAAAGAGCCAAGACTGGCATAAACCAAGTCATATGAAAGGCTGTAAAGAAAACCTCGAAAGCCTGCATTAATCCAGAGACAATATTGAGTTGTTTTTGTGGAATGACTAAAGCGACTGCAAGAGAAGAAAAGATAAGAGAACTTAAAATAATAAGTGCTGACCAAAAAATAGCCTTAGGATAGTTATGCTGAGGATTCGCAACCTCACCAGCATGGGCAGAAGACATTTCAATACCAACTAAACTGTAAAGCACAGCCGTTAATAAGACCATATTATCGATGCTGCTTAAATCTGGAAAAAAACTATGCCAATTAAATTGGATATTAATTGGTTTGCCTAGCAACATCCAAACAATTCCTAATGCAATAATAAACACCATGGGAATGAGGACTCCAATGAGTGCTGATAATGAACTTAAAACGCTAGATGCTTTTAATCCTAAAAAGTTAAAAAGAGTTGCACTCCAGAAAAAAATAAAAACAACTGGTAAAATATAAAACTTGTTATTCACTAAATCGGGATTAATGCAGTACGCAAGTGTTGCCGCAATAAAAGACATAATAGTTGGATACCAACAGAGATTATAAAACCATTGCATCCAAATAGTCATGAATCCAAATTTTTTTCCAAAAGCCTCGCGAGCCCAGATATAAACGCCTCCTGTTTCTGGCCAACCTGTTGCTAGTTCAGCAGAGACAAGTGCTGTAGGAATAAAGAAAAGCAATGCTGCTAATGCATAATAAAAAACAATAGAGAAACCATATTCTGCACTCATGGGTAATGAGCGAATACTATCGATTGCAATAATATTCATCATGACAAGACTAAAGACACTAATTGATTTTTTATTCATATATTATATTTACTTGCTAAGTTTTTTATTTTTTGGCGCCCACATAGAATTGGATAAGTTGCTAACGCACTAAGAATTAAAACGATTCCACACAAAGCTTCAAATGAATTCGTTATCAATGTATAAACAAGTGCCATCACACTAATGATAGAAAAAAAAAGTTGCGGCCATGGATAGAAAGGTGAGCGAAATGTCATATGTTTTGAGATACCTTGCAACTTCTCTCGTCTTCTCAAGACAATCACACTGATAACGGCTAAGAGTTCACAGGGAAGCATTGCAAACTGGGTGCTTACTAAAATTGCTTTGAACGAAGAAGTTAGGAGTAATGCTATGACGACAGCATATTGAAAAAGAACAGCCCGAAGTGGTATTTTCTTTTTTGAAACCTTCCCAAACCAATTCAAAGCAGAAAGATTTTTTCCCATCATTTGCATAATACGAGGCCCCGTCCAGGTCATTGCACTAACGCTAGCAATAAGCCCCAAAGCAATAAAAGCCGACATTATACGACCTCCCTGCTGACCTAAAAGATGTATTGCAACAACACGCGCAACATCGAGAACACCACGCAATTCATTGACAGGAGCAGAAAGTAGAAAAATGGCATTCATGACTAAATAAACAACCATCACAAAGAGAGATCCAATAATTAGGGAACGACCAACCGTGCGTTGTGAGGTGTTAACATCATCTGCAATATAGGTCGAAGCATTCCAGCCTGAGTAGGAATAATAACAAAAAAGCAATGTTACTCCGGAAGTGGGTTGAAATAATTCTTTGAGTGCTAATGAAGATGGCATCAACATTCTCAAAGGCACAGCAGCATAACGAAATCCAAAATAGCAAATCAGAGCAATCAGCAAGAACTTTAATCCCGTAGTAATATTTTGAAAAGTTGCACTAACTCCTAAATCAATGAGATGTACTGCTGTGACCAGAGTTACAAGAAGGATCGATGAAACAATAGGATGCAGCCAGGGAACCATAGCTTGAAAATATCTGCCAAAAGCCATGCTTGCCAGTGCAATGGGTCCCATACAACCTGCCATCTGTGTTATAATCCCTGCCATGGTTCCAATGGCTGGGTGATACATTGTTGTAAAATAATAATACTCACCACCTGAATGAGGCATTTTTCCAGCAAGCTCTGCATATGAAACCGCACCACAGAGAGCGACTAGACCACCTAATGCCCAAAGGAGCAAAATGGTAAAACCACTAGATATAGAAACAAGCTGCATTCCAAGACTTGTATAAATTCCATTGCCAACCATTGTGGCCGCAACCAGAAAAACACAAGTCATAAGACCAACTTTTCGAAGAGGATGTGTAGACATAAAAGAATAAAGGCTATTTTATTTCGACAATAAAAAAAGAATTTTTTTACATTTTACGCTACAACGAATTGACTCATGAATCCTAACAACCTGAAGAATGGTTATGTCCATGAGTGCAAGAATATAGTCAAATGACTTTGACGATAAAAAGAGATATTACCTAAGATGATTTAGCCCGGATATTTCATACTAATCGTGACGAGGAGACTGCGAAGGTTGATGGGGGTAGGGCGAGTGATGAAATCTGACGACGGCTGTATGAGTCCATATTGACTCGCTCGCACCTGATCGGCTCGCCCTTACGGGCTGCCTCTAACCTAACGGTTACGGCAGTCTACCCCAGGCTCTCCTGAGCACTGGTGTTGCCCGAGGAAGACTTCGAGCTTGGGTGCAGCATCCACCCTAGCTTCCCGGTCTCCTCAGTAGATGAGTATGAAATATCCGGTTTAGTGTTTATAGCCAACGAGAAAACAAAAGAAAGACGCGAATTGACTCGTAAATAACGTCATCTCTGAGAAGAAAAACAGAGCCCGAAAAAAAGCACGATAGTCTATTTTTTCTGTAAGAATGGCATGATATGTGTAGAGAAATTTTTAGTTTTTAAGTTGAAAATATCTCTAAAAATAATGATCATGGAATTTCTATGAAAAATATTTCCTCTCTATTGATTCTTCTCATTATTTTGAGTTGTCTTCCTGCCTGTGCTAACAAGAAAAAGCAACAATATGCTGGTATTGACGGAGACTATATTTCAGGAACACCACTCAGTGAACGTTCTAGCAGTGCAAATTTCTTAGGAGCTAATATAAATCGCACAGAGTTTACACCGATTAGCTTTGCCTTTGACAGCACAGCTGTTGCAGTGAATGAACAAGATAAAATTAATCGTGTGGCCGAGAGCCTTCGCTCTTCAGGCCAAACAGTTATTATTGCAGGATTCACTGATGATCGCGGGACTGAAGAGTACAATCGAAGCCTTGGTGAACGACGTGCACTTGCCGTGCGTCAAGCACTTATTGCCAAAGGAATTGCTGCCAGAAAAATTCAAACAGTTAGTTTTGGTAAAGAAATGCCGCTTGATACTGCGAGCAATGAAATAGCTTGGGCCAAAAACCGCCGTGCTGAATTTGGAATAGTTCAATAGTTCTTTTATGAAATTTTATGATCAAAATAAATTCATTATTTGGGGATCTCTCTTATTAATTGTTATTTTATTCTTGCTCACTCCACGAGCATCCAACTCCCTCATTACACAGCAAGATAGTTCTTCGCTAAAAAATAATTTCAAGAAGCATGATAACGATGGCCCTGCTACTTCAGTCATTGCGGCAACTTTACGCAATCATACCGCTAACCAATTTCAAGCACTGTCTTATGCACCCGCTCCATTAAATGCTCTCTCGCCACAAGAAGAGCTTGATTTTCCTCAGGCACATATTGTGGAATTTTGTGAAATACCAGGACCTGGCCCTCATCAAAAACAACGCTTAAGAATTCTAAAAACAGATTTAAGAACTCCTTACATCAGAACAGAAGAAGTTTTAGATACCGAGTCAGGAGCTCTCTTAGGGCGACTTGAAATGATTGCAGATCAGCTTCTTGTCGTTTTACCAAAGGACAAAGAACCACAACAATTTTTAACGGAAATCTCCTCTGAGGCAATGTTCATAACGCCTGTTAGCAAATCATTATCAATTTATCAGGTAAACTTGCGTAATACCTCACTAGCAAGCCTTCCAGAAGCATTAAAAAAAATACAACAAGATCATGGTACAGTCTCCTCAGCAGAACCAAACTATATCGGACATTTGAGCCAACGAGCCAATAATTGTGGATACACGTATCAATGGGCACTCTGGAAAAATAGTGAAGAAAACTTAAACCCTCATTTCAGACACCGTTATACGAATCACTTTTATAAATCAGCTCACGGTGAAAGTGATTATTTAAAAATAAGCTCATCTCATGATGAAAATGAAGACGATGGCTCATTGGCAATCCACACTCTGCCAATAGATATTTTTCCAGAATTTCCATTTCCTGCCCCCATAGAGGCAAGCTATTATTCCACAATACGCGGAATTAATGCAGAAGAGGGATGGAATATTCGCACCTCAGCCACCTCTCAGATTGTTGGTATTATTGACAGTGGAATGCGTATTAGTCATGAAAATTTAAAAGACAATATTTGGGAGAATCCTCATATAGATACAAACATGAATGATCTTCATGGATATAATGCTCAAGATAATAATGGAAATATCTCAGATGATTTAGGCCACGGAACCCATTGTGCAGGAATTATTGGAGCAACAGCGAGTGCAGAAAGCAACAAACATCATGTAGGCGTTGCTGGTGTTGCATGGAATATTCAGCTCATGCCTTGTAAATGCGCCGATAGTCATGGAACTATTGTTGAAGATGCTCTTATTCGTGCTATCGATTATGCAAAAGAACATGGAGCTATGATTCTTAATTGTAGTTTAGGTTGGGTTGGCTCCTCTCAGTCTATTGCTATGAGTGTGGAACTAAATGATTTGAGAAAAAAGGGCATTATTCTTGTAGCTTCAGCTGGGAATGATGCCATTAATAATGACTCTAGTCCTTTTAAAACTTATCCTGCCAGTTATTCAACTCAACTGGACAATATTGTTTCGGTTGCAGCAACAGATTACGTTGATAATAATCAAGATCATTCTAACGCCCCCTACGAACAAGAAGGACTCGCTTCCTTTTCTAACTATGGAGAAAATACTGTTTCACTTGCCGCTCCAGGAACCTTTATCCTATCGACCTCAAACCAATCTGATAAATCGTATGTTTTTATGAGTGGTACATCAATGGCAGCTCCTTATGTCACAGGGACGCTGGCACTCATGAGAGAAGAGTTTCCACATGCAACATACCGCGAGCTCATTAATCACTTGATTAAAACAACAGACTCTCTTCCCTCTCTTCATAGGAAAGTTGCTGGTGGACGTTTGAATGTTGCAAAAGCACTTAGTACTCCACCAACGCCACTTGACTCATCGCAGGAGAATATCAGGTTGCTCAATACAACACTGATGCCATCGGAGTGCAATCAGACATATAAACTTCTCCGTGGTCCGTGTAAAAGAAATGATCCTCTAGATAAGCTTTTTTAATTTCAAGTAGAAAGCTTGATTATATTGAGTATATCTTTACCCCAATGAATTGCAGGATGTTTTTTACACTGAATTTTTTGTTTCCACTCAAATCCGAAGAGTGAGATCCTCGCTTGATATCAATCAAGCTCTGATAATGATGACACAGGAAGCACAAGGAAAATAAAAATTTCTAAATTTCATTCCTAAAGAGTCTGTTTGATATACTTGAGGATGCGGGCAAACGGCCGCTGCGACAATAAAAATTCGGAGCGAGAGAGCAATTCTCCCAGCAGAATTAGAATTATCCAAAAAGTCTATGTATCGTTTTTATCTTGCTTCCGAACAATGGCTGCTTTTAGAGCCAAAGCTTAATGCCTCTGATACGCATCATGCTCTGCATGTTCTCCGACGTCAAAAGGGGGATTCTATTCTGATTTTTGATGGAGCAGGAAACCAGGCTGTTGCAAAAATTATAGGTATTGAACAAAAAAGAGAGCCTCAGGCGATTCTTTCTATTGGAATACATGCGACTCTCCCTCCTCCAACTTGTGAGCTTACACTTGCGCAAGCAGTACCGAAAAATAAAAACATGGATCTTATTATCCAAAAAGCAGTAGAACTCGGTGTCTCACGCATTATTCCCATTCTTACGGAACGCACGATACTCAAACACATGGACCATGAAGATGCGATAAAAAAACAAAAACGTTGGCAACAGATTGCTCTTGAGGCATGCAAGCAGAGCGGCCAAAATTGGTTACCTCTGATTGAAGAGCCCATAGAGCTACTAACAAGGATTGAACGACTAATACCTCAAGAGCGACAACTCTTGCTGATTGCTTCTCTTGAAGCTCGGAAAGATACACTTAAAAATGTGATCGCAAGATTTCCTAATCCTACAGCCGTGACCATCATGATTGGCCCTGAAGGTGATTTCACTCCCCAAGAATATCGAGCTGCCAGTGATTATGGTTTTCAACCCATTGATCTTGGCCCCATTACTTTACGCACTGAAACAGCTGCATTCTATTGCTTAAGCATCTTGTCTTACGAATTTAAATGAACAATCATATCACCTCACCATGCACTATGAGCTTACAGGACACTCAAAATCAAAACGATAATCGGCAATTAGCCATTGATCGTGTTGGTGTAAAAAACTTGCGATATCCTATTGAAATTCGAGACCGCCCCAAGGAAAGAGAAAAATCCGAGATGCTCAGCAGTCAAAGCACGGTAGCTCTCGTTCAGTTAACTGTGGATTTACCACATCATTTTAAAGGAACACATATGAGTCGTTTTGTTGAGGTGCTTAATTCACACGGTTCAGTATTACATGTTCTTAATATCCGAGACATTTTAGAACAGCTTCTCTTCAAACTCAATTCCGAGCAGGCACATGTCGATTTTGAGTTTCCTTTTTTTATAAAAAAAAATGCTCCTGTGACTCAATCAACATCCTTAATTGATTACAATGTTCGCTTTAATGCGACTTTAGCAAAAAAAAACACTGAATCACGAGGTGTGTTTGATTTTGTGATCACAGTGATGGTGCCAGTCACTACCTTATGCCCTTGTTCTAAAGCGATCAGTCAGGCGGGAGCTCATAATCAACGTGGGCAAGTCACTTTTTCTGTCCGCTGTGCAAAGACTATGTGGATTGAAGAAATGATTCGTTTAGTTGAGGATTCTGCAAGCTGTGAACTCTATACATTATTAAAACGTCCTGACGAAAAATACGTGACCGAACATGCTTATGCAAATCCTGTTTTTGTAGAAGACCTTGTACGTAACATAGCCCTTCGTGCAGAAGCCGATCCAAATATTCTATGGTATCGTATTGAAGCAGAAAATTTTGAATCTATTCATAATCACAATGCCTATGCATTGATTGAAAAAAAACCTCAACTCAGAAAACCCTAAATTCTCTGAACAGATGATACTGACCTCCTTTTAAGAAGAGTGATTGTTTTCGTAGACTAGCCCGAATGTGTCATACTGATTGTGACAACGAGACCGCCGAGTCTGATGGGGTAACACCGCCAACCCTATAAGAAGACGACCAGGGAAGAGACACACTACCCAGAAGGTTTGCAGGGTCTTTTAGGGAGACCTTCAACCTAAAAACGTGAATAAAAATAGTGACAAGGAAGGTGATGGATTGCCACAAAGGCTGTATGCTTCATATTGACTCGCTCGCACCTGCTCGACTCGCCCTTACGGGCTGCCCCTAACCTAACGGTTACGGCAGTCTACCCCAGGCTCTCCCGAGCACTAGTGTTGCCCGAGGAGCAATTCGAAGCTGAC
>Ga0214923_10004687_pt1 | contig 16343 bp, 28 predicted proteins | sample LL1510_MetaG_FD_177993 | JGI IMG/M metagenome (GOLD analysis project Ga0214923, IMG submission 177993) | Freshwater microbial communities from Lake Lanier, Atlanta, Georgia, United States - LL-1510 | ecosystem: Environmental > Aquatic > Freshwater > Lake | place: USA: Georgia | collected...
GCATATAATACAGCATTTCGCCCATCTCGGAGGGCGTATACAATCGAGTGAGGATGGGGGCAATTGCATAACCGATCGCTTGGGCGATTAAGGTTCCAGAAAACAATACCGTGAAAGACTTGAAGAGCTCGCTTTTTGCAAAGTCCTTTATTCGCTGAAGTAGCATTCTTGCAAAGATAGTATGATTATATTTGTCTGACTAAATTATACGATCATGAAACACATTGCTGTCATCGGAGCCGGAACCATGGGAAATGGTATCGCACACGTTTTTGCCCAATACGGGTATCAGGTTAACCTCATCGACGTGGCTCAACCGGCCTTGGAAAAGGCGCTGGCAACGATTGGTAAAAACCTTGATCGACAAGTGGCTAAAGGGGCGTTAACCGAAGAAGAAAAAAGCGCTACCTTAGCCAATTTATCCATACATACCGATTTAAAGGGGGGGGTGCAAGGCGTGGATTTAGTGGTGGAAGCCGCCACAGAAAATGTGGAATTAAAACTTAACATTTTCCGCGATTTAGATGCCCACACCGACCCTTCCGTGATTTTAGCCACCAATACCTCCTCCATTTCCATTACGCAAATTGCGGCGGTTACCCAGCGTCCAGACAAAGTGATTGGCATGCACTTTATGAATCCAGTTCCTGTTATGAAATTGGTAGAAATTATTCGCGGTTATTCCACTTCAGACGAGGTAACCCAGCTCATCATGGAAACCTCGAAAAAATTAGGTAAAACCCCCGTTGAAGTCAACGATTACCCCGGATTTGTAGCGAACCGCATCCTCATGCCAATGATCAACGAAGCCATTTACACCCTGTATGAGGGCGTTGCTGGTGTGGAAGAAATTGATACCGTGATGAAACTGGGCATGGCACACCCCATGGGACCCTTACAATTGGCCGATTTCATTGGGCTAGATGTATGCCTTGCCATTTTGCGGGTATTGCACGATGGCTTCGGAAATCCGAAATATGCACCCTGTCCATTGTTGGTCAACATGGTGATGGCGGGTAAAAAAGGCGTTAAGTCCGGCGAGGGATTTTATGCTTGGACCCACGGCACAAAAGACTTAATTGTGGCTCCGAACTTCAGCGCTTAAACTTTGTGCTTACGTGGGGTATACACTTGGGTGAATGCTTTGATATCGAAAGGGAAATCAAATATTTCTGAAACGGGGCACTCTAGAGCTGCAGCGATTTTTACGTAGGTAAGCAATTGCGGATTGGACTTTCCGTTTTCGATGACGGACAAATTCGAAGCCTCCATGCCGACCACTTTTGCTAAATCTTTTAACGCCATGCCGCGGTTTTTGCGAAGCGTCCTGATCTGGCGGCCTACTTCATAAAGGAATTCTTGATCTGTATTTGATGCCATGATAGTAATATTTTTAAAAGGTAAATTTACGATAAAAACACAACAAAAATTACGTTGTTTTTAATGACAAAAATTTTTCCAATACTTTTCGGTCGACGGGGAAGGTGAGATCCGCTGAAGCTATTTCGGAAAGGGGGTGCCAGCTTGCCTGTTCAAAGTCAGAAGGGTCGGTGGCATCAAGCGGCGTTTTAGGCAGGATAGAAATCGCGGCATGGTCTACATCCACCAAGTAATAGAAGGCCACCAATTGATCCGATTTTTGAAAGGATGATTTTTGAAATTCTTCGTTAAAGTAAAAAAATTCGGCACGCTGAATCTCGGTGTCCAATTCCTCTTTGAATTCCCGCTTCAAGGCATCGATGATGCCTTCTCCATATTCAACCCCTCCTCCTGGAAATTTCAACATTTGAAATCCGTTTCTGCGTTCAGAGAACAGCAGAATTTCGGACTTTTCGTTGCATACCAAGCCATATACCCGAAGGTTAAAACGCTCAATCAAAAGTTAGAAACTTGAAATTCTTACCAGGATAGACCGCCTCCTTGCCCAACTCTTCTTCGATTCGAAGCAACTGATTGTATTTGGCCATGCGGTCGCTTCGAGATGCCGAACCGGTTTTTATTTGTCCTGTATTCAAGGCCACGGCCAAATCCGCAATGGTATGGTCTTCCGTTTCGCCGGAACGATGGCTCATTACTGTAGTATACGCGTTGGTGTTCGCCAATTGTACCGCTTGTATGGTTTCGCTTAAGGATCCAATTTGGTTCACCTTAATAAGGATGGAATTTGCGATGCCTTCATGGATTCCACGGGCGAGGCGCTCCGTGTTGGTTACAAATAAATCATCGCCCACTAATTGGGTATTTGTTCCTAGTGTTTCGGTGGCCAATTTCCATCCTGCCCAATCGTCCTCAGCTAAGCCATCTTCGATGGAAACAATGGGGTATTTTTTTCGCCATGTTTCCCAATAGCTAACCATTTCCGATGCACTCAGATGATCTCCTGTCGATTCAAACTCGTACATACCTGTAGCGCTATTATAAAATTCTGTAGCCGCAGCGTCCATGGCAATGAACATGTCATCACCAGGCGTAAATCCTGCTTTTTCGATCGCTTCCAATACCAATTGAATTGCCTCTTCATTGGAATTTAAATTGGGGGCAAATCCTCCTTCGTCACCGACATTGGTGGAAAGTCCTCTTTTTTTCAACACCGATTTTAGGTGGTGAAAGACTTCCGTTCCCCAGCGCAAGCCTTCGGAAAAGCTCGTTGCGCCAAATGGCATCACCATAAATTCTTGAAAATCGATGCGGTTATCGGCATGGGAGCCCCCATTCAATATGTTCATCATGGGAACGGGGAGTGTTACTGCACCCGCGCCACCTACATAACGATAAAGACTAAGGTCTGCTTCAATGGCTGCGGCTTTGGCCACCGCCAAAGAAGTTCCTAAAATAGCATTGGCTCCTAGGTGGGCTTTGTTCGGGGTACCATCGAGTTCGATCAGCATCCGATCAATTCCCTTTTGGTTGAAAATATCTTGACCTTGCAAGGCCTCGTTTATGACGGTATTGACATGATGTACTGCTTTTAGCACGCCTTTACCAAGGAATAAACGATGGTCTTGGTCTCGCAATTCCACCGCTTCATGGGCTCCCGTAGAGGCACCAGAGGGCACGGCGGCACGGCCCATTACACCAGAAACGGTTATGACATCTACTTCCACTGTGGGGTTCCCTCTAGAATCTAAAATCTGACGGGCAAAAACGCGGGCAACAAAGCTCATAGCAACTTAATTAAGGGATGAAACAAATTGGTCGAACAAGTACCGAGAATCGTGGGGTCCTGCAGAGGCCTCAGGATGGTATTGCACCGAAAAGATAGGACGATTTTTCAGCGCAATACCGGCGACAGTATTGTCGTTGATATGGACATGGGTGATGGCAATATCTTTATGTTCGGCGAGGCTTTCACGCGTTAGTACAAAGCCATGATTTTGGGAAGTAATTTCGCCTTTTCCTGTGATCAAATTGCGTACTGGATGGTTGATACCACGGTGGCCATTGAACATTTTTTCGGTTTTTAATCCTTGGCTTAAACCCAAAATTTGGTGGCCAAGACAAATGCCAAAAACCGGCTTTTTTAAGCCTACGATTTCCTTCACAAGTTGAATGCTCCTAGGCATGGCAGCGGGGTCACCAGGTCCATTGGAAAGCAAAAATCCTTGGGGATTAAAGGCTTGAATTTCGGATAATGTAGCGTGGAGGGGAAACACCCGAACATGGCAACCGCGATCAGTTAGGCAACGAATCATATTCCTTTTCACACCAAAATCCAGAAGTGCTACTTTATAGGAAGGGGTTTGCTGTTCAGGAAATACATCGTAAGCCTCTTGTGTAGCTACCTTGGACGCAAGTTCCAAACCGTTCATATTAGGCGTTGCTTTCAGCCTTTCTAGAAGGGTATCGATATCAAAAATTTCCGATGAAATCATGGCATTCATGGCCCCTTTGTGACGAATATGCCGCACCAATGCCCGCGTATCCACATCGGCAATGCCGACCTTTTTTTCTTGTTCAAGAAAGGACTGCAGGGACCCAGAACCGGAAGTCCTTGAGTAACCCGAAGCGTACTTTTTAATAATTATTCCCGAAACCATCACTTGGTCAGATTCTACTTCTTGGGGATGCACGCCATAATTTCCGATATGTGCATTGGTCATAATGAGCAATTGACCAAAATAAGAAGGGTCTGTAAACACCTCTTGGTATCCTGTCATGCCTGTATTGAAAGCGATTTCTCCTGAGGTGGTACCTTTAATCCCAATTGCGGTTCCTTCAAAGGAGGTGCCGTCGGCGAGAAGAAGGATTGCTTTATTGGAAGAAGGCATAGATTGTTTTTACAAAAGTAAAAGCAAATAGAATTGGTGGACAGCAATCCCAAAAAAAAAGACGACCAGAAGTCGTCTTTTTATCAACATTGCTGATGATTTCAAATTGCTTATGCTTCTTCGCTCTTGTTTTCAGGATTTTCGTCCTTAGCCTCATGATCATCCGAGGTTGAATTGTTGTCGGCTTTCGTTTCTTCTTCTGAAGGAGCTTCTTCCACCACAGCGGTTTCTTCTGCGACAGGGGCCTCTTCCACCACAGCGGTTTCTTCTGCCACAGGCGCTACTTCCACAGCAGCGGTTTCTTCTGCGACAGGGGCCTCTTCCACCACAGCGGTTTCTTCTGCAACTGAAACAGATTCTTCGATGGAAGCATCATCTGTTACCAATACTGCCTCTTCGATTCCATCTGTCACCGTCTGGGAAACCGAGGTTTCGCTGGCCTTAGAACCACCTCCTCTTCTAGATCGACGTGTTGTCTTTTTAGCCGTTTCTTTCGTGTAAACCGTGTTGAAATCTACCAATTCGATCATGCACGTTTCCGCATTATCTCCCAAACGAAATCCAGTTCGAATGATGCGTGTGTACCCTCCGTTGCGCTCTGCAATTTTTGGGGCTATTTCGCGGAACAATTCAGAAACGATGTCTTTGTTTTGCAAATAAGAAAACACCACACGACGCGAGTGCGTTGAATCCGTTTTTGCTTTGGTTAGCAGGGGCTCTACAAATACCCGAAGTGCCTTGGCCTTGGCCACCGTAGTGGTAATTCGCTTGTGTTGAATAAGCGAACAAGCCATATTAGAAATCATTGCTTTTCTGTGCGCTGACTTCCTTCCTAAGTGATTTAATTTATTTCCGTGTCTCATTTCTATTACTTTAAAAAACTAGTCTTTGTCTAGTTTATATTTAGCTACATTCATACCGAACGTTAGGTTTTTGTTATCAACCAAATCCTCCAATTCCGTCAATGACTTTTTACCAAAATTTCTGAATTTCAAGAGATCGGACTTTGAGAACGACACCAATTCTCCTAGGGTTTCCACTTCAGCGGCTTTTAAGCAATTCAAGGCGCGTACAGAAAGGTCCATGTCCACCAATTTAGTTTTCAACAATTGGCGCATGTGCAATGAGCTTTCGTCAAATTCTTCAATTTCCGGACGCACCTCGGTATCCAATGTCATGCGATCATCGGAGAACAACATGAAATGTTGAATTAAAATTTTAGCCGACTCTTTTAGGGCGTCTTTAGGATGAATGGAACCGTCGGTGGTAATATTGAGGATCAGTTTTTCATAATCCGTTTTTTGTTCTACCCTAAAATTCTCTACGGTGTATTGCACATTTTTGATGGGCGTAAAGATAGAATCGATGAAAATCGTTCCAAAAACGGCGTCTTCTGTTTTATTTTCTTCTGATGGATAATACCCTCTTCCTTTGATGATAGTCAATTCCATTTCCAATTTTACAGAAGCATCCATATTACAAAGGATCAAGTCTGGATTTAGCACTTGAAATCCGTTGGTGAACTTACCGATATCACCGGCCGTTAGGGTATTTTGTCCTTGAACAGACAAGAACACCTTTTCATTATCCACAGATTCGATTTGTTGTTTGAAACGCACTTGTTTCAAGTTCAAAATCAACTCGGTCACATCTTCTACCACGCCTTTAATGGTGCTGAATTCGTGGTCTACGCCTTCGATGCGAATTGAAGAAATTGCAAACCCTTCGAGCGATGAAAGTAGAATTCTACGAAGCGAGTTACCTATTGTGATTCCATAGCCTGGTTCTAAAGGACGAAATTCAAACTCACCGTTAAATGCATCCGAACGGAGCATAACCACCTTATCAGGTCTTTGAAAATTAAGTATAGCCATTTTTGAAAAAAAGTTTTATTTAGAATATAATTCGACGATCAGTTGCTCTTTGATGTTTTCAGGGATCAATTCTCGAGCAGGAAGATTGATCAATTTACCGGAGAAGGTGGCATTATCCCAATACAACCATTCGAAGCGGTGGGAAGCGGCATTAAGCGACAACACGATGGCTTCAAGTGATTTTGACTTTTCTCTCACCCCGACGGTATCACCGGGACGCAATTGAAAAGAGGGAATATTCACTACATCGCCGTTCACCACGATATGTCGGTGAGAAACCAGCTGCCTTGCAGCGCGACGGGAGGGGGCGATTCCTAAACGGAAAACGGTATTATCAAGGCGTGTTTCACACAATTGAAGCAAGTTTTCACCAGTAATTCCTTTCATTCGGGAAGCTTTTTCAAACATGTTTGAAAATTGGCGTTCCAAAATACCGTAGGTATATTTTGCTTTTTGCTTTTCACCAAGCTGGATGGCATATTCTGACTGCTTGCCACCTCTTCGTTTTGCTGGGCCATGCTGACCCGGGCCGTAATTTCTGCGCTCTAAGGCCTTATCGGGTCCGAAAATCGGATCGCGAAAGCGTCGCGCAATTTTTGTTTTTGGTCCTGTGTATCTTGCCATTCTATTTAGATTAAGTCATGAATTAAGGCATTCCTTCGATGACGGGTTATTAACTATTATACTCTTCTTCGTTTTGGCGGACGGCATCCGTTATGTGGTAACGGTGTTACGTCGATTATTTCGGTTACTTCGATGCCCGCATTGTGCAGGGAACGGATCGCAGACTCTCGTCCGGCGCCAGGCCCTTTAACAAAAACACGTACGCGTCTGAGGCCGAAGTCGTGTGCTTCCTTGGCGGCGTCTTCTGCGGCCAATTGTGCGGCATAAGGCGTGTTTTTCTTGGAGCCTTTGAATCCCATTTTTCCTGCGGACGACCAAGATATCACTTGGCCGGCGTTGTTGGTCAAGGAAATGATTAAGTTATTGAATGTGGCTTGGATATGGGCTTCCCCAGCCGCTTCAACTTTTACATTTTTCTTTTTCTTTTGATTTGCTTTTGCCATTACTTTACGTATTATTTAGTTACCTTTTTCTTGTTGGCAACTGTTTTTCTCTTACCTTTTCGCGTTCTTGAATTATTTTTTGTGTGCTGTCCACGTAGTGGGAGACCAGCTCTGTGGCGAATACCCCGGTAACAACCAATATCCATTAATCGCTTAATGTTTAGTTGAATCTCTGAGCGAAGTTGGCCTTCTGTTTTTATTTCATTCACGGAGTTACGAATAGCTGATAGCTGATCGTCGTTCCAATCTTGAACTTTAACGTTCTGATCGATACCATTGGAGGTGAGAATTTTTTTGGATGTACTTCTTCCGATGCCGTAGATGTACGTTAAACCAATTACTCCTCGCTTGTTTTTGGGTAAGTCAATACCTGCAATACGTGCCATAATTCTAAATTTATCCTTGTCGTTGTTTTAATTTCGGGTTCTTTTTGTTGATTACATAAACCTTTCCTTTTCGTTTTACGATTTTGCAATCTTCTGTTCTTTTCTTCACCGATGCTCTTACTTTCATTGTGCTTAATTTTACTTATATCTAAACGAAATTCTACCTTTGGTTAAATCATAGGGAGACATTTCTACTTTTACTCTATCACCTGGTAAAATTCTAATGTAGAACATCCTCATTTTTCCAGAAATATGTGCGGTTATCACATGACCATTTTGCAATTCCACACGAAACATGGCATTGGGCAGGGCTTCTAGTATCGTACCGTCTTGTTCTATACTCGTCTGCTTCGCCATCGTTAAAATCCAGAAAGTTCATTAGCACCACGTCTTCCTCTCACCCGCGTTCCTTCCATTAATCCATCCATTTGGCGGTTCAATAAATATGTTTCAATTTGCTGCACGGTATCAAGCACCACACCCACCATAATCAAAAGGGAAGTACCTCCAAAAAACATTGCAAACGAATCATTGACACCAGCAATTTTCGCTATCGCTGGAATAATCGCGATGGCTGCCAAAAATAAGGAACCGGGGAAAGTAATCCGGGTCACCAAGTTATCGATGTGTTTGGCCGTATCTTCACCAGGTTTAACACCTGGGATAAAACCACCACTTTTCTTGAGGTCGTCTGAAATTTTTCTTGGATTGATCATAATGGCCGTGTAGAAATAAGTAAACACAACAATCATGGTTACGAGAATCAAGTTGTACCAAAGACCGTAAGGATCGCTTAGAATGCGCTGTACCAAACCACCTTGATTTTTCGGATTTGATGCGCTTAAGAAAATTGTCATAGGAATAGTGAGAATCGCTTGGGCAAAAATAATGGGCATAACACCGCTGGCGTTCACTTTCAAAGGAAGGTAATTACGCGTTTGTTGCTGCACTACGGATCGATTGCCCACCACACTTTTGGCTGTATTGAGGGGAATCCTTCGCACACCTTGCACAATTAGGATAACACTTAAAATGATTAAAGTGAAAATAATGAGTTCCAACACCAGCTTAATCAGGTTACCGGCTTCAAAGGATTTACCCATTTCGGCGATAAAAGCCCCTGGAAGACGGGATAATATTCCCACAGCAATGAGCAAAGAGATGCCGTTACCGATACCTTTTTCGGTAATTCTCTCACCAAGCCAAACGGCAAACATGGAACCAGACACCAATATGAGAATGGTTTGAATCCACCAAAACATATTCGGATCGTCGGGAAGTGCTCCTTTTTGTTCTACGTACATTTTTAGATAAGAGGGTGCTTGGAGGGCGCATATGACAATCGTTAAGATTCGCGTATAGTTGTTAATCACTTTTCTTCCAGATTCCCCTTCGTTTTGTAATTTCTGTACTGCGGGAACAGCCATTCCTAACAACTGCATGATGATGGAAGCGGAAATGTAGGGCATAATACCCAGCGCCATAATGGAAGCATTGGTAAATCCACCTCCGGAAAACAAGGAAAGTAAATTCTCTATACCCTTTTGTGTATCGGAACTTCCTGCCGCTGCACCTTCCAAGGCCGCATAGTTTATCCCTGGTAGAATGACGAAAGATCCAATTCGATACGCAAGCACCAACCCAAGGGTCAGGAGAATCCGCTGCCTCAACTCCTCAACGCTCCATATATTTTTAAGATTGGTTATTAGTCTTTTCATTTCTGATTAAATTTTTTCAATAGTACCGCCCGCTGCTTCGATAGCGTTGGCCGCTGTGGCAGAAAAATGATGTGCTTGCACTTTCACCGCGGTGTTAATTTCGCCACGTCCTAATATTTTCACCAATTTTGTTCCTGAAATCAATCCATTTGCTAAGAAGGTATCGATGTTAAATTCACTGATGCCTTTGGTTTCTGCTAACATTTGAAGGGCATCAAGGTTGATGGCTTTGTATTCTACGCGGTTGATATTCTTGAAACCGAACTTCGGTACCCGTCGCTGAAGGGGCATTTGTCCTCCCTCGAATCCAATTTTTTTGGAATAACCGGATCTTGATTTAGCTCCTTTGTGACCCCTCGTAGCGGTTCCACCGCCACCGGAACCGTGGCCACGGCCAATCCTCTTCTCGCTATGCACCGAGCCTTTTGCTGGTGTTAATTTATTTAAACTCATTGTCGTCGTATTATGAATTAGTCAATAATTTGAACTAAGTGTTTTACTTTATCAATCATGCCTTGAATTTGAGGCGTATTTTCTTTTTCTAAAACGTGGTTCAATTTCCTAAAGCCCAAAGCTTTTATCGTCGCTTTTTGGTCTGCAGGGCGTTTGATCGCGCTTTTGACTTGTTTTATTTTAATTGTGCTCATTCGTTCGAATATTAACCGTTAAATACTTTTTCCAAATCAATACCTCGCTGACGTGCTACAGCCGAAGCATCCCGCATTTTGGAGAGGGCATCCATGGTCGCTTTCACCACGTTGTGTGGATTCGAAGAACCTTGAGATTTTCCCAATACGTTGTGAACGCCTACGCTTTCCAATACGGCACGCATCGCACCTCCAGCAATAACTCCTGTTCCGTCCGTAGCAGGCTTTAAAAGCACCTCAGCACCGCCATATTTCCCTTTTTGGGTATGGGGAACTGTACCTTTTCGGATAGGAACACGAATTAAATTCTTTTTGGCATCATCGATACCTTTGGTAATCGCTTCTGTGACTTCTTTGGCTTTGCCCAATCCTTGACCTACAACGCCATGCTCATCACCTACCACAACGATGGCAGAAAAACTAAACGTACGTCCACCTTTGGTAACCTTTGTCACACGATTTACGGCTACCAACTTGTCTTTAAGTTCAATATCCGATGTTTTTACTTTGTTCATTATCTTGATGTGTTGTAATTAGAATTTAAGTCCTGCTTCGCGTGCGGAGTCTGCCAAAGATTTCACACGACCATGGTATAGATAACCGTTTCGGTCAAACACCACGGATTGGATTCCAGCCTTGACTGCACTTTCAGCAATCATTTTACCCACCAAAGAAGCTTGGTCAATTTTCGCAATACCTTGCGCATCTTCATGCTTCAAAGACCCTGCAGAAACGATGGTTTTTCCTGTGGTGTCGTCGATAATTTGTGCGTAAATCTGTTTGTTGCTTCTAAACACCGATAACCTGGGTACAGCGGTAGTTCCGAAGACTTTTTTACGAATTCTACGTTTAATTTTTGCCCGACGTAATGTTTTCTTTAATGCCATTTCCTTTATCTTTTATTTCTTACCGGCTGATTTACCAGCTTTTCTACGTAATACTTCCCCAACGAATTTGATACCTTTTCCTTTGTACGGCTCAGGTTTTCTCAAACTTCTGATTTTTGCTGCCACAGCACCGAGCAGTTGCTTGTCGTGTGACTCTAATTTCACCACAGGTGCCTTACCTTTCTCGGTCACGGTGGTGCATTGCACTTCTTTCGGAATTTCGAACACGATTTGGTGCGAAAACCCAAGGGCTAATTCCAGCATTTGACCAGTAGCGTTGGCACGGTAACCTACGCCCACCACTTCCATCTCTTTGGAAAACCCTTCCGTCACACCTACGATCATATTTTGGATCAAGGCGCGGTATAATCCGTGTTTGGAACGGTGGTCTGGAGCGTTCGAAGCCCGTGTGATGGTTAATATGTTTCCTTCCAAATTCAAGGCAACGCCGGATAAGTCCACCTCCTGTTTCAACTCGCCTTTTTTACCTTTAATGGTTACTATATTGCCGTCGAGCTTGTATTCAACTCCGGCAGGGATAGTAATCGGCATTTTTCCAATTCTTGACATTTCTTACAATTTAATATACGTAACACAATACTTCGCCACCCACATTCAATTTACGCGCTTCTTTATCGGTGATCACGCCTCTAGATGTAGAAACGATAGCAATTCCTAATCCGTTCAATACGCGTGGCAATTCTTCGCTTCCCGCGTATTTTCGAAGACCTGGTTTAGAAATACGCTCTAGTTTAGTAATCGCAGGAACCCGGGTAGTGAGGTTGTATTTTAATGCAATTTTGATCATTCCTTGTTTGTTATCCTCCTCTACTTTATAGTTAAGAATATATCCTTGATCAAAAAGAATTTGCGCCATAGCACGCTTTGTATTCGAAGCGGGAATTTCGACTGTTTTCAGCCCCACGGAACTGGCGTTTCGAATGCGTGTTAAAAAATCTGCTATTGGATCTGTTGTCATGTTTTACTTGTTCTAATCTTTATACTTACCAGCTTGCTTTTCGTACCCCTGGGATTTTACCTGCCAAAGCCATTTCACGAAAGGTTACCCTTGAAATCCCAAAATGACGCATGTAGCCTCTTGGTCTACCTGTCAAACCACAACGGTTATGCAAACGAATTTTCGAAGAATTCGCCGGCAATTTTTGAAGTGCCATCATGGCTTCCCATTTTTGGTTAACGATTTGCTCATCGCTAGACGTAGACTTTAATACTTCGGTCAATGCTTTACGCTTTTTGGCGTATCGAGCTACCATCCTTTCTCTTTTGCGCTCCCGCGCTTTCATTGATTCTTTTGCCATTTTTATTATTTTTTTGCAAATGGAAAACCAAATGCGTCCAACAATGCTTTTGCTTCTTCGTCGCTTCCTGCGGTCGTTACAAAGGTGATGTCCATTCCTAAAATTTTATTCACCTTATCGATATCAATTTCTGGGAAAATGATATGTTCTTTAATCCCCATGTTGAAGTTTCCTCTTCCGTCAAATCCTTTTGGGTTAATCCCACGGAAGTCGCGTGTTCTTGGTAGGGACACGGAGAGAAACCGGTCCAAGAAATCATACATCCTGTCACCTCGCAGGGTCACTTTGGTACCGATAGGCATTCCTTTTCGCAATTTGAAGTTAGAAATATCCTTTTTCGAGTTGGTAGTGATGGCTTTTTGACCAGCGATCCTCGACAAGTCGGCTGCGGCACTTTCGATCATCTTTTTGTCTGCCACGGCATCTCCCATTCCTTGGCTCAACACAATTTTGGTGAGTTTAGGAACGCGCATGGAGGATTTGTAACCGAACTTTTCGGTTAAGCCTTGAATAATTTCTGCGCTGTATTTCTCTTTAAGTCTTGGTGTATAGCTCATTATTTTATCACCTCCCCTGATTTCTTTGAAAAACGTACTAATTTACCTGCATCATTTACCTTTCTTCCCACACGCGTCGGTGTGCCACCCACGACCAACATCAGGTTGGAAATATGGATGGTCCCTTCTTTCTCCACGATTTCACCTTGTGGATTGGAAGCGCTGGGTTTGGTATGGCGTTTCACCATATTTACCCCTTCTATGGTCGCTCTCATTTTTGTGCGGCTGATGGAAATGATTTTTCCTTCTTGGCCTTTAGACTCCCCGCTAATAACTTTCACGAGGTCGCCTAATTTTATTTTCAATTTCGTTTGCATAGCTATCTATAATTTACAGCACCTCTGGAGCCAATGATACGATTTTCATGAAGTTGTTTTCACGCAATTCGCGCGCCACGGGTCCAAAGATCCGTGTTCCCCGCATTTCGCCGGCTTGGTTCAAAATCACGCAAGCGTTGTCGTCGAAACGAATGTAGGAACCGTCCATTCTTCGCACCTCTTTACGGGTCCGCACGACCACAGCCGTGGCCACTGCGCCTTTTTTAACTGCTCCAGTTGGCATGGCGCTTTTCACAGCTACCACGATTTTATCGCCAATGGAAGCATATCTTCTTCTGGTGCCCCCAAGGACACGAATGCAAAGCACTTCCTTCGCCCCGGAATTGTCTGCAACAGATAATCTTGATTCTACTTGTATCATTTCTCAGGTTATTTCGCTCTTTCAACAATCTCGACCATTCTCCAATTCTTGGTCTTACTTAGGGGACGCGTTTCCATTATTTTCACGGTATCCCCGATATTACTTTCGTTCTTTTCATCGTGCGCCACAAACTTTGTTGTCGTTTTCACGAACTTCCCATATTTAGGGTGTTTTGTTTTACGCTCTACGGCAACTACGATAGATTTATCCATCTTATCACTAGTTACGGTTCCGATTCTTTCTTTTCTTAAATTTCTATTTTCCATATTAAGCCTGTATTTGTAGCAACTTACGCTGCGTGTTGTCTTTTTGTTAATTCTGTACAATAGCGGGCAATCGTTTTACGAAGGCTAGCAATCCTCATTGGGTTTTCGATGGGCGACATTTTGTGCGTGAGACGAAGGCTTTGCATTTGGTCTTTGAACTCCGTTATTTTATGTTGCAATTCCTGCTCTGTCAATTTTGATATATCGATTTTCTTCATGGTGCTTTATTATGCTGGGATTTCAAAATCATTTCTTACGACAAATTTGCATTTCACAGGTAATTTTTGTGCAGCCAAACGCATGGCTTCTTTGGCCACTTCATAAGGAACGCCATCTGCTTCGAACATGATTCTACCTGGTTTCACTACCGCTACCCAATGGCTAGGGGCTCCTTTACCCTTACCCATCCTTACCTCAGCTGGTTTCGCTGTTACAGGCTTATCTGGAAAAATACGGATCCAAACTTTACCCTCCCTTTTCATGTAACGGGTCACCGCAATCCTTGACGCCTCAATCTGACGGGAAGTAATCCACCCTGGCTCTAGGGTTTTTAGGGCAAAAGAACCAAAGGCAAGTGTAGATCCGCGATGGGCAAGACCTCTGTTTCTCCCTTTTTGAACTCTCCTGAATTTTGTTCGTTTTGGCTGTAACATTTTATTCTTCTATTAAAACTTCTTACTTTTTCTTTCTTCGTTGCGAAGGCGCATTGTTGCCTCCTGCTGGCCCCGCTGTGGATTGTCCTACGTTCGGTGTTAAATCGCGTTTACCATATACTTCTCCTCTACAAATCCATACTTTTATTCCCAGTCGGCCGTAAGTAGTGTGGGCCTCTGAAATAGCATAATCGATGTCTGCACGGAAAGTATGCAACGGCGTTCTTCCATCTTTATACATTTCGGAGCGTGCCATTTCTGCACCATTCAAACGACCTGAAATTTTAATTTTGATGCCTTCAGCACCTAAGCGCATGGTTCCTGCAATGGCCATTTTGATAGCGCGGCGGAAAGAGATACGGGCTTCAAGCTGACGTGCCACGGCATCGGCCACAAGTCGGGCGTCAAGTTCAGGTCGTTTTACTTCAAAAATGTTGATTTGAATCTCTTTTCCTGTGAGTTTCTTTAGCTCTTCCTTTAATTTGTCGACTTCTTGCCCTCCTTTTCCGATAATAACACCTGGGCGCGCAGTGTTGATGGTAACGGTTACAAGTTTAAAGGTGCGCTCAATAACTATTTTAGCGATGCTCGCCTTAACGAAACGCGCACTGAGGTACTTGCGGATTTTGTCGTCCTCTACGATTTTATCACCATAATCTGTACCACCATACCAGTTGGATTCCCACCCATGGATGTAGCCTAATCGATTTCCTATTGGATTTGTTTTTTGTCCCATTTTGTTATGATTTTACACCATCAACGATGATTGTAACGTTATTTGATCTTTTTCTAATTCTGTGTGCTCTACCTTGGGGTGCAGGCTGAATTCTTTTTAGCATTGCGCCACCAGATACCTCGACGGACTTCACGACAAGCCCTTGTTCAGCTACGTCTTGTCCTTCGTTCTTTTGTTCCCAATTGGAAATTGCAGAACGTAAGAGCTTCTCCAATCCCACGGAAGCGAATTTGCTATTGTGGCTCAGGATGTTCAACGCTTTGTTCACTTCCACACCGCGAATAAGGTCTGCTACCATTCTCATTTTACGAGGAGCAATAGTTGAATTGTTCAACTTGGCGATTGCTGTTTGCTTCTTTTCGCCTTTTAATTCCTCCGCTTTAAGTCTTTTTCTTGCGCCCATGACTGCCTATTTTCTATCGTTTTTTATCTTTTTTATTGCCTCCATGCCCACGAAATTGACGCGTCGGAGAAAATTCACCTAATTTGTGCCCTACCATGTTTTCCGTTGCGAACACGGGAATGAACTTATGGCCATTGTGTACTGCAAAGGTTAACCCTACAAAATCCGGGGTAATGGTAGAAGCCCTTGACCAAGTCTTAATTACAGCTTTACTATTCGCAGCCTGTGCATCATCTACACGTTTCATTAACTTATAGTGTACAAAGGGCGGTTTTTTTAAGGAACGACTCATACTACGTTATTTTTTTCTTCTTTCAATTATAAACTGGTTCGAACTCTTGGTTTTCGAGCGTGTTTTGTAGCCCTTGGCTGGCATACCATTACGCGATCTTGGGTGACCTCCGGCGTTACGGCCTTCACCTCCACCCATCGGGTGATCCACCGGGTTCATTACCACCCCACGTACACGTGGACGACGGCCTAACCAGCGGGATCTTCCTGCTTTTCCAGAACGCTCCAAATTATGTTCTCCATTGGATACCACGCCTACGGTAGCTAAGCATGTCACCAAGATCATGCGTGTTTCACCGGATGGCATTTTTACCACCGCAAATTTCCCTTCACGCGCAGCCAATTGGCCATATACGCCTGCGCCTCGTGCAACCGATCCTCCTTTACCTGGCATTAATTCGATGTTGTGAATCATGGTACCTAACGGCACATCGGACAAGAACATGGCATTTCCGACGTTGGGTGTAGCTGATTTACCCGATACAACGGTATCGCCGACTTTGAGTCCATTAGGCGCCAGGATATAGCTTTTTACCCCGTCCACGTAATAAATCAAAGCGATGTTAGCCGTT
>Ga0214923_10004688_pt1 | contig 16339 bp, 16 predicted proteins | sample LL1510_MetaG_FD_177993 | JGI IMG/M metagenome (GOLD analysis project Ga0214923, IMG submission 177993) | Freshwater microbial communities from Lake Lanier, Atlanta, Georgia, United States - LL-1510 | ecosystem: Environmental > Aquatic > Freshwater > Lake | place: USA: Georgia | collected...
GGCGACCCGACCGACATGACCAACATGCCGGTGCTCATTGATTGCTATCGCGCGCTGCGCCAGTACGACATGGTCGACCAATTGTGGGAAGAGATGAAGCTTGTTTCACCGCATCCGATGGTGATGGCCGAGGGGCGCGTGTCGACGGCCGGTTCGTATGCCGATCGCGGTGACCTACAGAGCGCTATTCGCATCATGACGCATGGTGGTGAACCAAGCCACGTGCAGCCACACCACGTGTTGGAGTGGTATGTGCTCGCCGACTTGCACGATCGGGCCGGCGATCCGGTTACGGCAAAGCGCCTCTTTGCGAAGGTGGCAAAGGCTGATGCTGAGTTCTATGACGTCACGGCCCGGTTAGCGGCGCTCGGCGACGAATAGCGCCCGAACGACGAAGAGCGCCCGAAAATCGCGGTGCCGCGATTCGCACCTGATTCACACCATCGGGTGAGCCAAACACGTTGGGTGTGCGGCCGCAACGAAAGAGAAGATCGTGTCAGAGCGACCCACTCGTATCGCCCGCGGGGCCAAGGAAGACATCGGACCATCAACCAATATCGCCCTCGTGCGTGGTCATCTGGTGGCGCAACCGACGGTGCGAGTGATTGACCGCCATCAACGTGCGACCACCTTTGACCTTGCCACTCTGGTGCAGGGCCGTCGAGTTGTCGTGCCAGTGGTGGCCCTGAACCTCGACCTCCCTGTGATTAGGACGGGTGATGAGGTGGTGGCGGTCGGCCATGTGCGTCGGCGATTCTTTCGCACGGGGGCGCGCACGCAGAGCGTCACCGAAGTGTGCGCCGATGCGATCGTGCCTGCGAGTCGTACGGCGACGGTCGAAAACCTCTTCGCAGTGATCACCAAGCGTGTGCGTGAGGCACGAACCGCCAAGTTGGCGAAACGCGTGGGCGACTAGTTGCCGTGTGGAGCCAGGTGGTGTGCGGTGTCAGCTCGGCGCGTGTTCGAGGGGGCGAATCACGAGACCAGTGCGCAGCTTGGGCGTAAAGAAGGTCGACTTGGGTGGCATCAGCAGCCGTTCATCGGCAGTGCGACGAATCTCGGCGATGCTCGTCGGACGAATCAACACGGCCGCATCGGCATGCCCGGCGCGAAGCATGCTGGCTACTTCGTGAAACCCGTGCTGGTAGGCAATGTCGTGGGTGGTGGCACGCAGCGCGGCCTCGAGACGATCGCTGTCAAGGTCACGCAAGCCAGCGAAGGCACCCGGCTTTGGGGTGAGCCACCAGCCATTCAACTTCTGGTCAACCAAACACAGCGAACCGCGCTGCGACATCGTTGCAATCACCGACTCGGTGACGAGGCCGGCCGACTCGACAATGAACGATTCGGAGAACAAGGTTCGCAACTGTTCAGCGGTCACGCTGCGGTAGAGACGATGAATCGCAGCGATGCTGAGTTGGCTTTCGACCAACTCGGCGACGTACGTCATCGTGGTGCGTGCAGCACTAGCCAAAGGCGTGTTACGAGTCTCATCACGAAACGTGCGGGAAATTGCGTAACGGTGATGGCCATCTGCGATCAGCACCGGCGCCGAAGAGACAAGCGAAGAAATAGATCGCACCCGCGCTGGGTCGTCGACTCGTTCGATGCGGTGTGTCACGCCATCGTCGTCACGAAACTCACCGAGCAGTTCACCGCCGGCGATGAGCGCATCACTGAGCTGTTCGCGCAGCGACAGCCCCCACACCGGCGAGAGATTCGCCGAGGTGGCGCGTGTGAGGTCGAGCCGATCAGTCTTCGCTTTGGGTGTGGTTCGCTCATGCGGCAAGACTGCCGCCGAACCTTCGTCGACCACTTCGAGTGCTCCGATTACACCAACGGTGTTGCGTTGCGCACCGCTGGCGTCGACGAAGCGCATGCGATACAACGTGAACGATGGTCGCGGGTCGTGAACCAGAACTCCGGCGGCACGCCATTCGGCCAGCGTCGATGCGGCGACGAGATAGGGGTTGTTGGCATCAGTCGAGTCGTCGCTGACCGGCAGGTCGATGGCGACGATGTTGTTCGGGTCGAGGTCTGCGAGACGACGACGGTCATCGGTGCTCAGCACGTCATAGGGCGGAGCCGTGACGCGTGCAAGATCAGCTCTCGGCGAGTAGCGCAGTGCTCGAAACGGCAGGAAGGCCGGACCCGTGGCAGCCGATTGCACACGTCAAGAATGGCAGGTCGATGCCACTCGATGCGCGAACTAGCGTCGGTGTTGCCGTGAAATCACCAGTGATGTGCGACCTTGACGGCGTTGTGTGGTTGATGCACCAGCCGATCAGTGGCAGCGTTGACGCCATCGCCCGATTGAGGCAGGCGGGCCATCGGGTGCTCTTCGTGACCAATAATTCGTCGGCGACGCTGGCGACACAAGAGGGCGCGCTCGCCAAGATCGGTGTGCCCGCCGTCGGAGATGTCTGCACGTCTGCGCAGGCAGCCGCGCTGCTGTTGAAGCCCGGCGAGCGGGTGCTGGTGGCTGGCGGGCCAGGCATTATCGAGGCGATCGATGCCGTCGGTGCCGTGGCGGTGGCCCGCACTGACGACCCGATGAGTGACGCTGAATTCGCTCGGTGTGCGGCAGACGTCGACACAGTGATGGTCGGCTATCACGCGAGTTTCGACTATCGAGGTTTGACTCGTGCGGTGACCCCTATTCTCGGCGGTGCCCGACTCATTGGCACCAATGATGATCCGACGTATCCGACGCCGGCTGGGTTGATTCCGGGCGGTGGCTCGATTCTTGCAGCGATCGCAAAAGCGGGTGGCGTGCGGCCGATCATTGCGGGCAAACCGTTCGCGCCGATGGGTCAGCTGGTGCGCCAGCGTCTCGCGATCGACGACTTGAGTGTGGCGTGGATGGCCGGCGATCGCGACTCGACCGACGGCGCTTTCGCGCGATTGGTGGCAGCTCGCTTTGCGTTGATGCTCTCAGGTGTCAGCGAGTCACCCGACGATCGCACCGTTGCCCCCGATGCCGTGTTTGACAATCTCGCTGGTCTTGCTGACCATCTGTTGCGTGCGTAGACGAGTCGACGAAGCCCTCGTCGTAGCGGCATTGGCGCGAAGTCGCGATGAGGCGCTTGCACTCATCGACGATGATCGCGTGACGGTCAACGGAGCACCGGTGTTTAACCCCGCGCGTCAGGTCGCAGACAGCGATCATCTCGCAGTGCTTGAGGTCGAGCGATTCGTCAGTCGGGGTGGGTTGAAACTCGAAGCGGCACTCGCGCACTTTGATGCACTCGGCGACCCAGTGCCCGTCGCGCACCAACGCGTGCTTGATGCGGGGGCTTCGACGGGTGGCTTTGTCGACTGTCTGCTGCAGCGTGGCGCAGCGCAAATCGTGGCATGCGACGTCGGGCGGGGGCTGCTGCATCCACGAATTGCAGGCGACTCGCGAGTCGTGGTGCGCGACGGTGTCAACGTGCGTGAACTCGGCGCACATGTTGCTGCCGGTGAGATCGCCTCAGAGGTCGACCTCGTCGTGGCAGACCTGTCGTTCATCTCGCTCACCTTGGTGGTTGAGGCTCTTGTTGCCGTCGTGCGCAATGGGGGAGAGTTGCTGGTGCTCGTGAAGCCACAGTTTGAAGCCCGCAAAGAAGAAGTCGACCGCGGTCACGGAGTCATCAGCGACCCGATCGTGCGTCAGCGTTGTGTCTCTGTGGTGCGTGCCGCACTAGCGACGGCGGGCGCTCACGTTGTAGGTGACGTCGCGTCGGCGGTGCCGGGGCCGGCAGGCAACCGAGAACACTGGTTGCGGGCTCGTAAGCACAAGGCTGCTCAATAGCCTGAGGCCTATGGCGAATGTGCTCGTGGTGGCGCACCACACCCGCGGCGAAGTAAAGCCACTGCTCGCGACGTTGCGAGAGACGCTGCAGTCGGGTGGTCACCATTTGTGGTTGTGCGCGCAAGATGCGGCGGCCCACGGCATGAACGAATTGGCCAACGAACGTGCAGCAAGCGATGCCGATTTGGTCGTGGTACTCGGTGGCGATGGTACGGTGCTGCGTGCCGTAAGCATGTTGAACGGCGCACCGGTGCCAGTGCTCGGCGTAAATGTCGGTGTGCTCGGCTATCTCACTGAAGTAAACGTCGCAGCAGCGCTCGATGCAGTGACCAAGACGCTGTCGGGCGTAGCTGGTCGTGACTACCTGATCGACGAGCGAATGCTGCTCTCGGTCAACGTGACGAAGCAAGACGGTTCGGTGATGGCGTGGCGAGCCTTGAATGAGGCAGTGCTCGAGAAGAGCCAGTCGGGGCACACCGTATGGATCGACGTCGTCGTCAACCATGAGTTGTTCGAGCGATACTCGGCCGACGGCGTGATTATCGCAACACCCACGGGTTCGACGGCATATTCGATGTCGGCGCGTGGTCCGGTGGTGTCACCGCGACATCGAGCCATGGTGGTGACGCCAGTGTCTCCGCACATGAATTTCGACCGATCGTTGGTGCTCGACCCCAATGAACACTTGGCGATGAGGGTGGCGGGAACCCGACCAGTCGACGTCTCAATCGACGGTCGACGAGTCATCAGTCTCGGTGAGGGCGACACCGTCGAGTTCGCACCCGATTCATGCACCGCGAATTTCGTGAGGTTCGCGCCACCGAAGTTCCATCAAATTCTGCGTTCGAAATTCGGGCTCGGCGACTGAGCATGCGTACACGCAGGCTGGGGCAAGAGGGCTAACGATGCTGGTCGAGCTGCGCATCGAGCAACTCGGCGTAATTGACGAGGCCACCATCGTTTTCGGCGACGGGCTTACGGTGCTCACCGGAGAAACCGGCGCCGGCAAGACGATGATTGTCGAAGCAATCAACCTGTTGGTTGGTCAACGCGCCGATGCGTCGATGGTGCGACCTGGTGCCGACGAGTTGCGCATCGAGGGTCGATTCATGCTCGCTGACGGCACCGATCGCGTCTTGTGTCGGGTGGTGCCACGCGACGGACGCTCACGTGCCTACGTCGATGGTCGCCTGGCCACCGTTGCCACGCTTGCAGAGTTTGGCGCAGAGCTCATCGACATTCACGGTCAACACGAGCATCAGAGCCTGCTCGGTGCGGCGGCGCAACGTGCTGCACTCGATACCTATGCCGACCTTGACCTCGAACCACTGCGGCAGGCCCGTGCCGCGCTTACCGAGGTTGATGCAGCTCTCGCGACGATGGGTGGCGACGAGCGTGCGCGCGCCCGCGAAGCCGACTTGCTGCGCTTTCAGGTTGACGAGATTCGTAATGCACATCTCGACGACCCCGACGAAGATGCGACGCTTGAGCGTCAGATCGACCTGCTGCAAGATGCAGAGAGTCATCGTGAATCACTGCGCGCCGCGATCGCCGCGCTGGTTGACGACGATGGAGCCGTCGACCGACTGGCGGCATCCACTGCTGCGCTCGGCAGAGGCGACGCCATGCGCGAACACGCTCAGCGGGTGCGCGACCTGCAGGCGCTGGTGGCCGATCTCGCCGAAGACATGCGACGGGTGCTCGATGAGGTCGACGAAAACCCGCAACGACTGGCCGAGTTGGTCGAACGTCGACAGCTGCTTTTCGACTTGCGACGCAAGTATGGCGACGATGTTGCGGCAGTGATCGCCTACGGCGCGGAATCAGCGGCGCGGTTGGCCGAGATCGAATCGTGGGAAGAGCGCGCACGCGAGCTCGATCAGCGTCGACAGGCGGCACTCGCTGAGGTGCAGAAACAAGCCGCCCGAGTGCGGGCAGCGCGCGAGAAGGCGGCGCCACGGTTGGCCAAAGAAGTTGAAGGTCATCTGGCGCGGCTGGCACTCGCTGGGGCTCGCGTGCAGGTGCACGTGGGCAATGACGTGGCTGGCGACCCGGCAGGTGATGAGGTGATGTTCCTCTTGGCGGCGAACCCGGGCAGCGAACCTGCTGCCCTCGCCAAGGTGGCATCAGGAGGCGAACTCGCACGGGCGATGCTTGCGTTGCGGCTGGTGCTGACGCAGGCACCGGCGACGCTGGTGTTCGACGAGGTTGATGCTGGCATCGGTGGGGCGGCGGCAGTCGCGGTAGCCGAAGCGCTCGCCGAACTCGGTGGCCGTCACCAAGTGTTGGTGGTGACGCACCTGGCGCAGGTGGCGGCGCAGGCGGCGCACCATGTGGCTGTCGCCAAAGAGGTTCGCAAGGGAATCACCTTCGCCTCGGCTCGAACGCTGCCTGACGATCAGCGAGTCGACGAGATCGCACGCATGTTGTCGGGCAATCTTGCGGTGGAATCAGCCGTGGAACATGCGAGGAACCTTCTACGGGCACGAACGACGGTGCGAAAGGCGCGCCAGACACGCCGCTAGGGGTATGCTGAAATTCCGTCAAGGTGTGACCTGACGGAAACTCCGTCAGAAAGAGTGACGGGAGAAGCAACGTGCCGAAGCATGTGTTCGTGACGGGAGGCGTGGCGAGCGCCCTCGGCAAAGGACTCACCGCTTCGTCGCTCGGACGCCTGCTGAAGATGCGCGGTTTGCGCGTCACGATGCAAAAACTTGATCCGTACATCAACGTCGACCCGGGCACCATGAACCCGTTTGAACACGGCGAGGTGTTCGTCACCGACGATGGTGGTGAGACCGATCTCGACCTCGGTCACTATGAGCGGTTCATCGACGAAAACCTCTCACGAGCCTCAAACGCGACGACAGGCAGCATCTATCAGGCGGTGTTGGCCGCCGAGCGTCGCGGCGACTATCTCGGGCGCACCGTGCAAGTGATTCCGCATGTCACCGACGAGATCAAGCGTCGAATTCAACGCATCACTACCGACGATGTCGACGTGGTGATCACCGAAGTTGGTGGAACCGTCGGCGACATCGAGATTCTGCCGTTTCTTGAGTCGATTCGTCAGTGGCGCAACGAAGTGGGCCGCGACAACGTCTGTTACATCCATGTCACCCTGGTGCCCTTCATTGGCCCGAGCGGTGAGCAGAAGACCAAGCCGACTCAGCACAGCGTCACCGAGTTGCGCAGCCGTGGCATTCAGCCCGACGTCATCGTGTGTCGCAGCGATGAGCCGTTGTCTGAAGGTCTGAAGCGCAAGATCTCGGGTCAATGTGACGTGCCCGTGCGCAATGTCATCAACGCTGCCGACGTCGGCAACATCTACGAGCTGCCGCTGATCTTGCACGACGAAGGGCTCGACACCGTGGTGTGCGATACGTTGCGCATCGAGCGCGACATCGATCTTGCACCATGGCAGGCGTTGGTGCGACGCGTTGAAGAATCGACCACGCCGGTTCGCATCGGTCTGATCGGAAAGTACGTTGACTTGCACGACGCCTATCTGTCGGTTGCCGAATCGTTGCGCCACGCTGGTTTCCACCACAAAGCCAAAGTGGAGATTGTCTGGGTGCAAGCAGAAGAAGTGGAAGGCCTCTTGGCTGACGATCGCATGGCGAGCCTTGACGGCATCGTGATTCCGGGTGGTTTCGGACCGCGAGGCATTGAAGGAAAGATTCGTGCCGCCGAGTTCGCACGCGAACATCGCGTGCCGTGTCTTGGTCTCTGTCTCGGCATGCAGGTGATGACTGTGGAGTTCGCTCGCCACGTGCTTGGCATGAGCGATGCCAATTCGACGGAATTCAACTCGGCGACACCTGATCCGGTGATTGACCTCATGAACGACCAACGCGAGGTAACCGACAAAGGCGGCACGATGCGCCTCGGCGCGTACTACGCGGTGTTGCAACCGGGCACCAAGGTGGCGAACGCCTACGGAGAGCCCGTCGTCAGTGAGCGGCACCGCCATCGCTATGAGTTCAACTCGAGCTATCGCTCGCGATTTGAAGAAGCCGGGTTCATCTGCAGTGGAACATCACCAGACAAGCGTCTGGTGGAGTTCATCGAGCTGGCCGATCATCCGTTCTGGGTAGCCACGCAGGCACACCCTGAATTCAAGAGTCGACCTGATCGCCCGCATCCGTTGTTCCGTGAACTCATTGGCGCCGCGCTGACGTACCGTGCGGCGCGCCCGACCGCTGATCACACGGCGGAGTCAAAAGATGAACACGCGGCGCAGCCATCGCACCGGCACGCGGCGGAGCCGGCGCGCTGACGCGCAGCGCGATGCGAAACGAGCCAGTCGGCGGTTTTCGCTCGGCACCGCTCGAGCAGGTGCATGATTGGGCGGTGTGGTCGCTGGTTCGCGGCAACTTCACCGACCCAGACGGCACTGCCTTCAGCCGCACCTTCGTAACTTCACCTGGAGCAGTGGGGGTTGTTGCATTGCGCGATACCCCAAGCGGGCTCAACGTCGTCTTGGTTCGCCAGTATCGACCCGCACTTCATCGACTGACGTTGGAGCTTCCTGCTGGCATGCGTGACCAAGAAGGCGAAGACCCGTTGCTCACCGCGCAACGCGAGCTGCAAGAGGAAGTGGGCATGGTCGCAGGTTCATGGCAGCGATTGGGCAAGCACATCTCGGCACCTGGCATCTCTGATTCGTGCGTCGAAGTGTTCTTGGCGCGAGACCTGCAGGTGGTCGACACTGACCGTCACGGCCCAGAAGAGCGACATATGACGATTGAGGAAATTGCGTTTGTCGAGGCGCTCGCGATGGTGACAGACGGCCGTCTTGACGATGCCAAGACGGTGATCGGGCTGCTTATGACCGAGCGGCTGTTGCGCGCCACGTGACCACGTTGGCGGCAGCCGAACGGTTTCTCGCCTGGCTGCAGATCGAACAAGGTCGCAGCGCCAAGACGATCGAGGCCTACCGCCGTGATCTACGCGACTATGAAGACTGGTTAGCTGCGCGCGGCACCTCGGCGTTGAAGGCGTCGTCGGGTGACGTAGAAGCATTCGTGCAAGCGTTGCGCAAGCACGGCAAGGCAGCGCGAACAGTGGCACGCCAGTTTGCTGCGGTGCGAATGCTGCACAAGTACCTCGCCATTGAGGGTGAGCGCGCCGATGACCCGGCATCACTTGTTGACGGGGTGAAAGTGCCGAGTGGTCTGCCCAAGCCGCTGCGCGAAGACGAGATTGATCGATTGATTGCCGCAATCACCGGTGACGATTCGTTTGCACGGCGCGATCGGGCATTGGTTGAGTTTCTCTACGCCACGGGTGCGCGAATCTCTGAGGCGTGCGGGCTCTCACTCGGCGACCTCGACATGGAAGGTTCGCTCGTGAGGCTCTTCGGCAAGGGCAGCAAAGAGCGCATCGTGCCATTCGGGCGCGGGGCGCATCGTGCGTTGAGCGACTGGCTCGATTCGGGCGGTCGCGAGATGTTGGTGCCCGGCCGCTGGCGCACCCGAGATCATGCCGACGCAGTGTTTCTCGGAGTCCACGGCACACGTTTGTCTCGGCAGGCCGCCTTCGCAATCGTCAAGAAGTACGCATCGTTGGCCGGCATCAAAGAGCACGTATCACCGCACACGCTGCGTCATTCGTGTGCCACCCACATGTTGGTGCACGGCGCAGATTTGCGCATCGTGCAAGAACTGTTGGGTCACGCGTCGGTGAGCACGACGCAGGTGTACACCAAGGTCGATGACGAGTTGCTGGTCAGTGTCTACCGCGAGTCGCACCCTCGCGCCGTGCGGAAGTAGCACGATGGCAACCGTCTGGCATCTCGCGAAGCGGCTTGTCACCAGCGCAACCGCCGCACCGCTCACGGTGTTAGAACGCCGCCAGGTGAGCGAGGTGCTGTTGTATGCAGAGATGCAACTCTTTGTGCGATTCAGTGTCGCCGACCAGCGCCATGCGTTGGTGGTGCTGCGACGATTCGATGTGATCGCGGCAGAGGCCGCAGTGGCGGAGGGGGTTGCAATCGAAGTGCGGCGAGCTGCGTTGTTGCACGACATCGGCAAAATCGAAGCATCTCTCGGCACGGTGGTTCGAGTGGCGGCGACCCTGCTCGGGCCGCGCACCGGACGATTTCGCGCCTATCACGAGCACGAAGCGCGAGGTGCCGCACTGCTTCAAGCGGCGGGCAGCGACGCAGTGACCGTTGCTCTCGTGGCGGGGCAGGGCGACGAGCCGTGGCGTGGGCTATTGGCAAGAGCTGACGCGGTGTAGTCGACGGCGCGGGCTGAGGCTCAGCGCGGCAAGAAGCCGATTGCCGACTGTGCTCGCGCCAGCGTGGCGGCAGCGACGGCTTCGGCTCGCTCGTCACCAAGACGAATGAGTCGCGCGAGTTCGCCACGATCGTTCACCAACTGGGCGTGGCGTTCGCGAATCGGGCGAAGCAGCTCGGCTACTGCGGCACCGGTGTCGGCCTTGAGCGGGCCATATTGCGAGTAGGTGCCGGCGACGGCTTCAGGGGTTTGGTTGGTGGCGGTGGCGAGAATCTCGAGCAGGTTTGAGACGCCCGGTTTCGCACTGCGGTCGTAGCGCACTTCGTTGTCGCTGTCGGTGACGGCGCGTTTGAACTTGCGCTCGATTGACGCGGGGTCGTCTAAGAGATACACGATGCCGGCGTCACCCGACGACGACTTCGACATCTTGTTCTCGGGATTCTGCAAGTCCATCACTCGCGCGCCGGCTTTAGGTGTTACGGCCTTCGGCAGCACGAATGTGTCGCCGAAGCGATGGTTGAAGCGAATGGCGATATCACGCGTGATCTCGATGTGTTGCCGCTGGTCGTCGCCGACGGGCACTTCGTGTGCGTCGTAGAGCAGAATGTCGGCTGCTTGCAACGCGGGATACGTGAAGAGTCCTGCCGACACAAAGTCAGCCTCACGCTTCGCCGCCTTGTCTTTGAACTGGGTCATGCGGCTCAGTTCGCCGAACGACACGGTGCATTCCATGATCCATGCCAGTTGCGAATGTTGCGGCAGATGGCTCTGCACGAACACCGTTGCGACCGCCGGATCAAGGCCGACGGCAAAGAGCATGGCGGCGAGCGACAAGGTCTGTTCACCAAGCACTTTGGGCGTTTCGGTGACGGTCAGGGCGTGCAGGTCGACGATGCCGTGGAAGACGTCGTTCTCGTGTTGACCGCTCACCCAGTTGCGCAACGCGCCAAGATAGTTGCCCAGGTGCACTTCACCCGTCGGTTGAATGCACGACAAGACACGAGCCACATTCCCAAGTTACTCGCGTGCGTAGCGGTACTCTCGTACAAATGGCTTACGCGGTAACGACGCCCGTCTTCGAGGGGCCATTCGACCTGCTGCTGCACCTCATCCTGCAAGAAGAAGTCGATATTCATGAGGTGTCGTTGACCCGCATCATTGAGGCGTATCTCGCCGAGCTCGAACGCATGACCGAGCTCGACCTTGAAGTGGCAACCGAGTTCTTGCTGATTGCCGCAACGCTGATCGACCTGAAGGCCCGGCGACTGTTGCCGACCCGCGACGACGGCGAACTCGACGAAGAACTCGCGCTGTGGGAAGAGCGCGACCTGCTGTTGGCTCGTCTGCTCGACTGCAAGACGTTCAAAGATGTCGCTTCGGTGATGCATGACCTCATCGAGCGAGCCGAGTTGACGCACCCGCGACTGGCTGGCCCAGACGAGCGATTTGCCGCGGTCATGCCCGACTTGCTTGACGGTGTGAGCCCGCGACGTTTGCAGCGTGCGTTCTTGCGCGCCACCGAACCCAAGGGCCCGGTGTCGATCGACTTGTTTCACGTGGCACCGATTCGGGCCAGCGTGGCTGAGGCACTCGATACCTTGGTCGGTCAGTTGCCATCACTTGGCACGGTGTCGTTTCGACAGTTGATTTCCGGCATTACTGATCGAATCGAAGTGGTCGTGCGATTTCTGGCGATTCTCGAGCTGTTCAAACAAGGTCGTGTCGATCTCGCCCAAGCTGATCGTTTCGGCGACATCACGGTGATGTGGAACAACAACCCCGACGGCGTTGACCTCGCGCCGATCGACAACTACGACGGCTGAGGAGACACTCATGCGCAACAGTGAACCAAGTGACATCGCCCCCGAAGTCGTAGCGGCGCTCGAGGCGATTCTGCTTGTTGCGGTAGAGCCGGTCAGTGTGAAGTTGTTGGCCCAAGTGCTTGAACAACCGACGGCGGTGGTGGAGGTCTTGTGCAATCGCTTGGCGGCGAGTTACGACGAAGCCGGTCACGGGTTCCAGCTGGTGAAGGTGGCGGGCGGCATGCGTCTGCAGACTCGCCCAGAACTTTCGCCATACGTCGAGCGGTTCGTGCTCGACGGCCAACAGTCGCGGGTGTCGTCGGCGGCGCTCGAGACTCTGGCGATCATTGCCTACAAACAACCGATTTCACGCCAGCAGATTTCGGCGATTCGCGGCGTCGACCCTGAATCAGTGCTGCGCACACTTCAGGCGCGCGGCTACATCACCGAAACTTCGCGCGACGATGGTCCGGGTTTGGCGGTGCTGTACGGCACGACGCCACTGTTTCTCGAACGTCTGGGCGTGAACTCGCTCGAAGATCTTCCACCAATCAGCGACTTTGTGCCTGATGCAGGGGTCGTCGAGGCACTCGAAGCTGGTTTGCGTGTCGTGCCCGATGCGACCACCGCCACCGCCGACGTAAACGACTGAACCGTTCGTAAAGCCTTGAGCGACGACGAGCCAACAACAGAGCCGCCCGACGAGCAACGCAGCGATTCGGCTGACGAACTGCAACAAGGAGAACGGCTGCAGAAAGTTCTTGCGCAGCGCGGCTTTGGCAGTCGGCGTGTGTGCGAAGAGCTCATCGTCGCTGGTCGGGTGACGGTGAATGGCGAGGTTGCGGTGCTCGGGCGACGCGTTGACGTCGACCACGACAGCGTCACGGTTGACGGCGCGCCAGTTGGCGTGCGACCTGATCTTGTCTATTACCTGTTGCACAAACCCTTCAACGTGATCACGACGGCGAAAGATACCCATGACCGTGTAACCGTCGTCGAGCTCGTACCGCAAGAGCCACGCGTGCACCCTGTGGGCCGACTTGATCTCGATAGTGAGGGCCTCATCATTCTCACGAACGATGGTGACCTCACCCATCGATTGACTCATCCAAGTTTTGGTGTGGAAAAGGAATACCTCGTACACGTACGCAGTGGGCCACAAGGCGTGCCAGAGTCTGCCCTCGCCAAGCTGCGCAGTGGGGTAGAGCTCGACGACGGCATCACGTCACCCGCAAAGGTTGGTCAGGTGCAGCCAGGCGTGTTGCGAATCGTGATTCACGAAGGGCGCCATCGACAAGTGCGTCGCATGTGTGACGCGGTCGGTCACGAAGTGAATCGACTCGTGCGCACACGAATCGGAACCATCGTTGACACGACGCTGAAACCAGGTGAGTGGCGGCATCTCTCCACCGAGGAAGTGCGCAGTCTCGCAATACGCTGAAGTGCCGTGACACAGCGCGCGAATGTGCTCGGCCTCGGTCTGATTGGTGGCTCTGTTGCCGCAGCCCTACGTGGTCTGGGTTGGCGGGTGACGGGCACTGACGGCGACCCACAGCGAGCCGCAGAGGCGCTCGATCGTGGCCTCATTGATGCCATGGGCGTTGATGCCGACGCGGATGTCTCTTTCGTTGCCGTGCCCGTGTCGTCGCTCGTCGCTGGTGTGCGGCGCATGCTGACCGAAACTCGCGGCATCGTGACCGACGTCGGATCAGTGAAAGCACCGGTCGCCGAAGCGGTGAGCGATGCGCGTTTCGTCGCTGGTCACCCAATGGCCGGAAGCGAGCTGCAGGGGCTCGACGGTGCCGACGCAGGAATGTTTCGTGGCGCTGTCTGGGTATTGACGCCGACTGCATCTACCAGTGACGAGTCATTTGAGGCGGTCGCATCGCTCGTGCGACAACTCGGCGCCGAAGTCTTGGCGTTGCCGGCACGTCGCCATGACCAATTGGTGGCAGTCACCAGTCATCTTCCGCATCTTGCGGCCGCCACGCTGTTGTCACTGGCCAGCACTCGTGCTGACGATCATGCTGCAGTGATGCGGCTTGCCGCTGGCGGCTTTCGCGACATGACGCGTGTGGCAAGCGGTCATCCGGCGATCTGGCTCGATATCTGTCGCGAAAACCAAGATGCGATCGTCGAGGCGATTGACGCGATGATCATCGGTCTCACCGACATGCGCAAGATCGTGTTCGAAACCGACTCGGCAGCGCTGCAGGCACGACTCACCGATGCGCGCACGGTGCGGGCGAACCTGCCGGGGCGTGTGCGTGAACTGACTGACGTGGTGGAAGTTCGCATACCGATTCCTGACCGGGCGGGTGCTGCGGCCGAGGTGTTTACGCTCGCTGCCGAACTGGGTGTGAACACCGCCAACTTCGAGGTGAGCCACTCGGTCGAAGGTGACCGCGGCGTGCTCGTGATGGTTGTAGACGCTGCGAGCGTCGAGCTGTTCCGCGGTGGCCTCATGGCACGCGGCTTTAAGCCCGCCGTCACCCGAGTCGCCTGACACGTGGCCGCTCGCTCGTTCGTCGCAGCGCGAACAACGCCAACGGGCGGCACAGCCCCGCCGGGCGGCACAGCCCCGCTCAGAGGCACAGTCGCGATCCCTGGTTCAAAGTCGCTTAGCAATCGCGCACTGGTCTGTGCGGCCCTTTCCACGGGTGAATCCACGCTGCGGGGTCTGGCGAGTGGTGACGACACTGCGCGCATGGTGGCGGGCTTGCGCGCTCTCGGAGCAGTAGTCGAACAGCATCACGACGGCGCCGCTGACCTGGTGATGCGCCGTGGCATCGCATTGGCCGATGCATCTGCATGCTCGGTGCACGCCGCGCTCGCCGGTACGACATCACGATTTCTCGTTGCAGTCGCCGCACTGCGAGTTGGCCGCACCACTATCGACGGCGATGTGGGCCTGCGTCGCCGACCGATGGGCGACGTGATTCGCCTCGCTCGTGCGCTTGGCGCCGAGGTGGAGGAACTCGGAGCACCTGAGTGCCTGCCACTTGCCGTGAGTCGTGGAAGGTTGCAGCTTGCATCTGCCGATGCCACACAACTCGTGCTCACCGCGCAGGGTGGCGTATCGAGCCAGTTCGTGTCGGCGACGATGATGATTGCTCCACTTGTAGGTGGTGTGGTCGTTGACCTACCGCCAGACATGGTGTCACGCAACTATCTGCACATGACCGCCGTGGTGATGCGTGCGTTTGGTGCCGAGGTTGAGGTTTCAGATGCGCAGGTGCGGGTTGGGTCGGCACCGTATGTGGGCACGACATATGACGTAGATGGTGACTGGTCGTCGGCGAGCTACCCGTTCGCCGCTGCAGCAATTGTCGGGGGTGACGTGCGGGTTGCGGGCGTGCGCCGAGAATCGGCGCAGCCCGAAGCGCGCTTCGTGCAGGTGTTGCAGTCGATGGGTTGTGCTGTTCGATTCGACGCCGATGGTGCGGTGGTGTCACGTGCATCGGGGCAACCCTTGGGCGGAGTCGACATCGACATGGGTCAGATGAGTGACCTCGTGCCTACGTTGGCGGTGATCGCGGCGTGTGCAGAGAGCCCGACCATCATTCGCGGGGTCGGCTTCATTCGAGCAAAAGAAAGCGATCGCATCGGCGATCTCGCCAAACAACTGCGCGCCGTTGGCACTGAGGTGCACGAGAAGCCTGACGGACTGCGCATCGTGCCGCGCCCGCTGCACGCGGCGGTGCTCGACACTCACGACGACCATCGCCTGGCGATGTCACTGGCACTGCTCGGTTTGCGCTGCGACGGTGTCGCGGTGCGAGACCCAGAGGTGGTCGCCAAATCGTGGCCGAACTATTGGCAGGCGATGGCGAGTGGTCTGGGGCTTGAGCTCAGAGACGAGCCGACCGGAGCTGAGCCGATCAGAGACGAGCCACGTCGATAAGCCGGCGTTTTGGGCCGAACTTCGGGGCAGCGTTACCTGCCCGCTCGAGCGTGCGCACCACTCGCCAACGCTGACCAGCGAAGGGTGCAAGGGTGGCAATCATCTCGTCGTCGGTGCCGCGCGGCGAGCCGGTGAGCGCCCACGCCACGGTGTTCTTCACGTGAAAATCGCCGACGGGTAGTGCGTCGGGGTCGCCATGTGATATTCCGACGGCGACGGCAGAGGTCCACACGCCGATACCGGGCAGCTTCATGAGTGCGGTTCGTGCCGCTTCGCCGTTGAGTTCTCGGGTGCGCTCAACGTATGCCGCATGTCGGGCGGCAGTTTGCAGTGTGCGGGCGCGTTGCTGCTCGATGCCGAGCCGATGGAATTCCCACGAAGCGATGCTGCGCAACCGCGCGGGCGAGGGAGGCAGATGCAAGTCGAGATTGCCTGGGGCGGGCTCGCCATAGCGACGACACAGCGCCGCCCACTGAGCGAGGGCTTGGGCCGCCGTGATGCGTTGGCCGAGAATCGCAGGCAGCAGCTCGTGATAGGGCGACTCGGTGCGGGGTAGGTGAAGAAGGCCGACGTCGCGAAGTGCGCGTTGCAACGCAGG
>Ga0214923_10004689_pt1 | contig 16336 bp, 10 predicted proteins | sample LL1510_MetaG_FD_177993 | JGI IMG/M metagenome (GOLD analysis project Ga0214923, IMG submission 177993) | Freshwater microbial communities from Lake Lanier, Atlanta, Georgia, United States - LL-1510 | ecosystem: Environmental > Aquatic > Freshwater > Lake | place: USA: Georgia | collected...
CGCGAAGACGGGGGGCGTGGTCTGGGACAAGGAACTCTTCACGCAGGCGGGCCCGAGCCGCATCCATCCGAAGAACAGCCATGCCAGCCCCACGCCCGTCGTGGCCGGCGACCGGCTGATCGCGCACTTCGGCCCTCATGGCACCGCCTGCACGACGCTCGACGGTGAGCCGGTGTGGAAACGCACGCTGGCCTACGCGCCGCAGCATGGCAACGGCGGGTCGCCCGCGCTGGCGGGCAACGTGATCGTGATCTGCTGCGACGGCAGCGACGAGCAGTATGTCGTGGGGCTCGACCTCGCCTCCGGCGAGATCCGCTGGAAGACCGACCGTGACACCGAGCCAAGCAAGGGGTTTTCATTCGCCACGCCGCTGGTCGCGGAGGTCGGCGGCACGGTGCAGGCGATCTGCCCCGGGAGCGACGCGGTGTTCGCCTACGATCCCGCCACCGGCCGCGAGATCTGGAGGGTCGACTATCCAAACGGGTATTCGGTGATCCCCCGGCCGGTGCTCGCGGCCGGCCTGGTGTTCGTGGGCTCGGGCTACGACAAGCCGTCGCTCTACGCGATCGATCCCACCGGCCGCGGCAACGTCACCGGCACGCACGTGCGCTGGAAGCTCGATCGCGGCGTGCCCCACACGCCGTCGGTGCTCGTCGTCGACGAACTGCTGTATTGTGTGTCCGACAACGGCGTGGCCACCTGCCTCGACGCCCGGACCGGCGAGGAGCGCTGGCGCGAGCGGCTGGGGGGCAACTTCTCGGCCTCCCCTCTGCATGCTGCGGGCGTGGTGTATTTTCAGAACGAGGCGGGCGAGGCGGTGCTCGTGAAGGCCGGCCAGGCCTTCGAGGAGCTGGCCCGCAACCGGCTGGGCGAAGGGAAGCGCACGTTCGCGTCCTATGCGGTCGACGGCGACGCGCTCATCGTGCGGAGCGAATCGGCCGTCTACCGTCTCGGCGGGAAATAAAGAGATCTGCTCCATGCACAGCGGGCCGTCGACCTTTGGGGCGCGGCTTCGGCCTTCGCACTCTTGGCAACTTCGGTTGCCGCGGACCTGCCGCCCGCGCATAGAAAACTGCCTGCGTTCGTGATTGCGAAAACGCCGGGTGCGGGGACGGATCACCGTCGATTTTTTCCTTGATTCTTATCCGAGACTACGTTCTCATGGAGGGAATGACAAACCGAGCCCGCGTATCGCACGGGTGGTTTCGGCGGCGGCTCGCCGCATCGGGGATCATCTTGTTTTTCGCGGCCGCGAGTGCCGCACTCCTCGGAGCGCCAATACTGGCCGGCGAGGCGGAGGACCTTTTCGAGCGCGAGATCCGGCCATATCTCGTGGAGCGGTGCTACGAGTGCCACGCCACGAGCGGCACCCGCGATCAGGATCTCGCCCTCGACTGGGCCGGCGGGATACGCGAGGGGGGGTTTTCCGGCCCCGCCGTCGTGCCCGGCGATCCGGCTGCGAGTGTGATCATGACGGCGCTCGAGCACCGCGACGACCTGCTCATGCCCAAGGGCGGCCCGAAGCCGTCGCCAAAAATCGTGGCCGCGTTTCGCCGCTGGATCGAACTGGGCGCGGCCGATCCGCGCGACAAGCCCCCCTCGGCCGATGAACTCGCCCGCGAGGCCTCGTGGGACGGGATCTTCGCCCGCCGGCGGCAGTGGTGGAGCCTCCAGCCGCTTGCGGAGTCGCCCGTGCCTGCTCCGACTGGCGGCACGTCGTGGCTCGCCGCGAGCGATCATCCCGTCGACCGGTTTCTTTCCGCCCGCCTTGCCGCCGCCGGCATCGAGCCCGCCGGCGAGGCCGACCGCGACACGCTCCTGCGCCGGGCCACGCTCGTGCTCACCGGACTGCCACCCACGCCCGAGGAACGGGCCGCCTTCCTCGCCGACAGTTCTCCCGACGCCTGGGAGCGACTCATCGACCGGCTGATCGCGTCGCCCGCCTTCGCAGAGCGCTGGGCCCGCCACTGGCTCGACTGCGTCCGCTACTGCGAGTCGCACGGCAGCGAGGGCGACCCCGCCATCCCGCATGCCTGGCGGTTTCGCGACTGGTGCATCCGCGCGATCCGCGACGACCTGCCCATCGACCGCTTCATCCGCGAGCAGATCGCCGGCGACCTGCTGCCCGACCCGCGGATCGACGCCGAGACGGGCGTGAACGAGTCGGCCCTCGGCATCGGCAACCTGCGGATGGTGCCGCATGGCTTCACGCCCACCGACGCGCTCGACGAACTCGTCACGTTCACCGACAACCAGATCGACGTCGCCTCGAAGGCGTTCCTCGGCATGACGGTGTCGTGCGCCCGCTGCCACAACCACAAGTTCGACGCCATCTCCCAGGCCGACTTCTACGCCCTCTTCGGCACGCTCGCCAGCTGCCGGCCCGCGGTCATCGAAGTGGATGCCGACGGCCGGCGCAATGCCGCCCGCGCCGAACTGGCCGATCTCAAGCACCGCCTGCGCGAAGCCCTGGCCGACGCCTGGCTGGCGCGGGTGGCTGCCGATCCCGCAGGCGTCACGAGCGGCCTCGCCGCACATGCCGACGCGGTCGCGAAGGCCGCCTGGCCCGCCGCGCCGCCGCTCGCCGAGGCCGACCGCGGCACGGTGCGCGACCTGGCGGCGTGGTTTCGCTCGGGGTCGGGCGTGGGGGCGGCCTCGCCGCCGGGTGAGTTTCGCGTCACCGCCGATGGCGACCGTGCGATCACGCGGCTGCTGCCCGCCGGCGTCCACTCGAATCTGCTCGTGACGAATGACGGTGCGGTGCTCCACTCGCCGCGGTTCGAGGCTCCGTCGGAGGCGATCCACGTGCTGCTCGCCGGCGCGGGGAAGGCCCGGCTGCGGCTGGTCGTCCGGAACTATCCGCGTATCGGGACCGTCTATGCCGAGACGAGGCTCGAGGATGGCCTGCCGAAGTGGGTCACGATCCCGACGCCGTATTGGAAGGGCGAGATGGCCCACCTCGAGATCGCGACGGCCGGCGACCTGCCCGTCGCTCCGACCGATGAACAGGGCTCTTGGTTCAGCGTCGTAGCCGTCGAACTCTCCGGGACGAAACCGCCTGGAGGAATGCCTCCCGGGCCGGCCGATGCGGCCCGGCTCAGGTCGGCCATCGAGGCCTGGCGGGCCGGCACGGCGACCGCCGCCGACACCGCGCTCGTCGACGCCTGCCTCGTGGCCGACGTCCTGCCGACACGGCTCGATGCCGCGCCCGCCATCGGTGAGATCACTGCGCGGATTCGCGCGGTCGCGGCTACGATCCCGCCGCCGACGCGTGCGGCCGGCGTCGTCGAAGGCACCGTGTTCGACCAGCCGCTGTTCGTGCGCGGCAACCACCGGCAGCCGGCCGACCCCGTACCGCGCCGGTTTCTCTCCGCCCTCGACCCCACACCCTTTCCAGCGGATGCAAGCGGCCGGCTCGAACTCGCCGCCGCGCTCGTCGCGGCCACAAACCCGCTCACGCCGCGGGTGTTCGTCAACCGTGTGTGGCACCATGTGTTTGGCCGCGGCATCGTGGCGAGCGTCGACACGTTTGGCGCGATGGGCGATCTGCCGACGCATCCGGAGTTGCTCGACCATCTCGCAAGATCTTTCATCACACCCACGAGTGCCGAGCGCCCCGGCCCGATGCCGCAGCCCTGGTCGCTGAAGGGCCTCGTGCGGATGCTCGCGACGTCGCGGGCCTTCCGGCTGGCCGTGCAGCCGTCTGAATCCGCCAGCCGCCTCGATCCCGTCAACGCGCTCTTCTCCCATGCCTGGCTCCGCGGGCTCGAAGGGGAGGCGATCCGTGATTCGCTGCTGGCGACGGCCGGCCAGCTCGACCGCGCGTCGTTCGGACCCCCCCGTTGCGGGCGAAGTCGGCCGCCGCAGCATCTATGTGGGCGTGCGACGCAACGCGATCGATCCCTTTCTCGCCGCCTTCGATCCGCCGAGCACGATCTCCACGCAGGGCCGCCGCGACGAATCGCATGTGCCGGCGCAGGCGCTCGTGCTCATGAACGGCGGCTTCGTGCGCGGCCTGGCCACCAAGCGGGCCGAAAAGCTCGTGGCCGAGTGGGCCGACGTGCCTGCGGCCGACCGCATCCGGCGGCTGTTCGTCGAGACGCTCGCCCGCGAGCCCACGGCCGACGAGATCGCCGCCACGCTTGCCTGGCTCGAGGCCGAGGCGGCCGCCACAAACGTGCCTCCAGCCGCCATCCCCGGCAGCGTGCCGCTCTGGGCGGGCGTGTTTCATGGCCTTTCAAACCTCGAGGAGTTCATCCATGTGGACTGAGCCTGCGGGCCTCTTCGATCCACGCGGAGCCTTCTCGCGTCGCCACCTGCTCGGCCGGTCGTCGGCGGGGTTTGGCCTCGCCGCGCTTGCCGGGCTCCTCGGCCGCGAGGCGGGGGCGGCGGGCGGCGCGGCCCGCGTGGCGAGCGCGCCGCGGGCCAAGCGGGTGATTTTTCTCTTCATGAGTGGCGGCGTGTCGCACGTGGACTCGTTCGACCCCAAGCCTGCGCTCGCCGCCCGGGCTGGCCAGCCGATACCCGTGCCCGTCGAACGGACGCAGTTCAACAACAACGGCACGATCATGCCCGCCCAGTGGGAGTTTCGCCCACGCGGTGAATGCTGCACCGAGATCAGCGAAGTCTTTCCCGAGATGGCCAGGCACGCCGACAAACTCGCGGTGGTGCGGTCGATGACGGCGAAGTTCAGCGAGCATGCCCAGGGCAATCTGTTCATGCACACCGGGTTTCCATTCCTGGGCTACCCCAGCGCCGGGGCGTGGGCCACCTACGGCCTCGGCCGCGAATGTGACGACCTGCCAGGCTATGTCGTGCTGCAAAGCGGCGATGCCATCCCGCCCCACGGCGGCGTGGCCTGCTTCGGCAACGGTTTTCTGCCGAGCGACACGCAGGGCTCGATCGTGAAGTGCGACGCCGACCCGCCGCTCCGCGACATCCGCCCGTGGGAAGCCGCCGCCGGCCAGCGGGCCCGCCTCGACTGGCTGGCCAGCATGAACCGCCGCTTCGGTGCCGAGGCTGCGGCGGCCGAGGCCGTGGAGGCCGCGATCCGCAACCGCGAGACCGCCTTTCGGATGCAGGCAGCGGTGCCGTCGCTCACCGATCTCTCCGGCGAGTCGGAGCACACCCTCAAACTCTACGGCCTCGACGCCGCCGAGCCGCAGCAGGCGGCCTACGCCCGGCAATGCCTGCTCGCCCGCCGGCTCGCGGAGCGCGGTGTGCGGTTCATCGAGCTTTCCTGCCTGGGCTACAAGATCGGCGGCGGCAACGGCCCCAATCCGTGGGACAACCACGGCAAGCTCAAGGAGGGTCACGAGAAGATGGCCCGCCAGGTCGATCGCCCGATCGCCGCGCTGCTCGCCGACCTCGACGAGCGCGGCCTGCTCGACGACACGCTCGTGGTGTGGGCGGGCGAGTTTGGCCGCACGCCTTTTTCACAGGGCAGCGACGGCCGTGACCACAATCCATTGGGCTTCAGCATCTGGATGGCCGGCGGCGGCGTGAAGGGGGGCGTGGTCCACGGCGCCACCGACGAGCTCGGCTACCGGGCGGTTGAGAAGGTCGCGACGCTCTACGACCTCTGGGCCACCGTGCTCCACTGCCTGAGCATCGACCATGAAAACCTCACGTTTCGCCACGGCGGCCGCGACGTGCGGCTCACCGACGTGCACGGCCACGTGATGCACGACATCCTGGCCTGAATGCGGGCCGACCTGTTTCCTTTTGGCTCCGGAGATCAGCGAATCGATGTCGAGCGGCTTCAAATCGGAACTCACCGGCAGCTTTTCCATTCCCTGCGACGACAACCCCACCGTGGCGATGGTGGAGGCCGCCTACCGGCACCTTGGCCTGAGGTGGCGGTACATCAACGCCGAGGTGCCGCCCGCGGGCCTCGCCGCTGCGGTGGCCGGTGCCCGGGCGATGGGCTGGCGCGGCTTCAATCTCTCGATGCCGCACAAGGTGGCCGTGATCGAGCACCTCGACGGCCTCGGCGAAAGCGCCCGGCTGATCAACGCCGTCAACTGCGTGGTGAACCGCGGCGGAAGATTCATCGGCGAAAACACCGACGGCAAGGGGTTTCTGTCGTCGCTCGTGCCGGTGTGCGACCCGCGCGGGAAGCACGTGATGCTGCTCGGCGCGGGGGGGGGCCGCCCGGGCGATCGCAGTCGAGCTCGTGCTCGCGGGCGTGAGCCGGCTCTCGATCGTCAACCGCTCGGCCGACCGGGCAGAGGAGTTCGCCCGGATCGTGCGGGCGGCGAAGCCGATCGACGTGTCGGTCGCGGGCTGGACGGGCGATGTCGCGGTGCCGCACGACGCCGCCGTGCTCGTCAACTGCACGAGCATCGGCCTCGGCGATGCGCAGGCCCGCGTGCCCGTCGCCGCCGCATCGCTCCGCCCCGGCCTCGTCGTGGCCGACGTGATCCCCAATCCCCCGCGCACGCAGCTGCTCGCCGCGGCCGAGGCGGCCGGCTGCACGACGCTCGACGGCCTCGGTATGCTCGTGGGCCAGGGCATCCTCGGAATCAAATATTGGTCGGGCATCGACGCTGACGCCGGCGTGATGCGAGCAGCCCTCCAGGAGGCGTTTGCATGAGGTCTGCATCCATCATGAAAAAAGTTGCCGAAGGCATGTGCGTGGTGGCGACGGCGTTGCCCACATCGCTCGCCGGCGCCCCGGTGGCGAGCGAGGAACGCACGATCCACGGCCAGCAGTCGTGGATGATCGCCACCGACGACGTGGAGCTTGCGATCACGAAGCAAGGCGGCCACATGGCGCCCGTCACGTTTGACCGCAAGGCCGCCGCGCCGATCCGCCCGTATCACATCTCGCCCTGGCAGGACGAGGGCCTGGAGAATCTGCCCGCCGCGGTGCTCGTGCCGCTGCGGGGCGATTTTTTCTGCCTGCCGTTCGGCGGCAACGCCGCGCCGCGGGGCGAGGAGCGGCACGTGCCGCACGGCGAGACGGCCACGGCCGAGTGGAAGCTCGGCTCACGGTCGCGCGAGGCCGACGGCACCGAGCAGCTCACGCTCGTGCTCGACACGCATGCCCGTGCTGGGAAGGTGACGAAGGAACTGTTCCTCGTGCCGGGGGAGCCGGTCGTCTATTCGCGGCACGTGATCGAGGGCTTCGCCGGCCCGGCGCCGCTCGGCCACCACGCCACGCTCACGATGCCGGAGGAGGAAGGCGCGGTCCATGTGTCCACGAGCCCGTTCCGGATCGGGATGACCTGCCCGGGCGTGTTCAGTGATCCGGCCGCCAAGGAATACCAGTCGCTCGCAAGCGGGCAGACGTTTACCGATCTCGGCCACGTGCCGAGTGCGTTCAAGGCGCCGGCCGACGTGGACTGCTCGCGGTTTCCGACGCGGCGCGGCTATGCCGACCTGCTCGCCCTCGTCGCCGACGAAGCCAAACTCGGCGGTGGACCGGCCTGGACCGCGGCCGTCAACACGCAGCACCACTGGGCCTGGTTCGCGATCCGCGACGCCCGCGTGCTCCCCACGACCGTGTTTTGGATCGAGAACCACGGCCGCCACGGCGTGCCCTGGCTCGGCCGCAACAATTGCCTGGGCCTCGAGGACGTGTGCGGCTTCTTCGCCGACGGTCTCGTGCCCTCCATCGAGGCCAATGCGCTCTCGAAGCAGGGCGTGCGCACCGCGATCACGCTCGACGCCGCCCGGCCGACCGAGATCCGCTACGCCCAAGCCGCCGTCCGCGTGCCTGCCGGATTCGATCGGGTGCGGTCGATCGATTTCTCCAAGCCGGGCGCGGTGCGGCTCGTCGCCGATTCGGGCCAAGCCGTCAGCGTGCCGGTAAGGCATGCCTTCGTCATGGGGCAGGGCGCCCGTCCCTGATCGGCATGCCCTCACACCGCGTTCCCCGCCGGATCAGTACGATGCACATCGTCGGCCGTGTCGCTGCCTGCGCCGCGCTGGCCGTCCTGCCCACGCTCTCCGGCTGCCGACCGGCGGCAAGCGGGCCTGCGTCGAGCGGCCCGCGCGGCACGATCGGCGTGTCGCTCCTCGCGCTCGACAATCCGTTCTTCAAGGTGATCGGCAACACGATCGCCGCCGAGGGCAGCAAGCAGGGGTTCGACACGATCCTCGTGAGCGCCGACAAGGACGTGGCCCGGCAGGGCAACCAGGTGAAGGATTTTGTCGTCGCCAAGGTGGCGGCGATCGTGCTCTCGCCGTGCGACTCGAAATCGATCGTGCCGGTGATCCGCGAGGCCAACGACGCGGGGATTCCGGTGTTCACCGTCGATATCCCCTGCGACGAGCCGGGCGTGACGATCGCCACGCAGGTGGCTACCGACAACTTCGGGGGCGGCCGCGAGGCCGGCCAGGCGATGATCGAGATGCTTGGAAGCGGCGGCGGCAAGGTGGCCGTGCTGCACTTCAAGCAGGCCGAGTCCTGCCAGCTCCGCGTGAAGGGCTTTCGGGAGGTGATCGACGCCCACAACGCCGCAGGCGGGCCGAAGATCGAGATCGTCACGGAGCTCGAAAGCGGCGGTGCCAAGGACGGCGGCGCGAAGGCGATGGACGACGCCCTGCAGGCGTTTCCGGATCTCCGCGGCGTGTTTGCGATCAATGATCCGGCCGCACTCGGGGCCCGCGCGGCGCTCGAGAAGGCGGGCAAGACCGATCGAGTGGGAATCATCGGCTTCGACGGCCAGCCGGAGGGCAAGGAGGCGATCCGCGCCGGCAAGATCTACGCCGATCCGATCCAGTTTCCCGACCGGATGGGGGTCGAGACCGTGGCTGCGATCGTCCGCTGGTCGCGGGGCGAGACGCTCTCCCCCAAGACGCTGATCCCCACGAGCCTCTACCGGCAGGCCGACGCGAGGCAGGATGCGACCTTGCCGCCGGAGACGGCCCGGTGAGCGTCGAGCGTGCGCCGCTGTTCGAGATGCGCGGGATCGCCAAGGCGTTTCCGGGGGTGCAGGCGCTCCGTGGCGTGGATCTCGACATCTTCGGCGGCGAGGTGCTCGCGCTCCTCGGCGAGAACGGCGCGGGCAAGAGCACGCTCATGAAGGTGCTCGGCGGCGCGCATCGGCCCGACGCCGGCACGCTCCTGCTCGACGGCCGCCCGGTGGTCTGCCGCACGCCGCAGGAAGCGCGGGCTGCGGGGATCGCCGTGATCCACCAGGAGTTCAACCTCGTGCCCGGGCTCACGGCCGTGGAAAACATCTTCCTCGGGCAGGAGCGGGCCCGGGCCGAGTTCATCCGCCAGGCCGAGGAACGCGGCCGGGCGGAGGAGCTCTTTCGCAGGCTCGGAGCGGCGATCGACCTCGATCTGCCCTGCAAGTGGCTCTCGACGGCCCAGCAGCAGCTCGTCGAGATCGCCCGCGCGCTCGCCTGCGACGCCCGCGTGATCGTGATGGACGAGCCCACCGCCGCCCTCAGCGAGGCCGAGGCCGGGCGGCTGTTCGAGATCGTCCGTGATCTGAGGGCCCGCGGCATCGCCGTGGTGTACATCAGCCACCGGCTCGACGAGATCTTCGCGCTTGCCGACCGCGTGGTGGTGCTGCGCGACGGCCGCCACGTGGGCTCCCGCCCCCGGGCCGGGCTCGGCCGCACCGAGCTGATCGAGCTGATGGTGGGACGCGAGCTGGCCGAAGAGTATCCCCGCCGCACGACGACGCCCGGGCCGGTGAAGCTCGCCGTCTCGGGGCTCGCCCGCGGGCGGGCCGTGCGCGACGTGTCGTTCACGGTGCGCCGTGGCGAGATCCTGGCGCTCGCCGGCCTCGTGGGGGCCGGCCGCACCGAGACGCTGCGGCTCATCTTCGGGGCCGATCGGAGAGACGCGGGCGAGATCCTGCTCGACGGCCGCCCGCTCGCGATCCGTTCACCGCGCGATGCGATCGCAGCCGGCATCGGCCTGCTCACCGAGGATCGCAAACTACAGGGCCTCGTGCTCGGCAGGTCGGTACGCGAAAATTTCGCGCTGCCAAACCTCGCGCGGCTCTCGCGGCTGGGATTCATGGACGGCCGCCGCGAGCGCGAGGCCTTCGGCCGCCACGTGGCCACCCTGCGGATCAAGGTGCCGCACCAGGAGGAGGCCGCACGCAACCTCTCCGGGGGCAACCAGCAGAAGGTGGTGCTCGCGAAGTGGCTCGAGCACGACTGCGACGTGCTCTTTTTCGACGAGCCCACCCGCGGCATCGACGTCGGTGCCCGCCACGAGATCTACCAGCTCATGAACGACCTCGTCGCCCGCGGCAAGGCCATCGTGATGGTCTCCTCCGACCTGCCCGAGGTGCTCGGCATGGCCGACCGGATCGTCGTGATGCACGACGGCCGGATCACGGGCGAACTCGACAACCGGCAGGGCGCGACGCAGGCCGACGTGATGCGGCTGGCGATGGCCTGACGCAGACTCAACCAGACTCAGGGATGCCATCGGCATGAAAAACGCTCGCACGCTGCTCTCAGGCTACGGGATGCTGCTCGTCCTCGCGCTTCTCGGAGCCGTATTCAGCGGGCTCACGCTCACGGAGCAGCCGGCCACCGACGCCGCGGCGGCCCGGCGGATGGTGGCGGCGATCCGGGCGCAGGCCCCGGCCGCCAAGCGCGTGCTCGTGGCGATTCGCCCGACTTCGGCCGACGACCTCCTCGCCACGTCGCTCCGCGGCGAGATCGCAGCCGCGGGGCTCGAGGTGGCCGACGTCGTCCGCGGCGAGCCGCAGGCGCTGCGGGCGGCGCTCGAAAAGCTCGTGGCACAAGGTGAACACATCGATGCCGTCGCAGCCGGCGAACGGGCCGGGTCGTGGCTCGTGCTCCGGGAGATGGGGGAGCTGTTTCCCGCGCTCGGACAGCCGCCGATCGTGGTGGCCGATACGGTCGTGTGGCCCGTGTTTCTCAAGGCCGACAACCTTCTCAACATCGCCAGCCAGATCGCCGTGATCGCGATCATGGCGATCGGAATGACGATGGTGATCATCACCGGCGGCATCGACCTTTCGGTGGGCAGCCTGGCGGCGCTCGCCGCCGTGACCGCCGCGCGGCTGATCCGCGACACCTTGGGGGGCGTCGCTGCCTCGCCGGCCGGCATGACGCTCGCCTCGACGGCCGCGATCGCGGCCTGCGGGCTGCTCGGCGGCGTGTCCGGCGCGGTGATCACGCTCTTCCGGGTGCCCCCCTTCATCGTCACGCTCGCGATGATGCTCGTGGCCAGCGGCCTGGCCTATCTCGCCGCAGCCGGCCAGTCGATCTACCAGATCCCGGAGTCGTTCGTGTGGCTGGGCCGCGGCACGGGGCTCTTCGGCGTGCCGCACGCGGTGACGCTCATGCCCGCGCTGTACGCGGCGGCGCACGTGCTCATGACCCGCACGACGCTCGGCCGTGCGCTCTACGCGGTGGGGGGCAACGCCGAGGCGGCCCGACTCTCCGGCGTGCCCGTGCGCCGCGTGCTCCTCTTCGCCTACGTGGCCTGCGGTCTCCTCGCCGGACTCGGGGGTGTCATTCTCGCGTCGCAGCTCAAGAGCGGCTCGCCCACCTACGGGGCGATGTACGAGCTCTACGTGATCGCGGCGGTGGTCGTGGGAGGCACGGCGCTGGCCGGGGGCGAGGGTCGGATTCTGGGCACGCTCGTCGGCGCGCTGATCATCGCCGTGATCCAGAACGGGATGAACCTCGTCGGCATCGAGAGCTACACGCAGAAAGTGGTGCTCGGACTCGTGATCCTCGCGGCGGTGCTCGTCGACCAGCTCCGCCGTCGCTGACGGGCCCGGGTGAATGGCGGTCCGGCGCGGGCTCCCCGCGAGGGCGACGGCCGTTTGAATGCCCGCGCTGTCCTCCTCTCCCCGACGTCGGCTACATTTCCGGGCTCGCCGACCGATCCCGGCGCTCCCGAACCACATTCACCCCCATGCCCGAGCTCCCCAAGCAATACGACCACACGGCCGCCCAGGCCCGGTGCCGCGCACTCTGGGACGCCGAGCGCGCCTGGCACGCCGAGCCCGCGCCGCCCGGCGATCCGCGGCCCGTGTTCTCGATCGTGATCCCGCCGCCGAACGTCACCGGCGCGCTGCACCTCGGCCACGCCCTCAACAACACGCTCCAAGATCTGCTCGTGCGCACGCGCCGCATGCAGGGCTTCCGCACGCTCTGGATGCCGGGCACCGACCACGCCGGCATCGCCACGCAGGCGGTCGTGGAGCGGCGGCTGCTCGAGGAGGAAAAACTCTCGCGGCACGATCTCGGCCGGGAAAAACTCGTGGAGCGGATCTGGGCCTGGAAGGAGCAGTATGAGAAGCGGATCCTCGGGCAGCTCCGCGACCTGGGCGCGAGCTGCGACTGGGATCGCACGCGGTTCACGCTCGACGACCGGTGCGCCGCCGCGGTCCGCGAGGCGTTTTTCCGTCTTTTCCAGAAGGGCCTCGTCCGCCGCGGCAAGCGGCTCGTGAATTGGGACACGTTCCTGCAGACGGCCGTCAGCGACGACGAGGTGTTTCACGAGCAGGTGAAGGGCCACTTCTGGCACATCCGCTACGACGTGATCGATCCCCAGGCCGGCGAGCCGGCGAGCGTGACCGTGGCCACCACGCGGCCCGAGACGCTGCTCGGCGACACGGCCGTGGCCGTGCACCCCGCGCCGGCGGCGGCTCTCGACGCCGCCGAGCAGACGCTCCGCGAGAAGCGGGCCGCGGCACATCCCAAGGAGCACGCCGAGATCGACGCGGCCCTCGACGATCTCGCCGCCCGCCGCTGCGACCTCCTGCCGCTCCTCGACACGCTTGCGGGCATGGCTGGGGCAGGCCGCCGCGTGCGGCTCCCGCTCGTCGGCCGGGCGATCCCGCTCGTGGCCGACGAGTGGGCGAAGCCGGAGATGGGCTCGGGCTGCGTGAAGATCACGCCCGCGCATGACCCCAACGACCACGACGTCGGCCGGCGACGGTCGCTGCCGATGATCAACATCTTGAACCCCGACGGCACGCTCAACGCCGAGGCCGGCCCCTACGCCGGCCTCACGATCCACAAGGCGCGCACCCGTGTCGTGGCCGACCTCGAGGCCGCCGGGCAGCTCGTGCAGGTGGAAGACCGCGTCATCGACCTCGCCCACTCCGACCGCTCGAAGACCCCGATCGAGCCCTATCTTGCCGACCAGTGGTTCATCCGCATGGACGAGATCGCCCAGCCCGCGCTCGATGCGGTCGCCTGCGGGGCGGTGCGGATCTTTCCAGACCGCTACGCGAAGAGCTATCTCGACTGGCTCGGCGAGAAGCGCGACTGGCCGGTGAGCCGCCAGCTCTGGTGGGGGCATCGGATCCCGATCTGGCATGTCGACGGGGTGTCCGAGGCCGATCTTGCCGCGGCGTTCGCCGGCCGCCCGGGCGTGGCCTGGCGGAGCGACGGCGGCACCGGATGGCACGTGTGCGGCCGCGACGAATCGCTCGGCCCGGACGCCATCCAAGGGAAACCGCTCGTGCGCGACCCGGACGTGCTCGACACGTGGTTCTCCTCGGCGCTCTGGCCACATTCGACGCTCGGCTGGCCGGAGGCCACGCCCGAGCTGGCCTGCTTCTATCCCACGAGCACGCTCGTCACCAGCCGCGACATCATCACGCTCTGGGTCGCGCGAATGGTGATCATGGGTCTGTTCGACACGGGGAAACTTCCGTTCCGCGACGTGGCGATCCATCCCAAGATCCTCGACCGCTACGGCGAGACGATGAGCAAGAGCAAGGGCAACGGCGTCGATCCCGTCGACGTGATCGAGGCCCTCGGGGCCGACGCCCTGCGGTTTGGCATGGTGAGCATGGCCACCGAGACGCAGGACGTGCGGATGCCCGTCGAGTTTCAATGCCCGGCGTGCGCCGCCCGGATCGAGCAGACCGTGCACAACAGGATGCTGCCGCGGATCGACTGCCCGAAGTGCAAGCAGGCGTTTCGCACGCAGTGGGCGACGAAGCCGGAGGACGTCGCCCTGCCCCGCGGCCCGGCGCTCTCCGAGCGTTTCGAGGCGGGCCGCAATTTTTCCAACAAGCTCTGGAATGCGACCCGCTTCGTGCTCATGAACCTCGAGGGGTTCGCCGCGGGACCGCACTCCCCCGCCCCGACGGCGCTCGAGGATCGCTGGCTCCTGAGTCGCCTCGCGAGCGTCACCGCGGAGGCGACCCGGGCGATCGACGACTACCGCTTCGCCGAGGCGGCCCGCGTGCTCTACGCGTTCGCGTGGGACGAGTTCTGCAGTGCCTACCTCGAGCTCTGCAAGGCCCGGCTCGCCGACCCGGCCGCGCGGGCCCAGGCTCAGGCGATGCTGCTCCTCGGCCTCGACACGATCCTGCGGCTCCTGCACCCGATCATGCCGTTCGTCACGGAGGAGATCTGGCAGCACTTGGGCGAGATCGCCGGAAGCCGCCGCATGCCGTGGGACTCGCGGACGCTCCCGGCTTCGATCATGGTGGCCGCTTGGCCGGCACCGCCCGCCGACTGGATCGACGACCGCACGGAGCGGCAGTTCGGCACGTTCCTCGCCGTGGTGGGGGGGATCCGCGAGATCCGCTCCCGGCAGAACGTCCCCCCGCGGACGCAGCTGCAGGCGGCCATCCACTGCCCTGGCGATGTCGCGGCCCTGCTCGGGCCGATGCTGCCATCGGTGGCGACCATGGCCGGGGCGGAGATCACGGCTCTCGGCCCGGAGGCGACGGCGGCCGCCGGCGCGGCCACGGTGTCGGTCGCCGGCTGCGACGTGAGCGTGGATCTCGCGGGTCTGATCGACGTGCCCGCGGAGATCGCGCGGCTGACCAGGGAAAACGAAAGGACGGCGGGCTTCATCAAGGGCAAGCAGGCGAAGCTCGCCGACGAAACATTCGCGGCCAGGGCCCCGCCCCAGGTGGTGCAGAAGGAACGGGAGCAGCTCGCAGAACTCGAGGCGAAGCTCGCCAAGGGCCGAGAAACCCTCGCCGCCTTGCAGGCCAAGCACTAGAGCGCGTCCGAGTTATGTGTGGCCCCGCCGCCCCACGTGAAAGGGCCGCGATTTTAGGGTACCATCTCCGGGAGGGCGGACGCAGGCCGGCGGACGCGTCTCCCGCCCCATGCTGCACTGCCCGGAGCCGAATCATGAGCGTCCAGATGGAACTCTCGCGGATCATCATCAGCGAGATCAACGACCAGCAGGTGGTGTATCTCAAGGAGGTCGAGGGGGACCGCACGTTCCCGATTCTCATCGGCCTGTTCGAGGCCACGAGCATCGACCGCCGCGTCAAGCATCACCAGTCGCCCCGCCCGCTCACGCACGACCTGCTCGTGGCGGCGGTGGAACTGATGGGGGGCGAGTTTCAGGACGTGGTGATCAGCGAGCTCAAGGAGCACACCTATTTCGCCACGCTCCGCGTGCTCAAGGATGGCGAGATCGTCGAGATCGATGCCCGCCCCTCCGATGCGATCGCCGTGGCGGTGACCTGCGAGCCCAACCTCCCGATCTACGTCGCGGAGGAGGTCATCGAGAGCGTGCTGGGGTGACGTGGGGCAAGCGGGTGGCTTGCCCCACTTACCCCGGCGGCCAGCCGAGCGAGCGGCCGCCGAGCAGGTGGACGTGCAGGTGGTCCACCGACTGCCCGCCGTCACGGCCGCAGTTCACCACCAGCCGATACCCGCCGCCGAGGCCGAGCTTGCCCGCGAGCTGCGTGGCCACCATCACGAGATGCCCCACGAGCGGCCCGTCGGCGGCGTCGAGATCCGAGAGCGACGGGATCGGCTTCTTCGGGATCACGAGCACGTGCGTGGGAGCCTGCGGAGCCACGTCGTGAAATGCCAGGCAGAGGTCGTCTTCATGCTCGATCCGGGCCGGGATCTTCCGCTCGATGATCTTCCAGAACACGGTCTCGGGCATGGGGAGCCTCGCTTTCCAGGGTCCACAACCTACAGGCCGAACGCCCTGCGGAGCACCCGCAGCGACTTCTCGCCATGCTCGGCCGCCACGATGACGTTGAGCCGCACCTCGCTCGTGCTCACGAGGTCGATGTTCACTCCCTCATCGGCGAGCGGCTTGAAGAGCCGGTCAGCCACGCCGGCGTGGCTGCGGATGCCCACGCCGGTGATCGAGAGCTTGGCCACGTGCGGCACGTCGGCCACCCGCGCCCCGCGGGCGGCCGCGATCTTCCGGGCCACGTCGCTCGCCCGTCCGCGGTCGCCCGCCGGCACGGTGAACGAGATCTCCGCCCGCCCGTCACGCGGATGGCTCTGCACGATCATGTCGACGTTCAGGCCCGCGCGGCCCACCTCCTCGAACACCGCGGCGGCCACGCCGGGCGTGTCGGGCAGATCGGTGAACGTGACGAGCGCCTGCGACGAGTCCAGCTGGCAATCTTCGATCGCGAGGTCTTCCATTCCC
>Ga0214923_10004690_pt1 | contig 16334 bp, 17 predicted proteins | sample LL1510_MetaG_FD_177993 | JGI IMG/M metagenome (GOLD analysis project Ga0214923, IMG submission 177993) | Freshwater microbial communities from Lake Lanier, Atlanta, Georgia, United States - LL-1510 | ecosystem: Environmental > Aquatic > Freshwater > Lake | place: USA: Georgia | collected...
CCGTCGATTAAGCGTTTAACACTTAGTATCGCCACGGAAGCGTTTTTTGGAAGCTCCGTCGATCAGATGGGAATTAATACGCCCCAGTTAGTTGATTCCCTGAATCAATTAGGGGCTGCCAAAATGCGGTTTCCCCGGCACCTGATTCCGTACTGGGTCCCGACTCCGTTACATATTAAACTTCAGTCGATTATACGAAAAATGGATGGTGAGATTGATCGTCATTTGGCCAATCCCGCACCGGAACCCGGTTCGTTATTGGACGTGTTTTTGAACCACCCGGGACTCTCCAATCGTGAGAAACGGGATGAATTAATTACGTTTTTAATTGCTGGCTATGAAACCACGGCCAATGCCATTATGTGTGCGTTGGCACTTCTGGCTAACCATCCGACCATTCAGGCGCAATTGCGTGATGAAATTAATGCCCACGGGTTGGATCCCGCTACATTTAAATCGTGGCGACACCAGCTCCCCTTGTTGTTCGCGGTCATTCAGGAGGCACTCCGACTGTATCCCCCCGCCTGGATGATGGGGCGCCAAGCGACCGCTGACCTAGGGATTGGCCGCTATGATATTCCGAAAGGGTCCAACGTGATCGTGGATGTCTACGCGTTGCACCGTATTCCGGACTATTGGTCCGATCCCAATGACTTTAAACCGGAGCGGTTTATGACACCGTTGGGGGACAAAATGATGTATCTACCCTTTGGGGGCGGTCCGCGAGTGTGTATCGGGCAACAGATGGCATTGATTGAGTTGGCCACCATTATTCATGCGGTGGTGCGGCAGTTTGATATTTTTCCGGCCCAGTCGACGATCCGACCCGCGCCCATGGTGACCTTGACTCCGGGTCGACCGCTGAGTATAACGCTCGTTCGGCGATGAGGACGGAAATTTTTGAGGGCTTTGCCCCGAATCTCAACGAGGAGTTCCTGATAATATTAAATTAGCCGAAGGGTTAATCTCGCACTTTAACGGCCGCCTTGAAACTCGATGGGCTCCTCAGTATCATAATTTCATGAAGCAATATTTGGATTTAGTTCGTGATGTCCTCGCTAACGGTGAGGTTAAGACCGATCGCACCGGGACCGGAACTCGGTCAATGTTTGGGTATCAGATGCGGTTCGATCTCCGGGATGGATTTCCGTTGGTGACCACCAAAAAAATCATTCTCGACAGCGTCATCCGTGAGTTGCTTTGGTTTATCAAAGGGGCAACCAATATTTATGATGGCCTAATGCCGCATTCAAAAATTTGGAACGCTTGGGCGGATGACGATGGAAATTTGGGCCCTATCTATGGGTATCAATGGCGACATTGGAATCAGTTTGTGCCAATCCCCGGCACCTCCGATTCCTATGAGAAACGACATATTGATCAATTGGCTAATGCAATACATATGATCAAGACTACCCCCGATTCTCGTCGTATTATTGTCTCGGCGTGGAACCCAAGTGATTTGGATCAGATGGCCCTTCCGCCCTGTCACTCATTTTTTCAGTTTGCGGTGTCCAATGGGTGCTTGGATCTTCAGCTGTATCAACGTTCGGCAGATATCGCCGTGGGGGTGCCGTTTAATATCGCCAGCTACGCCCTGTTATTGACCATGGTGGCCCAGGACTGCCGTCTGACCCCCCGATACTTCGTCCATACGCTTGGGGATGCCCATATCTACACTAATCATGTGGAGGGATTGCGAGTGCAGCTGGATCGATCACCCAAACCATTGCCGAAACTCCATGTCCCGCCAAAGTCGGTGTTCGATGTTCACTTCGACGATATTCGGATCGATGGCTATGACCCTCATCCATTTATAAAATTCCCCGTTGCGGTTTAGTTTTTAGGGATGTTAAGATTGACCCCCGATCCATTCCGGGCGGTTAGCTCAGTTGGTAGAGCACATGCCTTACAAGCATGTGGTCGTAGGTTCGAGCCCTACACCGCCCACCAATTTATGTATACACATCTCTTCGGGTAACATCATGCATGCTTTTTTATTGACTATTGCAATTATTTCCTCACTGTTACTCATTGTTTTGGTTCTCCTTCATTCCGCAAAAGGCGAGGGGTTGGGTGGTATTGGCGGCCAAGCTAAACTATTCAGTTCTCAACGGGGCCTTGAATCGGGGTTAAACGTCTTTACGTCTATCGTCGCGGCGTTATTTTTGGTGACGACCCTGTTGTTAAGTGCGATCCAATAAAGCGGTCAGTCTATTACTCATTGGACTCAGCCTAACTTCCGCCCTTTTTGGTGCGCCAAAGGCGCTGGGTAAACAACGAAAGCCGGTCACCCTCAAGACGGTGCTTGAGTCGGTGGCTGATGTGTTGCCGATTGCGACCCCGAATAACATGTCGTTAGCCGTGGTGTCGTCAACGGATGCTATTGTTGCGATTGAGGTGTCAGGTAATAATCGCGTGGCATCTCAGTTTGTGATCGATGCATCAATGATTCGTATTGGCGACGAGCCCAATCCCAACCGGATTAGTCGCGCTGTTCGTAATTTGCAATCCTTGGGCATTTTTAAAGATATCTCAACACGATTTCGACGTGAGCCGAGAGGTAAAGTCTTGACGTTAATCGTGACTGAAAATCCAACGATTGATCACGTGGTGTTTCAGGGTGGCACGGTGTTTAAGGACGGGGATTTGGGACCCAAAATTGGCAGTCAGCCGAATGATATTGTTAATTTAGTCCAGATTCGCAAGGACCTAAAGCTCATCGAGAAAGCCTATGCCGACGCTGGGTATGATCAGGCTAAAGTGATGTCCTTTGATATTCCGGATGGGCGTCTTGGAGACCTCGTGTTCCATATTTCGGAGGGAGTGTTGGAATCCGTGTCGGTAACGGGTAACACAAAAACGAAAGACTATGTCATTATTCGAGAGATGGTGAGTAAACCCGGAATGCCGGTCCGTCGCGCGACACTGCAGCAGGATTATCAGCGAATTTTTAACCTGGGATATTTTACGGGTTTGAATCCTGAAATCCGACCGGGAGTGAGCCCAAATACAATGGAACTGACGTGGGTGGTTGACGAAAAAGAATCGTCAGGAACATTTGCCCTTGGGGCAGGATTTAGCCCCACCGCTGGATTTAGTTTTTTTAGTAATATTTTTTGGGACAATTTGTTTGGAACGGGCCAATTAGTAAGCGCCAAAACTCAGTTTGGACGCTCCTCCACTTACGAATTAAAATATTCGAATCCGTGGATGTGGGATGACCGAAAATCGTTCACGGTTCGGACCTGGTTACGGGATGGTCAGGTGGATCAGTTTCTAGCGGGTAGTAGTAGTGTCGGCTATCGAAATGAAAACAGTTTTGGAACCGACGTCGAAATTGGTTGGCCGTTTTCATACGAATTCTATTCGACCCATACGGTGAAATATGAATCGGTCCGTTTAAAAGATGTGAATAAATCCTACACGCTGACAAGTTATGCATTAGGCTTAGTATATGACACGCGAGACGTACGATTTAATCCGCTAAATGGGGCGTTTTACACCTTTCGTATCGAGAAGTCGATCAAATATGATTCGGGTGGGTTGGATATTACTCGGGTGGATGTCGATATTCGGAATTTTACGAAGGTCGCCGATCAGCAGACCATTGCCACTCGATTGGCCGTTGGCTATTTGAGTAGTCCACAAATTGATGATCAAGATCTGTTTCTTCGCGAATATTATCGGGTCGGGGGAGCTAATACGGTTCGGGGATGGAATGATTACTATCCGTTTTCCATCGGTAGTAAGCAGGTATTAACCTCCCTTGAATATCGTTATTTACTGAATGACACATTTACGGTGGTTCTCTTCGCCGACGTCGGGTATAGCACGTCCGGGAGCATTTTCAATATTGCTAAAGCCCGAATGGGAAAGGGGATTGGTATCCGATTTAATATTCCGATGTTGGGACCCGTCCGTTTGGATTGGGGAATCAACGATGAGTCGACCTCCATGGTACATTTTAGTTTTGGTCAAACCTTTTGATTCCCCGTTAACGGCCAATTACGAATTGATTGATGCATTTGCAATTGGCCCGTTTTCTGGGAATCCAGCGGCTGTTATTATGGTCGATTCCTCGCAAGCAGACCGTGTCACTGATCGCGACTTGCAGCTGATTGCGGCGGAATTCAATCTGTCTGAAACTGCGTTTTTATGGCAACGGAATGTTCCCGATGAATGGACCTTGAGGTGGTTTTCGCCAACTACTGAGGTAAACCTATGTGGTCATGCGACATTAGCGGCGGCATCCTTTCTGTCCCGACGCTGCCCTGGATCGCGGTGGGAGTTTCATACCCGGAGTGGGTGTTTATCGGCGGTCCAATCCCCGGATGGTGACATATCGCTTGATTTTCCTGAAACCCAACTATACCCCGCTGATCCGGAGCGTGTGGCATCGTGTCATTGGGGAGATGGACTTGAGATGTTCGTCGCGGGTGAGGATTTACTGGTGGTTGGCCCCCATCGGCAGTGGGTAGCTGATTTTTCGGATGACGGTAAAGATCTGGTGTCCATTACCCAACGAGGGGTCATTATCACGGCCCCTGGAGATCATGAGTACGATTGTGTGTCTCGGTTCTTTGCTCCAAAATGTGGTATTAATGAAGATCCGGTTACCGGATCGGCCCATTGCGCGTTAGCGCCCTATTGGCAACGTCGGTTGGGCGTTAATCACATTATTGGCTATCAATTGAGTCCCCGAGGGGGTATCGTTCGGGCCGCGGCATCTGGAGGTCGGGTGACATTGAGTGGGGCCACATATTTAATAGCTGAAGGACGGATACGATTATGAATCGATGGATAGGACGGGCCCTTATTTTCGGTCTAATGACGCTTCCAATTTACGCTGATGAGCCGTTTAGACAGTTTAATTTAGGCAATGTTGTTCAGTATGAGTGGGGGCGGTTGGTGTCGGTGTATGATCAACCCAATTTTCAACGGATGACCTTCGAATCGGATGTCGCAATTACCGTGGTTCAAATTGGATTAACGTGGGATAACAAAGAAAATGTGTATCGTCCGTCGGTTCGTCAGATTGTCACTCTAAATAAAGTTGCGCCCCCTATCACGGCCCCTGGTCAATAAAATCGAGGCAAAGCTAGAGTCTCTCGTTCGATCGGGGCGTTTCCGAACCCTTGTTGCCACCGATCGCCTTCCGAATGGCCGGGTGGGAGTCGATGGGGCTGTCTTGGTCGATCTGTCGAGCAATGACTATTTAGGACTTTCGCGTTCGAATATTGGGACGGCGAATCCCTTCACCGGCGCGGCTGGTAGCCGATTATTGGGGGGGAATCGTCCCCAGACGGGCACCTTCGAATCTCAATTCTCCTCGTGGCTTGGGGTCGAATCGGCGCTGTTGTTGAATTCCGGTTACCATGCAAATTTGGCTGTGATGTCGACTCTATTTGGACCATCGGATCTTATTTTGGTGGATCGCTTGGTTCACGCATCGATTTGGGACGGGATTCGACTTTCGGGTGCAAAATGGGCGCGATTTGATCATAACGACCCTGAACACTGTCGACGATTGGTGGCCGAAAATCGAGATTCGGTGGATACCATTCTGATCGTGACCGAGTCGGTGTTTAGTATGGATGGAGATCGGGCGCCCCTGGTCGAGTTGGCCGAAATTGCAACGGAGTATGGGGTCGGATTAATGGTGGATGAATCCCATGCCTTGGGCGTGTTTGGGCCTCAGGGTCGAGGATGTGTGGCCGAGCTCGACGTACAGGCGGCGGTTGATATTTGGGTGAGCGGATTAGGTAAAGCATGGGGTGGAATTGGCGGCATTGTGGGGGGATCAGGCCCATTAATCTCACTCCTCACGTCGGCGGCTCGCCCATTTATTTATTCGACGGCACTGCCCGATAATGCTGTGGCGTGGGCGATGGGTGTTCTCACGGCGATGCCGGAGTTGGACGGTTGCCGGCAGCGCCTTCAGATATTGGCCAAGCGTCTTGGGTTTCCGTCGCATATTGGGCCTATTATGGGGGGAGATTTAGGCGCGACGATGACCCTTTCGAATGAATTGAAATCGTTGGGCTATTGGGCACCGGTGATTAAACCGCCGACGGTTCCTCCGAATCAGTGTCGCATTCGATGTTCGTTGTCGGTCCTCATTCCGGACGAAGATATCGCGCGTTTGGAGACTTGGTTAAAGTCGCGATGACCGATAATCGGTTCGATTGGTTTGGGGATGCCGAGTCTCCGTTTATCGTGGTAATTGCCGGATGGGCGACGGGTCCGAAGCTGTTGGATTGCCTAACTGAGCATCGGAGTGGGGTGGTCGTTACACCCTTTAATCCGGAATCGCTAGTTGATGAGGTTGTGACGATCGTTGGCGGTGGGGCCATACGAGTTCAGCAGGTTGTTGGCGTATCGATTGGAGCGGATATGGCCATGCGCTTGGCGGAGCGGTGGCAGGTGCCGTGGTGCGGAATAGGCGCTAATACCGGGTTTGCCATTGATGAACTAGGCGGGTTGGAATTCCGCCTTACCCGAAGTGTCGACGCGGCTATTCGTGGATTTTTATGTGCGGCTCTTGGCGATCGGCGGGATCGCCAGTGGACCTTGGATGCGGTGTCTCAGGTCGGCTGGGATATGGAGTCCTTACGTCGCGGATTACGATATTTAGCCGTCAATCATTGGCAGGATCGTCGGATATTTCCGGGAACGTTTATTCATGGTGAGTGCGATGGAATTGCGCCGATTGGTCCGATACAGAGACTGGCGGCTGACTGCAAGTGTCGATTCGTAACGCTTCCGGGCCGAGGGCATTTGCCATTTGGTCCCTTTGGTCGCCAGGGTTTGCTGGAACTTCTATGGCAGTACTAATATCTCCTGAAATAATTGAGTCTGTTCGACACCATCGCGTGGCTGTCATAGTTGGCCCCACGGCGATTGGTAAAACAGCGTTCTCGATCGATCTGGCGAGAATCGTTGGGGGCGAAATTTTGTCAGCGGACTCGATGCAAGTGTACCGATACATGGATATTGGTACCGCCAAGGTTGATCGGTCGATTCGACATGAAATTACGCATTATGGAATTGATGTCTGTGATCCGGATCAGAGCTACAGTGTGGGTCGATTTGTCGAGGACGCCGAATCGCACATCGGGGTGGCCAAATCGGGTGGGGCCCCCTTAATTATTTGTGGGGGGACCGGTTTGTATGTCCATGCCCTATTACATCGCTATGTGATGCCATCGGTGCCTGTTGATCCCGTTCGGCGTCACGAATTAAATCGCCAATTATTGGAGTGTGGCTCTGAATCGATGTGGACGGTCTTACGGGACTTGGATCCGGAATCGGCGGCTGATATTCATCCCCATCACTCTAGCCGTGTGGTTCGAGCGATTGAATTGATCCAAGCGACAGGCGGCCCATTGCGCGCAATTCGGCAAGGCGATGCCCACCGGCGATCGGATTGTGTGGTTATTGGTTTGACGGCTGATCGAGATGTCATTTGGCAGAACATTTTTCGTCGAGTGGGTGTAATGATTGAGTCGGGTCTTGTCGATGAGGTGGAGGCGTTACTCCACCGTGGGTATTCGGCGGACTTGCCATCGATGAAGTCCATTGGTTATCGAGAGACAGTGGAGTATCTTAATGGTACACTTCGCGATCTTGATTCGCTTCATTCGGCGATTGCGGTGCATACGCGGCAATTTTCAAAACGACAAATGACTTGGTTTAAACGACTACATTATGACTATTCAATCCAAATGGGTTAATCGAATTTTTAGACGCCAAATTAATGTGAGTTTGGTCATCGTGGGGTTGGTTATACTCACTCTGCTGCTTTTTTCCCCGTATATTCCAAATAATATTGATCTGAACGTTGGAGATGTCGCTCCGATGACGGTCGTCTCCCCGCGATTTATTACGTTTCAAACCGCCAGTGACCGTCGAGATACGGAGGATCTGCGGCGGCGGCGCGTTGCCTTGGTCGATCGCGTCTACGCGGTGGACCGGGATTTAAATAAAGGGGTGTTATCTCAAGTCGTAAACATGTTCACCGATTTGCGCCGATTGGATGGTCACGCGCTGGGAGGAAATCGCATTCCGGATTCCCTTCGGTTTTTGACCGGGTCCCAGATTCGATACCTTGAAAAATTATCTCCGGATGCGCTGAATCGACTTGAAAAATTAACGGTTACGACAACAGAAGCGATGCTGCTAGAAGGATTTCGGGAAGTGAACCCAAGCGAGGTCACTCTGCGAGTGCGTACTCACCTTCACGATGCCTCCATCAGTCCGGATGATGCCGCCATGCTCAGTGCCATTATCGGTCATGTGGTCAAGCCGAATCTGGTGTATAGCGAATCGATGACCCGAAAAGCTCAACTTCGGGAATTAAATACGATTAAACCAGTCACATCCGAATTGAAGCAGGGGGAACCTATTTTCTATAAAGGGTCTGTGGTGACCTCGGATAACATTGAAGCACTGAAGGCGCTCAATATGTATGGTCGGCAAATGAACCTATTTAAGCTGACCGGTTTGGGTATGATGGCGGCGTTGATTTTGCTCTTAATTGAGCGATTTATATATCATTTCAATCGGCGAAATCACGGACAAGTGAAATATTTTGGTTTGTTGTATTTTGTGATTTTTTCCGTGGTTGCAATCGCTCGGATTCTGATGGGAGTGGAATTGTTTGACGGATTGATTAACTCGTATTTTTTGATTCCGATTCCGATGGCGGCCATGCTGGTGTCCCTGCTGGTGACCACCAATATTTCCCTATTGGTATGTACGGCAATTGCGATTTTAGTCACATCGATGTGGTCGGGCGATTTTAACGTATTTGTATTCTTGTTTTTGTCGGCGGCGGTGTCGACATTTTCAATTTATAAACGCTTTAGTCGTAGCGAATTGATGATATCAGGCTACATCGTTGGGGCGTTCAACATTGTGCTGGTTCTCACGGTTGGATTGGTACGAGAGATCAATGATCCGTTTTGGTTTCTCGCCAATATGATTGCGTCCTTTGCCACGGGAGTCATTTCCTCGATGGTGACGTTGGCGGTGGTGCCTTATTTAGAGGGATTGTTTAGCGTCACGACCCAGCAAACGCTTCTCGAGTTATCAAACCTGAATCATCCGTTGCTCAAACGGTTAATGATGACGGCTCCAGGCACCTATCAACACAGTCTGATGGTCGCCAATTTAGCGGAAGCTGCGGCCGAATCGATTCAGGCCGATGCCATATTGTGCCGAGTGGGGGCCTATTATCACGATATTGGAAAAATGAAGCGGCCATTATTTTTTACCGAGAATCAGTTTTCGGGCGAGAATCCTCATGCCACCTTGACGCCTCGGATGAGTAAAATGGTCATTTCATCCCATCCCCGCGATGGCTATGAATTGGCGACTAAGTATCATCTTCCTCAGGTCCTCAAAGATTTTATTTTAGAGCATCATGGAACGACGATGGTGTCTTTTTTTTATTCTCAAGCGCTACAATCCGAGGGCCCGCATGATCCGGATGCCATCAAAGATGATTTTCGATATCCGGGACCCAAACCTCATTTTAAAGAATCGGGTATCGTCATGTTAGCCGACAGTGTCGAGGCGGCAGTTCGATCGATGGAGAAGCCGACTCCCACCAAAATTGAGAATATGGTTGATAAAATTTTTCGGGATAAAATGGACGATGATCAGCTCGTCGACTGTCCCTTGTCGCTGAAGGAAATTGAATTAATACGGGAGACATTTTTACGTGTGTTTAAGGGTATTTATCACAGTCGAATCGATTATCACGAGGAATTGGACTCGATTATAAATCACGGGAAGCCCAAAAAAAGTCATGACTAACATGATGTCGATCGTCGTTAACAACGAGTCGGATATTTCTGTAAATTTCGATGTCGAGCGTTTTTTGGCGACGGTTATTCGGGATCAAGGCATTGAGGTCGGCATATTTGAGGTGAGTTTCGTGACGCCCGATACGATCGTTTCCATTAATCAGGCGCATCTTGGGCGCGATTATGTTACTGACAGTATCACCTATAATTTAGGAGCCGAGGGCGATCCCATCGAATCGGATATTTATATTTGTCTTGATCAGGTTCAGGATAATGCCGAAGCATTGGGAAATCCTTTTGAGTTTGAACTGAAAATTGTAATGATTCACTGCATCTTACATTGCCTGGGGTACGAGGATTACACGCCGGAGTCACGCGCTCAAATGGACCGTCTCCAACTTGAAATTATTCATCGTATCGAGGAGGAAAACCGTTGGAATTGATATTGTCAGGTATTGCCTTTGTCGGTTTGTTAATCTTTTTTTCGATTACCTCCATCGCTGATATTTTGTTTGTGACTCACGGTCGTCAGGTCTTGTTTAGTGGGCATGCCTCGGGGGATTCGGTGGATTTCGTAAAGGAAAATCCCATTAAAACTGGGTTTGCGACCCAGTTGATCCGGTTGTTTTGCGGGGTTGGCGCGGCGGTAACCGGGGCGTACTGGTGGGTCATTTGGACCAACACAATTCCAGCTGACATTTCCACACTGGATGCCGTGGCCAGTGTCTCGATGGTCATGGGATTGATTTGGTTATTTGCGGATGTTATCCCAAAAGTAATTGCGACTAAATATTCAGACTCCTTAATACCCCACATCGCACGGTTGATGCATGGGTTGGCGATCACAACTTCACCGTTATTTTGGCTAAGCAATATGGCGATTGCGACCCTGAGTCGTTGGGTGGGGGGAGCGCCATTTTTGACTCAGCCGTGGGTGACCGAGGATGAAATTATTAGTTTGGTGGACCATGCCCAACAGGAGGGTCGTTTAGAATCGTCGGAAAAAGAGATGATCCAAAGCATATTTCAGTTTTCTGAAACCGTAGTGAGGGAAATTATGACGCCTCGGATCGATGCGTATACCGCTGAAATTACGCGTACAGTGGACGAAATTATTGGGATTATTCGCGAGAGTGGGCATTCGCGAATTCCGATATTTTCGGGCACGCCGGATTCAATTGTGGGGTTTGCGTACGCGAAAGATTTGCTATGTAACGCGATTCAAGATCGCTCGCAATCGGTGGGGAGTTACTTGCGCCCGGCGGTGTTTATTCCCGAAACCCAACGCATTGAAATGGTGCTTCGTGAATTAAAAAAAGGTAAGACTCATTTGGCGATTGTTGTCGACGAATTTGGGGTGCCATCCGGACTCGTGACCCTGGAGGATGTGATCGAAGAAATTGTGGGCGAAATTCAAGATGAATACGATCCGGTGGTGCAATCGGATTTGTTAGAGGTTGAGCCGGGTATTTTTTCTGTGGCAGGGAGCCTGAACGTGAGTGATTTTTCCGAAGGTGTGGGGATCGCATTACCCGAAAGTGATGACTATGACACCGTCGGGGGGATGGTGCTGCACCATGCGGGGAGTCTGCCTAAAAAAGGCGAATCCCTGATTATTCATCATCGGCAATTTATTGTTGAAGATGTTAGTGATCGTCGTATTACTCGGATTGAATTTAGAAAGGAAGTGATCGAATGAAGGGCTGTGTCCATTCGCCCGAGTGTGGCGGCTGTCGATTTGGTGATGTGAGTTACGCTGAGCAAATTGCCGAAAAGCAAGCGGCCTTTACCCATCAATTGCCGGCGTCTGTTCGAGATACAATTCAACCGATAATCGTGTCCCAACGGACGGAATATCATCGGAATAAAATGGAATATTCATTTTTTTTGGGTGATGACGGGCGCGTTCAATTGGGATTGAAGCGCGCCGGACGGTTCGATCAGTGTGTTCCGACACGCGACTGTCGATTGTTTGACCCCCGCTGGTCGCTCGTGTGGGACGTCATTGTCGATACCGTGAATCGGGTGGGATGGTCGCCCTATAATCCGAAAACCCATGTTGGATTATTGCGCTATTTGGTGGTCCGTCGGTCAGAGTTTCAGGATAAATGGCTGATTAATTGGGTGGTCGCGGACGACGTGTCGGAGCAATTACAGCCGATTGCAGTGAACCTTCGGGCACAGTTTCCCTGGGTAGGTGGCGTGGTGATGAGTATTCAGTCGTCGATTTCCGACACGGCATTCTCACACGATGTCCGAGTGCTTGATGGGGAATCGACTCTTCTCGAGGCGATTGATCGGTGGATATTTCGTGTATCACCCTATTCGTTCTTCCAGACCCATTCGTCACAAGCTGCCGTCTTATATCGTGTCGCCAAAACCTTGGCGGACCCCAAGATGGATGAGCGGATGCTTGATCTGTACTGTGGGGCGGGTACCATCGGCATCTATTTCTCGGATTCGGTGCGGTCTGTTTTGGGGGTGGAAGAAAACCCCAGTGCGATTCAGGATGGAATTCATAACTGCGCGTATAATTCGGTGAGCACGATGCAGGTCACCCAGGGGAAGGTGAAAAATATCCTCAAATTTGAACGTCCCGAGGCTGAATTGATTGTCGTTGATCCCCCGAGGAGCGGGCTTGAACCCAAAGCGTTACGCCGGGCGGCGGCGGTCGGGGCGTCGCGCATTGTGTATGTGTCATGTAATCCTAAAACGTTAGGGATTGATTTGCCCATGTTGGAAGCTGAAGGATATGTGGCCTCCGTGATTCAACCGGTCGATATGTTTCCGCACTCGAATCATTTAGAGGCGGTGGCGTTACTGGTTAAATCGCGGTAACGTTGGGGTATGCCACGCCATTGGACACCTGAATTAGAAACTGGAAACAGTGACATCGATCATCATCACCGTGAGCTGTTTCAACTGACCTCGATGCTCGATCAGGCGGTTCGGTCTCAACGGACTGACGCATTGGAGCGAGTGATTGTATTTTTGGAACACTATGTGGTGGACCATTTTTCGGATGAAGAATCCGTAATGAAATTGGCTCACTATGCGTTTTACTCTCATCATCGCGCCGAACATGATGTGTTTCGAGTTCAAGTTGCGGGCTTGAGAGCCATTTTTGATGAGGGGTTCTCGGCGGCCCATATATCGTTTGCAATTCGCCGCTTACTCGACAAATTATTGATCCATGTTCGGACGGTTGATATCGGAATCGCGTCTATAGTACGGTTAGATCATGATCAAAAACCCACATAAAGTATTTGAGGATTATTTAAGCGCCAACGATGGTCGATATACCGCGCAAAAACGGGCGATTGTTGACGAAATATTTAAAATTAAAACTCATTTTGAAGTCGATGATTTTATTGATCACGTTCGTATTAACGATAATCGCTTGTCACGAGCCACGGTGTATAGGACCATAAAGCAGTTATTAGACGCCGGATTATTGCAAAAAATCGCAACTCGAGATGGCAAGGTATTTTACGAGCGTAGTGTTCCCGACAAGCATCATGACCATGTCATTTGCAATATTTGTGGACGGATTTTCGAAATCAAAGAAGATGTTATCGATCAGTATGTCACCGAATTTTGTGATCGCATCGGATTTTTGCCGGAGTATCGATCGCTTCATATTTATGGGCAGTGTAATAAATGCAACAAAAAAACAAAACTGTAGATCCGGCGATTCGACGGAATTATTTTGAAATGATCGAACGCACCATTCATAGTGTGGATGCGTTGATTTATGAACTAGAAAATGAGGGGCTCCATAATGCCACCTTGCGGGAACAGTATTATGAACTAGCGGTCGATTGTGTGCCGCTGATAAAAAAATTGTCAGAAGCCCGTCGCTACGCCGAGGGCACATTGACCCATTTTCGCTAAATTAAATTGACCGTAGAGAGAGGTATTTATGGATTACCAGGTGGACAACGAGTTACAGGAAAAAATTAACGGATTAATCGATTCGTCAGATGTGCCACATGGGGCGCAATTGAAGCAGATGGTGCAAAATTTGTTTCGTATTGCCCATGAAAATTCCGATCCTCATGATGTGAATATGATTATGCACACTCTTAAGGAATTACGGCACTCGTATCGGGTATTTTTGCCATTTCGAGATGTTCGAAAGGTGTGTATTTTTGGGTCGGCACGTACTAAGCCGAGTCATCCGGCCTATCAAATCACGGAGGAATTTGCCTCATTAATAACCCGAAAGGGATATATGGTGATTACTGGTGCGGGCGGGGGCATCATGGAAGCGGGGAACAAGGGGTCGGAAGTGAATATGAGTTTTGGTGCAAATATTTTGCTCCCATTTGAGCAAAGTCCTAACCCTTTCATTAACGGGGATCCAAAATTGGTGTCGTTTAAATATTTCTTCAATCGTAAATTGACCTTTATTAAGGAGTCGGATGCAACCGTCTTATCCCCGGGCGGGTTTGGCACTCATGACGAGGCCTTTGAAGTGTTAACTTTGGTTCAAACTGGCCGATGTGCGCCGCGTCCGATCATTTTGTTGTCAGCGCCGGGGGACACCTATTGGGACAAGTGGGTGGATTTTGTACACGATGAATTGTTGGGGCAGCATTACATCTCCGATGATGATTTGTATTTGTTTCGTAATCTCCAATCGGCGGAGGCAGCGGCGGCGCATATCGAGCAATTTTATCGGCGATATCATTCGATTCGGTACCATGATTCCATGACTATTATTCGCTTATCCCACCCGTTGTCGCCGCGCGCCTTGGCTGACATGAATCAAAAATTCGCATCGCTCCTGATTAAAGGAACGATCGAGCAGGTCGATTCTGATTCGCTGACGATGGACCAGCCGGTTTTCCCAGGGTTGCCTCGGCTTATCCTCCATTACAATCGTCATACGTTTGGGAAATTGTATGAAATCATAGATTATATAAACCATGTCCCGGATTAACCCGCTATCCCTGGGTCCGTCTGATTTTGAGGCGCTGATGGTGTCGTGGGGGTATAAACCATTTGTCGCCAGACAAATCCTCACTTGGGTATTTCATCATAATGTGACGGACCTCGATCAGATGACGAATTTGTCCAAATCAATTCGTGGCGACTTGGCCGAACGGCTGACCCTTGAAAGTATGGCGGATGTGGAGGTAGTGCCCTCGGGGGATAGCAGTGCCACTAAATTTGTTTTAACCTTGTTGGATGGTAAAAAAATAGAGTGCGTTGTGCTTCATGAGAAGGCCTACAACACGTTGTGTGTGTCCTCCCAATGTGGGTGTCCGGTAGATTGTAAATTTTGTTTGACGGGGGTCGTTGGCTTTAAGCGTAATCTGGAGGTGCACGAAATTATCGCTCAGATTACGGTGGTCCAGCAGCGCGGGTTTCCGATTACTAATTTAGTCTTTATGGGCATGGGCGAGCCGCTGTTAAATTATGACAATGTATTTAAAGCAATTGATATCATTACATCGGAGGCAGGGTTTCACCTAAGCAAGCGGAATATTACGGTATCGACCTCCGGTTATCTCGCGGGGATCAAGCGGTTGATTGCCGATCAGCGCGCCATTAATCTTGCGTTTTCGGTCGGGAACGCAAATCCCGTGAAACGGGCGCGTATCATGCCAATTGAGGGTCGAAACTCGATCATTGATGTCGCGAAAACCTTGCATGACTATCAGTCGTCGCATAATCGCAAATTGACGCTCGAGTATACCTTGCTCCACGGGCAGAATGATTCGGAACAGGATATTAAGGAATTAGCGAATTTAGCTAAATATTTAAATGCGAAAGTGAATTTGATTAACCTCAATCCCCATATTCGAATTCCATTTAAGCCGGTTTCCTCCAGTCAAATGGCCCAGGCGAGGGATTGGTTAAAAAAATTAAAAGTCCCGGTGACTATTCGATTCCGCCGAGGCCAGGAAATCTCGGCGGCCTGTGGTCAGTTGGGGGAGAGTCATTTAGCGAAATAAGAACTGGGGGTCAGTTGAGCTGCCTGGCTTTGTTGCGAAATGCTCCATCTGCCCCATTTTTGCTCTCCTCATGTCGCTCTGCACCACCACGTCGATCGAGAAACGGCGCATCTGAATCATTTGGCAACATCGCTATTTCTGAAAATAAGCCATTTTGCAACAGGCCCCTACACTTTCGGAACAACACGCCACACGTGGACTGAGCCCCCCTCATTGAGGTTGGTCATTCGGTTTTTCTAAAGCGAGTAAGAAAAAAGAGCCATTAATTGTTTTTTTACGACCCAACTTGGTGAGTGACGCAGGCCCGCATTTCGCAGACGCTCAAAAATCGGATGATCTATTCCTGTGATTTTTCCTACTAAATGGGACATGTCGACAATTTTTTTGACTCGTGGGGACCGCTTGTTTTGATACCGTTGGAATGCAGTGGTCGCGTCGGCTTCACTCGTCAAGCAATTTGCGAGTTCGAATGCACTCTCAATGGCCATCGAAGCACCTTGTCCCAACACCGGTTGCATGGAATGTGCGGCATCCCCGGTTAAGACGATAGGTCCCTTGT
>Ga0214923_10004691_pt1 | contig 16333 bp, 18 predicted proteins | sample LL1510_MetaG_FD_177993 | JGI IMG/M metagenome (GOLD analysis project Ga0214923, IMG submission 177993) | Freshwater microbial communities from Lake Lanier, Atlanta, Georgia, United States - LL-1510 | ecosystem: Environmental > Aquatic > Freshwater > Lake | place: USA: Georgia | collected...
CATCATCTTCTTGAAGCGATCAATGCGCCCAGGATTTGCTGGCATTGAAAATGAGTTGCTCTTTGATCCAAAGACAATGTTGCTCTTCGGTGATGCGAAAGCTTCGTTAACCAAAGTAGTTAGCGCGCTAAAGGGACTCTAGAACTTTCGAGTTGCGAGGTAGTTGAAGGTTCAACTACTCTTGGGAATGTAGCGATTTCAAAGCGCTAAAAAGGAGCACAGAATGCCTGCAGTAACCGTTGCCGATATCACCGTACTTCCGCGCGTAAAGGCAGCTGCTGGTTCGCGTGCACGCGCAGTTCGCAGTATTACAACCGCTCCACAAGGTTTCGAGGGCGAAGGCTTTCCGGTACGTCGGGCATTTGCTGGAGTAGACATGGCGCTACTTGATCCATTTATTCACTTAGATCAAATGGGTGAAGTTGAATACGCACCAGGTGAACCAAAGGGAACGCCATGGCACCCACATCGTGGTTTTGAAACGGTTACTTACATTATCGATGGAATCTTCGATCACTTCGATAACAATGGTGGCGGCGGAACAATCACCGATGGGGATACACAATGGATGACTGCAGGCGCTGGAATTCTCCATATTGAAACGCCACCAGAGTCACTTGTGATGAGTGGTGGTTTATTTCACGGCTTCCAACTTTGGGTTAATTTGCCAGCTGCAAAGAAATGGTCGCCTCCGGCATATCAAGATTTACGCGCTAGTGAAGTGGCACTGTTATCAACTGAAGATGGTGGTGCGCTAATTCGCGTAATCGCTGGCGAACTTGCTGGACATCAAGGTCCTGGATCAACACAGACTCCAATCACGTTAATCCATGCAACTTTGCAACCGGGAGCAGAAATTCGTCTGCCTTGGCGTAAGGATTACAACGCGTTGGTTTACACATTGGCAGGTCATGGTTTCGTTGGCGAAGAATCTCGCCCAGTTCAAATGGGACAGTTAACGGTTTTTGGCGATGGCGACACCATTGTTGTTCGCGCTGCAAATATTCAAGAGTCACGTTCGCCGGAAATGGAACTTTTCATTCTTGGTGGAGAACCAATTAAGGAACCTGTTGCTTGGATGGGGCCTTTTGTTATGAACACCAAACGTGAAGTTCTACAGGCGTTTGAAGACTTCCAAAAGGGCGTTTTAGGCTCGATTCCAGTGATCGAAAAAGGTCATCGCCCTAATCCAAAGCTAAATCGTGGCGGCGAAGGATCAAAGTTAGGTGGATCTAATACTCCTAACTCAACAGGTGTGGCGGCTGCCCCAAACGCAGCAGACATTCTTGATGTTCATGGTGCTCCTACAACAATGCAAGAGAGTTAACGCCAAAACAATGCAAGAGGGTTAACGCCAAAACAGTGCAAGAGGGTTAACACCAAAACAGTGCAAGAGGGTTAACGCCAAAACAGTGCAAGAGGGTTAACGCCAAAACAGTGCAAGAGGGTTAACGCCAACTCGTTGAAAGGTAAGCCTTAGCAGCTTCCGATCTACACGCAGTCGCGGATCGCAAAGGTCGGAACCGTGGTCTTGTTGCCAATCCTGAGGGCGGCAAATTCTCGGGGCCATGGGTTCTGCGAGTTGCCAATCCTGAGAGTAGTAAATTCTTTGAGTTTCCCGAGAGGAGAAACCTTTTTAATTCCTTTGTTTAATTCCTTTGTTTAATTCCTTTGTTTAATTCCTTTGTTTAATTCCTCTGTGCACAACTAATTCTTTTTGTCGGTACGGTAAATCAAGATCTGCTCATGAGCCCAAAAGTCGCCCATCTCGAGTCAATTGTTGATTCTGACTTTGGAGTTTCAAATAAACAGATCGACCGAATGCAAACAATTCTCGATGCTCGAACAACTGAGCTGCTAAATTCAATTCCAGGGATCGAAACCCTCACCGCACTCGTTGCGATCGATCCTGAAGATTTAAGCCGTGCCTCACGAGTCGACTATTTAAGCGCGGTGGAACGTCAAACCGGGTGGTTACAGGCGCTAATTCAACGTGCGATTGTCGCAGTCGCTGGCGCCGAACCAAGTGAATCCGATGGAATCTACGAGGGGGTAGATGATGCAGAGCGCGAAGATGTTTCCACCGCGTTGCGCATGTCAGGAAACTCTGCACAATACAAAATCGATATTGCGCGTTCGCTAATAAATACCTTGCCAAATACTTGTTCTGCTCTTGCCGCCGGCGAGATATCACAGGGGCATGCAAATGTGATTGCGCGCGAAACAGCTGCAGCAATACGTGATGGGCTGCCTATTGAGGCTATCTCTCGCATTGAGGAAAGCGCAATTGCACATGCAGAATTCCACACTCCAGCACAAGTGGGAAACAAAGTCCGCACTATGTTGGCGCAAGTCGCTCCAAAAGAGTTTGAAGAAATTGTTGTTCGCGCTCGGGAAACTCGTAAAGTTTCGATGTATCGCGAATCCGATGGCATGGCGACGATTGTGGCGATTCTTCCAGCCGAAGATGCGCAAACAGTTATGTCGGCAATTGAGAACTTCGTGATTCGGGCGAACCGTCGTGATGAGGAAGCTCGTAGTCAGGCTGCTAAGGCCGAGATTATTCGTGCCGCCTTTATTGGGCGTGCGCCTAGTGAATATGAAAGATCAAAGAAAAGCAGTGGTGCTGGTGTAAGTGGTGCTGGTGTAAGTGGTGCTGGTGTAAGTGGTGCTGGTGTAAGTGGTGCTGGTGTAAGTGGTGCTGGTGTAAGTGGTGCTGGTGTAAGTGGCGCTGGTGTAAGTGGTGCTGGTGTAAGTGGTAAGAAAGTCGAGATGACTCCAGAAGAGGAGGCTGCATTCGCTCATGAATATGTTCCAGATTTTCGAACAATGGATATGAAACGTGCCGATGCACTTAGTGAAATTGCCGGAATTGCAGTATCGCTCTCAGAAGATGAAGCTAAATCTCACCGAAGATCAGTTTCGGTAAATGTGACAATAGATTTACCGACTCTGCTCGGATTAAGTGAAAGTCCCGGGCAACTCGCTGGTTACGGAGCGTTACCTGCCCAAATAATGCGGGCATTAGCTGGTGAGGGTAAATGGCGCAGATTTATTACCGATCCAAGTTCTGGTGCGTTACTTGATTATGGTCGAGAGAGCTATCAGCCACCACAAGAGTTAATTGATTTCCTAATCGCCCGTGATCGCACATGCCGATTCCCTGGCTGTCGGCAATCCGCAGCGCGCGCCGATATTGATCATGCCGAGGCATGGGAAGACGGTGGCGAAACATCAGCTGCAAATCTTGGTGCTCTATGCCGGCGACATCACCGAATGAAAACACATGGTGGTTGGAATTTAACAAGCAACGAAGATGGTTCATGTAACTGGGAATCGCCAGATGGGCACCGCTACTTTGTGCCCGCTCGTCCGATTCTCGATGCGGTTTAGCAACTTCCGATCTTCACGAAGTCGCGAATCGCATGCGAAGTTACTGTGGTTGTCTAAGCGTTTAGCAACTTCCGATCTTCACGAAGTCGCGAATCGCATGCGAAGGTACTGTGGTTGTCTAAGCGTTTAGCAACTTCCGATCTTCACGAAGTCGCGAATCGCATGCGAAGGTACTGTGGTTGTCTAAGCGTTTAGCAACTTCCGATCTTCACGAAGTCGCGAATCGCGAAGGTCGGAACCGTGGTCTTGTTGCCAATAGTTGAATAGCTAGTGGCTCCAGAGACATTTACTTTTGCTACGAAGGCATCATCTTCTTTTAGCTTAAGCAAGCTCTTAGCGTTTCCGGTGAAAATCGAATTTACTCCGCTGAGCCAAGAGGCTGTTGGTGTCTTCGAAGCATAAGCGCGGAACTTTGAACCGCCAGTGTTTGCATCAAACTGAGCAACGCAACCAAAGATCACAAAATTCTTTCCTTTCACTTGTGCGGGTGCTCGAGTCAAGGTGTTCCATTGAATTTCTGTTGGCACGGTGAAGTTCACAACCTTTGCACCAGCTGGGCATTTTCCGCTCTTTGCAACTGAATAGGTACTTCCCTTAACACAAACAACGCCTTGCGCATCTAAAGTGGCAAGATATTTAACAGTTGGATTCTCAATCTTTACCGGGATCACAGATTCAAGAGCAGGCTTTCCGGTAGAAGAAGAGAACTTAAGGGTTACTTTTATGGTGAATGGGCCGGCGGCTTTCGCGATTGCGTAATCACAGATTGAGATTGAGCCGGTTTGAATCGCAGTTTTGGCAACGAAGTCAAAATCACTTGCTAAAGATTTTCCAGAACCATCGAGGAGTGAGAAATCTAGACTAGAAATTTCGTCGTATGGGTCATTAACTGAATATTGATATTCAAATGGGGTGCAAGATGACTTTGGATAGGGAATTTCAGTAGTTGCAAAGTCGGTCTTAATAGTTATGTAATCGGCAAAAGCGGTGGGCCGCTTAGGAAAATTGTTGCTGGGCAGTTTTATAGTCGAAGTTAGATCCGATTTGCCAGTGGCATCGTAGAAATTCAAGATTGTCACCAAAGAGTACGGGGCTAATGAATCCTTAAGGGCATAATCACAAATATTAAATTCGCTCTTTTGGACTTCCGGATCTCTAGATGTCGCATAATCACTATCTAAAACCTTGCCGGTTGCGTCCTTTAATTGAAAATCAACTTCGGAAAGCTCTGCAAAAGGATCTAATAGCGAGTACTTGAATTCGTAAGAAGCGCAATCGGTAGGAAATGGAAGTTCCTGCTTACTTAGATCACTTGCAAACTTTATGTAATCGGCAAATGCGGTAGGTCGTTTCGGGATGGTTGAGGTAGGCACCGAAAAAGTGATAGTGGTATTTGCTTGCATTGAGCCGTAGCCACGTTTAATTTCTGCGTTTGCAGTGAAGGGATTGACGGTATCGATTTTCGCAAAATCAGATGGGCTGACATAAAGAGTTAATTCTAGTTTCGCCTGCTTTGCTGTTTTTACGTAGTCAAATGAAGATCCGACTTCTTTACCTTTCGAATCTTTTAACTTGAGAGTCACTGTATCCATTTCATCAAAAAAGTTAGGAGAATTTGGAGCAAGTACAAAGGTCCAGGAGCTCTTAGAAAAATTCAAATCAGGTACGGTAAGAGTCCAACCATTGCTGACTACATTTACTGGGGCTGCATTTGCCGCTGTGACTCCAACACCAGTCATGCCCAGCGCGGTAATACCTAAAGCGCCGGCACCTACTGCTGAAACGTTTAGTGAAATAGAGAGCACCAGAGTAGTTACGTTGGAAATTAACTTCATAGCCGTTGATTTGATCATGCCCAAATTGTAATTGGGTAACCCCTATATTTCGAAGCGAGCCGGTCTCTCGCTCCACTACCTTAAGCACATGATCTGGTGGCCAAGTGAGAGTCCGACAATTACCTATGGGCAGTTCACCATGCGCCCGTTGTCCGAGGCAGATATCGATGCTGTCTACGAATCTTGCCAAGACCCGCTAATCCCGCGTTTTACTACGGTTCCTTCGGTTTACACACGAGATCTGGCTGAAAGCTTTGTCCGAACTAAGACACCGCAACTTTTCGAGGAGCACAAGGCGCTGCACGGAATTCTTACCATCAACAAAGTGATTAATGATGAGGCGATTATCGTAAATGGCGAAACATTCATCGGGCCATTTTCGATTCATGCGATTGAAGAACATAACCACATTGGCGAAATTGGATACTGGCTTAATAAAGCTGCTCGCGGACTTGGTTTCGGCACTATTGGCGCAAAGATGCTGACCAACTATGTCTTTGAAACTCTGGGGTTTCGACGCATAGCCGGGTTAGTTGATCATGAAAATGAGGCTTCAAAGAAACTATTGCTAAATGCCGGCTATAAACATGAGGCGCTGCTTAAAAATCGGGTAACTCGTGCCGATGGAAGACAGATAGATATGGACCTATTTGCCGCTACGCCCGAGAGTTGGGATAGCCTTTAACTATGGAATCGCTGGCGCTAATGGTTGCAATAATTTTAGGTATCGCAGTTCTTAGCGGACCCATTGCACTCTTTTTAACTTGGCTGCCGATAATTAATAGCGAGAATACAAAAGTTGCTGTTTCTCTAATTCGCCGGATCTTTGTAACACTCTTATCGGTTACCGGAAGTCTAGTTTCATTTATGTTGTTCATCGCTAGCGCTGGAATTGCCGGAATCTTGATGGCGATTTTCGGATCAGTTACCGCATTCTTCGCCGTAAAGCGTGAGTATTTCCCTCATGGTTTGCGAAATGGAAGATCAAACGGCAACTTTTTTGGCCGCGGAAGTGACCGACGCAATGGACCAAGCGGACAGCACTAAGAAAAAACGGCGAGCTATAGAAAAAAGCTGATAGCACTGAGAAATAATCGGAGAGCTGTAGAAAAAGCGGACAGCACTTAGAAAAAATGGAGAGCTGTAGAAAAAGCGGACAGCACTTAGAAAAAATGGAGAGCTGTAGAAAAAGCGGACAGCACTTAGAAAAAATGGAGAGCTGTAGAAAAAAGCTGATAGCAGTAGAAAAAGCGGACAGCAATAAGAAAAAAAGGAAGAGCTATAGAAAAAAGCTGATAGCAGTAGAAATTTAAAGATCAAATAAAAATAAGTGGAGGTGCCGGGAATCGAACCCGGGTCCTTCGGTACTGAAATAGGGCTTCTACGGGCGTAGTGCGCTTATCGTTTTCTCAGTTCCGGATCTCTTACACACAAGTATCCGACAAACTCATTTGCGAAACTGTTCTCCGAAGTCGTTCGCAAAGCCAACTTCATGAAGAGCCTTCTGTCGGCGTTAGATCCCAGGCCAAAGGCGGAGCTCTGGGCTAACGGATTACAGAGCTAGCTTAGGCAGCTAGGGTGTAATCAGCGGCAGTTGTACTGGCGCTTGATTTTTTGCACAGGTTATTGGTTTACGAGATCATCCTGGCTTCCTCGGCCCGCTTCCCCTATCCCAACATCCAAAGTCGAGACCGTTCACCCCCAAGGGTGTGGAAGCAAAATTGCTTCGCTATTTAATTGTCATATCAGGGGTCGCGTTGTTTGCGGAAAAATTTCCGCTCGTACTTAATCCTTGATGATCCAAGTGTAAAGCAGAGATATGAGAAGAATCTAATCGGATAATTAAGCGTGGAAAATGTGCTTTATCCCCGTTTTCGAAGCTTTAATCGGCGTGCAGCTTTGGAAGTTGTTGTCTCTGATTGGAGTTATAAGAAAATAATATTTATAGAAGTAATTCGGAGAATTCGCGACTAGTCGTCGAATTTGCTAGAACGACCAGCTTTACCGCTATTGCGACGCGAGATCTCGCGTTCAATTTCGCGGCCCGCTTGCTGCTCCATAAGCGTTGCTCGCTTGTCGTGCGCTTTCTTGCCACGCGCTAGAGCCAATTCAATCTTGGCCTTCCCATCTTTGAAATAAAGTGAGAGCGGAACCAAAGTAAGGCCACCAGTTTTGACCTTCGCGTGCAAGCGTTTGATCTCATCTTTATGTACTAGCAACTTACGGTTTCGCCGCGGAGTGTGATTAGTCCAAGTGCCTTCGGTGTATTCGGGTATGTGAACGCCATGCAACCAGAGTTCGCCATCTTCAATCATGGCAAAACCATCAATTAGCGAAGCTCGACCAGCTCGAAGTGACTTAACTTCGGTGCCTGTTAGAACCATTCCGCACTCATAGACATCTTCGATTGAATAATCATGGCGCGCCTTTTTATTCTGTGCGATTATCTTCTTTCCTACCTCTTTCACCACGATGCACCCACTCTAAACGTGCTGGGATGAGGCGTAATTACACTAGAGAAACGAACCAAGAAAATGCAGTAACCAGAGACCATATATCGTAAATCAAAATCAGTTCTAGTAACCACGATGCACCGCCGAAATTAGGCGTTAGACCTTGAGGTAGCGACGAAGTGTGATTAGTGAAGCAAGCGTTGAAACACCAATACCTGTTAGCAATAACCAACCAGAGGCGATCCAGACTTCATTCCAACCAAAGAACTTTGTGAAAGTTAGCAAGGGTGCAACTTTGCTATCGACAACGCTCTTAAGCCCTGCCAACAAACCAGTTGCTAATCCCCAGCCAACAAAGGCCGAGAAGATTCCCTCGAGCAAGAATGGCAACTGAATCGACCAGGACGAAGCGCCCACAAGTTTCATAACGCCAGTTTCACGACGTCGGTTAAATGCAGCAATTCGCAAAGTGTTGCTAATCAATAGCGCAGCAGTTAAAACCGAAGCCAAGCCAACCAAAAGTGCGCCATTTCGAAGCACTGCTAATAAGCGGAAGAACTTCTCTAAAATTGTGCGTTGATCTTGAACCACATCAACTCCTGGGCGACCAGAAAAGGCGCTAACTACAACTGCAAACTGCGTAGGATCCTTTAACTTCACACGGAAAGATTCCGGCAGTTGATCGGCAGAAACATTTTGTGCGATAGCTGATTCTTTGAAGCGCTCTTGGAACCGCTTGTAGGCCTCTGACTGTGACTCGTAATAAACACTATCTACAACGCTTAAATCTTCGAGATCCTTTTGAATCTGCAAGCGTTGATCGGAAGTTACAACGCCACCTGAACAAGATGGGGTATCGCTTAAAGGACCACATAGGAATACCGAAACTTCGATCTTGTCATACCAATAATCTTTCATAGCACCGACTTGAGCGTTAGAAAGTAAGCCGATTCCGAGTAGCGATAGTGAAATGGCTACTGTGACAACAACTGCAAATGTCATGGTTAGGTTTCGGCGCAATCCAATGCCGACCTCGCTCATCAAAAATCTAGCGCGCATTGATCTGCCCCTATCCCTTGGTTCCGAAATTTAAAGTGTTCATAATCAGCCGGTGTATCCATAAACGCCGCGAACTTGATCACGAATCACGTGTCCACCCTCTAGTTCAATAACGCGCTTACGCATCTGATCCACAATTCCAGAATCGTGAGTAGCCATCAAAACCGTTGTGCCCTCACGATTAATGCGATCGAGCAACTTCATAATTCCAACGCTGGTATTTGGATCAAGGTTTCCAGTTGGCTCATCGGCAATCAGAATCAATGGCCGGCTGACATATGCACGAGCAATTGCCACGCGCTGCTGCTCGCCACCCGAAATCTCACTTGGTTTTCGATCCCCTTTATCTTCTAAACCAACTAATTCAAGGACTTCCGGAACTTCGCGGTTGATTTCTTTCTGCGAATAACCAAGTACGTGAAGCGTGAAAGCAACATTTTCAGAGATAGTTTTATTTGGTAGCAAACGGAAATCCTGGAAAACAGTTCCGACCTGGCGACGAAGCTCTGGAACTTTATGATTTGCCAAAGTATTTAAATCTTTGCCTGCTACATGAATCGTGCCAGTAGATGGCCGCTCCTCGCGCAAAATCAATCGCAAGAAGGTAGATTTACCAGAACCAGAAAGACCAACTAAGAAGACAAATTCGCCCTTGGTAATTTCCAAATCCACATTCTCAAGTGCCGCTCGATCCATTCCTGGATAGGTCTTACTGACCTTCTCTAAGCGAATCAATTTCAACTCCTTGCATTCGTTGAACACATCTCTTGAGCTGGCACGCAAAGAGCGCACGCCTGCCTTAACTATCTTAGTTTAGGTAAAAGCAGCACAATTCGGCGGTTCTAACGCGCTTTTTCTCTGTGAAATCACGCTGAGATTCGTGGAATTTAACTGCTGCGGCGCCAACGTATTCCGGCTTCGATAAATTCATCGATTTCGCCATTTAATACTGCGCTGGTATTTCCGGTTTCATAATCGGTGCGTAAATCTTTAACCATTTGATATGGCGCTAAAACATATGAACGCATCTGGTTGCCCCAAGAGCCTGAATTATCGCCCTTTAGCGCATTAATTTTCGCTTGCTCTTCTTGGCGACGACGTTCAAGAAGTTTCGATTGTAGAACTGCCATTGCAGTTGCCTTGTTCTGAATTTGCGAACGTTCGTTCTGACACGAAACCACAATGCCAGTTGGAATATGCGTCAATCGCACTGCAGAGTCGGTGGTGTTAACACCTTGTCCACCTGGACCAGATGAACGATAAACATCGACGCGAATTTCTTTCTCATCAATTTCAATTGCATCACTTTGTTCCACAACCGGAACAATTTCTACGCCCGCAAATGAGGTGTGACGTCGCGACTGGCTATCAAATGGTGAAATACGAACTAAGCGGTGGGTGCCTTGTTCAACCGACAAAGTGCCATAGGCATATGGAGATGACACCCGAAATGTTGTTGACTTGATACCAGCCTCTTCAGCATATGAAGTTTCCAGAACATCGACTTTTAAATTATGTCGCTCGCAGTAACGCAGATACATGCGCATCAACATTTCAGCCCAGTCGGCCGCTTCAACGCCACCTGCTTCGGAACGAATTGTTACTAGTGCATCGCGCTCGTCATATTCACCATTTAGCAAAGTTTGAACTTCTAACTCGCCAATTGCTTTCTTCACCGAATCTAATTCCACACCCGCATCGGCAAGCGCACTCTCGTCCCCTTCCGCCATGGCTAGTTCGAAGAGAATCGGCATATCCTCAACACGGCGCCGCAATCCTTCAAGTCGGCTTATCGTTGATTGAACCCGCGATAAACGACTAGTCACTTTCTGTGCATTCTCAGGGTCATCCCACAAATCCGGAACGCCAGCTGCAGCTTCAAGTTCGATCGCCGAAGCACGTAATTTAGGAAGGTCTAATACCTTTTCAATTGAGACCAGAGTTGCATCAATTGCTGCAATCTCAAGATCAAATTCGCGTGCGGCCATAGGCGTCAGTCTAGTGGAGGCTCAAACTCAATTGTTACAAGTCCAAAAGGCGCTGCTAATTCATCTTGGGGCCTAAAGGCATTGCCTAACAGATTAGAGAGAATGCGTGACTGAAAGCAGAGAATGCGTTACTGAATACGGAGAATGCGTTACTGAATACGGAGAATGCGTTACTGAATACAGAGAATGCGTGACTGAAAGCAGAGAATGCGTTACTGAATACGGATAATGCGTGACTGAATTCAAAGATTGCGGAGCAGAATAAAAAAGAGCTCGGGGTTAAATACTTATACCGAAGAGCGAGAATAGGCGCTTCTTTACGCTAGTAGTTCCGGCAGATGCCGATAGTTCAACACTTTCAAAGGAGAAGATTGAAAGTGAAATCGGTAGCCAAGCCTTTGCAGATGTAGTAATTAAAACTTCGGTGCCATTACATTGGAATTGGCTGATGTGGATATCGCTTAATTCAGGTCGCAATAATTTCTTGCTATTTGGAACTCTTGCAGAGCTTTGTGCTGTCGAATGTAAATAATCACCAGCTTCCCTTGAATTCACATTAGAGGTATTGGCTACGTCATTAAGAGTTTCAGAGGCACGTTGATTTGCTTTACTGCAGTCAATCGGAATTATCGGGCTCGCATCACTCACCAGAAAAGAGAGAGCAGAGTGTTTGCCTTGATAGTAAGTATCTAAGTCCAGCGCATGAGCCGCACTCTGAGCTGCCGATTCAGTTGCTTGCACTAAAGAACGTTGAGCCACAATTACTGCTGAAATATCGGTCAGTACCACACCCGATATAAGTACGACTGCGAATAAGCCAAATACTAAGAGCGATATGGAACCATCCTCTTTGGCCAATCGTCCTCTAAGCACTTTTAAGGAATCAATTTTCGTCAATTTACCTCTCCCCATTAAACCCAAGGAATAGGAATCCAGTCTTCGTCAATTCATCTCCCCCGCATAAACACAAGGTAAATAAGTAACTATTCTTCTTCAATTTAACTCTCGCCCCGTTAAACCCAAGGCGAGACTGTTTCCCGAGCAGTGGCACTACTTACTCTTTTGCCATCCTTGCTACGCAATGTGATTGTGACTTCTACTTTCTTCTCTGGCGCGATGCAAAATATCCCAGCACAATAAACCGTCAATTTAAGATCTTTTACCCGGTCAGGATCAAGACCTAACTCATAGGCCCCAGTATTCATAGTGTTTCGGGCATTAATAGTCGCGCTTAAATCATTTGCGCTGAGTATGTAGGCTCGCACGGTTTCCCTAGCCAGAGCCCGCACGACAAATTCATCGTTACTCAATGTGGCAAATTGCGAAAGAAAGATAATTACGGGGACAAATAATGGAAGTGCCAATGCCACAAATTCAACTACTGCGGAGCCGCTTTCATCTAGTAACTTGCTAGCTAAACTTCGCCGACTACTCCTAACCATTGTTAGTTCTGGCTTTCCAAGATTGAGAAACCATGCACTCTGGTTACTCGATCTTTACTTCCTAGGAATGGCAGCAAGTTGGGAAGGTTTCGGTTATGCGTAGTAACCACCGCACGCAATTCATTAAACGCATCGGGCGAATTTAGGTCGATTATGCGATCGCCTCTTTCAAAGCGGCCAGTTATTGAGTTGTGGGTAGCTGCACTTTGGGCATAACTTGCCTCAATGTTACGACTGCTAATCGAGAGCACTAACTGAAAAGAAATCAGAAAGATCGTCATTAACGGGATTACAACTAAAGTGCTCTCCACACTTCCGCGTTCGCTCTTAAGTTTTTTGGTGAGACTAAATCCGCTTCCGCTATTAACCGCATTGGCCACGTTAGACCAGCGTTCGCTCTTAAGTGTTTTAGCGAACTCAGCTAGATCACGTTTACGGCGAATGCGAAGGACTCTTCGCCGCCAAGCACTTCGGATTCTGCGCACCCCACGTGGCCTAGGTGGTAATCCGGAAAGGAGCGATAAAACCATTACCGAATGCCGTTCATGGCATCGAGAGAGTCCTTCAAAATTGCTGTCAGACGTGGAGCCGCAATTGTCCAGATCGCGGTAACTAAACCTGTTGTCATCAGCACTACGAGTACCCACCCTGGAACATCTCCGCGCTCATCTTTAAGCTTGGCAACTAGCTCGAGATCTCGGAAACGATTAATTCTGCGGTTAGCTTCAATTGCCGCCTTGCTCATCGCTGATTCAGCGCTACTTAGGAATCTCATAGCTACGAAACGTTTTGGGCTTTCGCTATTGCTCTCGCGAGAATTTTCAACTTGTGCTGCTTCCTCTACTCTATTGGTTTGACTTATTTGGGTCATACTTTTCATATTTCCTCTTTCTGATTACTTGTTTCGGTGACGTATTGCTTGCGGTATTGCTGGAGTGACGGATTGCTTGCGTTTTATCTTTGGTGACGGATTGATTCAGTTATTGCATATGCGATAGGAGTTTGGATCTAAAGAAAGCCGTTGAGATTTGATAACGATGGCCAAAGTGCAAAGAGCATTGAGATCGGCAGAATTAGAAATACCACCGGAATCATCATCGCTATCTCAGCCTTGCCGGCAGCGGCCATGATCTGATTTCTATGCGCAGTTCGTGATTCCTGTGCATGACGTTGTAGCACCTCAACAATCGGCGCCCCGCGAAGCATTGCGGTGATCATTGCATCTATGAATCGACGAATAGTCACTGACTTAATCCGACGACCCATGGCATCGAGGGCTATATGAAATGGCGCTCCAGTTATTACATCGTTTGTGACTACTCCAAATTCCTTGGCTAGTTCGCAATTCGATCGCGCAGCTATCGCAGCCATAGCATTCAATGGAGTTTGGCCGGCCGAAATCGAGAGCGTCAACATTTCAATAAGGGCCGGAAACTCGGCATCCATTTGCGCTCGCCGCTTTATTACCAACTTAGTCAGATTGCGATCAATGACTTCATAAGTGCCGCAAGCGGCCACGCCTGCAATGGCGAGAGTAATCGGGATGGAAGAGCTGTTGGTCCACACCAGAAGGGCTAAAACTCCAAAAACCAAGGCAGAAGTGGCTAGCTGACTGCTGCGAAAATCTAAATAAGCATCTGAATCTGTGCGATTTAGCTCAAGCAATCTCTCTCGCAAATTACTTCGATCATCGATATTGGCCGCAGCTTTGCGATATCTAGATTTACCAATTCGCAAGGCTTTTGCTTCATCACCACTCTCGGCTGCAACAATTAGATATGCCCCGCTAATTGCGAATGCAGTCGAAAGAAATAACCCGTTCAACGCGCATCCATTTTGAAGATCAGGATTGCGCCGAATTGTGGGTGAGTAAAAATTGTGAAATTCATCGAGCTACTCCGAACACTCGTGGCGGCTTCGGCAGAACACCCAATTTATTCATCCAGAGATAAGCGATAGCAGTCATAAATATCCCGGCTATGAGAATTATGGCGCCGGTATTTGTGGCATACGCGGTAGCGGTCGAAGGTTGTGTCGAAAGTAAAAGTAAGAGCAACCATGGAGCAGCGGCCGACAAATGCGCAGAATTCTTTATCCACCCATGTTTAACTTCAATCTCTTTCCGAAGAGCTAAATCTTGCCGAATGAAGTCACCGACCATACGCAATATCTGCAGTAAGTGGGTTCCGCCGAGTGAACGAGAAAGGATAATTGCTTCGAAAATCTGATCGCTCGCATAATTTGAAAATTGGCTTTGCAACCACGTGACCGCTGAATTGAAATCACCATCTTCACGGATCCGACAATTAAATTCCGTGAAATATGGAGCCATTTCGCGAGGGCCACGATCAGCCAGTTGAGAAAGCGCTTCAACCATTGACATTCCAGATTGAATACCGGTTATTAGATGGTCGACCACATCTGGCCAAAGTAATTCAAATTTGGTTTCACGACGTCTGGTGGCAGATGTTTGAAAGGTGTAAGTAATAACTGCGCCCATTGACATAAAAGCAAGCGCGATTGGAACTGAGGAGCTGACTACCGTGATTACAAATCCGACACACAACCCAGCCGCTACGGAAATCGCTATTTTGCGCCACTTTTGCGAGGACCAAGTTGCGAACTTAAGTTTTTGCGAGGACCAAGGTGCGACCTCAAGTTTTTGCGGAGAAAAAGGTCCGACCCTAAGTTTTTGCGAGTGCAAGGTTCTTCTCATCGGCTAACCAAGGTTCTGGCTGGACTACCTAGGTTTAGCTGCGCTTGCGAAGCAAATCGCTCTGGATGTGGCAACGAACCAAGCCCTCTTACATATGTTTCGCTCTCGCTATTCCATGTAAATAACGAATCGACTTCCGGATTTAGATTCTCAACTCGACCTGTAACGGCCGCGATTTCACTAACTCGCCGGATTCCATTTCTATCGAGCGAGACATGAACAATAAGATCGATTGCACTTGCAATTGTTGGCGCAATGAAGCGATGGGATATATTTTCACCAGCAAGCAATGGCAAGATCTGCAACTTTGCTACCGCATCACGCGCAGAATTAGCATGCAACGTTCCCATTCCAGGTAAGCCTGAGTTCAGAGCAATAAGCAGATCGAGTGCCTCGGATTCGCGCACTTCACCCACAACTATTCGAGAAGGCCGCATGCGAAGAGATTCCTTAATTAATCGGCGTAATGAGATCTCGCCCTCACCTTGCAGATTGGAACTGCGAGTCTGCATCGCAATCACATCAGGCAAAGATGGAGCTAGCTCGAAAACTTCCTCAATCGTGATTACTCGTTCGGTCACAGGAATTGTCGAAACCAATGCATTTAACATTGTGGTCTTGCCAGCTTGAGTTCCGCCGCTAACCAATATGTTCAACCCGACAGAAACGGCTTGGCGCAATAGTGACGCCATCTCGAGTGTCATTACGCCACGGCTGGCTAATTGGTCGAGCGATACTTTCTGCATTAAATGCTTTCGGATATTCACCGCCCAATGAGCCGCAGTGATTTCCGGAATTGCCACATGAAGGCGAGATCCATCTGGAAGTCGCGCATCGACAAACGGCACTGAAAGGTCTAACCGGCGCCCACTCCAGAGCAATAACCGCTCGACCAGATTTCGTACCTGCTCAGCACTAAGCAGAAGCATTGTTAGCTCAGATCTGCCGCCGCGAGCTATAAAAATACGCTCCGGGGAATTGATCCAGATCTCTTCAACCGTTGCATCTTCGATGAATTCAGTCAGCGGACCAAAGACATTAGTTGGGTTGATCGCATGGTCAGACATGGGGCGAAGATAGTTAGCAAACCAAACAGCAATTTCATGAGGCTTTTAGTTGTGGAGAATTCAGTGCTGGGTATTAAGTAGTGGCTATCTGCGGTTGAGCAGGAAAATTTGTCAGGAAAAGACCAAATAATAAAAGATCGAAGTAAAAATTGTGTCTATTGAAAACCTACTTTAAGTTACTATTTAAAAAGAAAAAGGACCGCACATTTCTGCGCAGCCCTAATCTCTAATTAATTATCCTTAATTAGAATCCTCTTCATCAGTTTGAATTGCGTAGAAAGAAACTTCAAAACTTGATGAGTAGGTTGCCTTTTGACCTGATGCCGCGTCAACATAAACACGGAACTTCCAAGTTCCATCGCAATATGCACCATCACTGC
>Ga0214923_10004692_pt1 | contig 16332 bp, 19 predicted proteins | sample LL1510_MetaG_FD_177993 | JGI IMG/M metagenome (GOLD analysis project Ga0214923, IMG submission 177993) | Freshwater microbial communities from Lake Lanier, Atlanta, Georgia, United States - LL-1510 | ecosystem: Environmental > Aquatic > Freshwater > Lake | place: USA: Georgia | collected...
TTAATGTATACACATATAATTTTAGTAGCGCATTAGTGTCATCTATAAATTTTAATTGGCAATCATTCTTATAAATGTCATATAGATTCTAATAATTAACTGTGGCAATGAGTAAAATATCAATTGAATTTACACATTAGATGGCAGAATTTAAAGCATTAAAAAATAATGATGACCCGAATATTCCAACAAGTTCCGGCCAACATTTATTAATGAAAGATCAGACGCAAATTAAAAGGGCATTACGACGCACAACAATTGTAGTAAATTCACGGGATCGTAATTTTTTAACTCATCCTAATTCTAATCAATTCCGTTATCGCATGAGAAGGCCCTTAACAAATGTTTTATCTGTTGAATTAATGAGTGGTTCTATTCCAAGTTATCTATATAATATTAATATTGGTTGGAATACATTTAGTATTTTAGAAGGAGGAATCGCATTTCTAATCACATTGACTCCAGGATATTATCAAGTCTCTGAATTTCTTACAGAATTACAAAAACAATTAAATGCGATTCCTGGAAAGAAAAATACATACACGGTAACCATAAATTCTCTAACAAATATTCTAACAATTTCATCTACAAATGTAGTCCCATTTACTTTACTTTTTTATACTGGACCTCCAAAAGACTTAATTGACTTGAATACTCTAAGTATTTTATCAGTAAATACTCCTGCGACAATCTTAGGATTTGGTCTAAATGATTATACTTCCAATTTGAGTGGTAAACTTAGTGGACTACTACCTCTTGATTTGAATACTATGATAACAAGAATATATTTACATGTTGAGGCAGATGGAAAAAATTTATCTAGAATGGAATTGGGTTCAGGAAGGCCAGATTGTTTTCATATATTTTATATTCCACCTGGTTCAGGAGAATATTATTTTTTAAATAAAGAGACAGATCATTCACTCTTTGAATCTTCTCCTGCTCCAATTTCTAGAATTCGTTCATTAGATATTTCATTGAGAGATGAATTTAATAGGCCTATGGAAATACATTATAAACAATTAAATTTAGTTTTTGAGATAACTCATTTAGAATAAATGAGTGGCCGTTGGAATAACTCATTTAGAATAAATGAGTGGCCAGTAAATGAACCATCTAAATATTTCACAATACCTTCAGATAGAATGGATACCGAAGTTCCTTCCTACCTGAAGCCTATAGATAAAGTTCTACTTCCTGTAAATTCTATTTCTTTAGTTCAGACAAATGATACAAGTAGAAAATTAAAATTCATGTTGGTTAGCACACACACTCATCAATATACAGGATATTCTAAGATTTCTCATGGAATTCTTCAGGAACTTTCTAAGATTTCATCCTTAGATCTAATTCATTTCGGTTTTCAACGAAATCCACAAGTCTCCTCAGATTTTAGACCATACCCTTCTAATCTAGATGTAATTGATGCTGCTTCTTTAGAAACTCCTTTAGAACAAGGGTTTGGATACAAGGTGTTGATGGATGTTGTAAAGAAGAAGAATCCAGATATAATTATGATTTACAATGATATGGCAGTGGTGGCACGATTTTTAGAAGAAATTCGCAAAGTAGCTCTTTTACCCAGGCCTTTTAAGGTGTGGGTCTACTGCGATCAAGTCTATGATTCCCAGCATCAGGGAATGATTGATATTCTAAATAGAGATGTAGACCGTATTTTTACTTTTACATCGTATTGGAAGAGACAATTAAAAGAGCAAGGAGTTACCCGCCCTCTCTCAGTCTTAGGGCACGGTTTTGACTCAAAGGTATTTTTTACAGTTCCAAGAGACTTAGCAAGAAAGTCTATAAAATTACCTGAGGATGCGTTTGTTATTATGAGTCTAAATAGAAATCAGCCAAGAAAGCGTTATGATATCATGCTGATGGCATTTGTAGAACTTATCATTAAGAATCCATCTAAACCAATTGTTCTTTTGTGTATTTGTGACAAGGGAGAAAAGGGGGGTTGGTGGTTATTTGAACTCTTTGTGCGTGAATTAAAAAAGAAAGGAGCTTCTATTGAACAATTTGGTAATCGTCTAATGATATCTTCTCAAGATATGGTATTCAAGGATGAGGATGTAAATGTTCTGTATAATGTGGCAGATATTGGAATTTCAACCGCCGATGGAGAAGGTTGGGGACTTTGTTCTTTTGAGCAAATGGGTGTTGGAATTCCTCAAGTAGTTCCTGATATTGGTGGATATAAGGAATATTGTTCTCAGGAGAATTCAATGCTTGTAAAACCAAAGTATCGATATTATTTGCCATCTGTGTATAGCCCAGTTGGAGGAGAAGCACATGCGTGTGATCCACATGATGTTTATTTGGCAATGGAGGAATACTTGAATAATTCAGAAAAAAGAGTAAGTCATGGTCAGAAAGCTAAAGAAAAGGTTTTAACATATACTTGGGAAAAAGCTGTAAAAGAATTAGTTAATAAGATTCAAGAGGACCATTTGGATTTGTAATAACGCATCTCCTTCTAAAAGTTCAACAGTATCCCAATCGACAAATTCTCCATAATGTACAATTCCAACAGGAGAGGCAATAAGATGTCTTGGATTTCCTTTAAATGTATAGATTTCATTAGCCCATCTATCTCCTCGCCACGGTAAATATAATACTCCAATTGGTCCTCGTTGATCTGAATCTTTAGAAGTAAACCCAGTGATTTTTACACCATTGGGTCTACTTTTATATCGTATAATTGTTCCTATACTTAATTCAATTGTGTCACCACTTGTTTTTGTTAAGATAGCAGTTTTCTTAGGATCTAACCATAGAATTGTATTCATAATAATTCTATATAAATATAAATGTTCAATTTTATAGTAGTAATGTATCTTGTTATAGAAGATCACAAGGATTCCATTGAATCTATTGAACGAGGAGGACAGATTGTGAAAGTGGTAGGAAAGGGTATACTAAAATCTCCTGGACACCCGGCTGGAAATCAGTCAAATGAGCGTCAGTTTCCCTTATTTAGAGCAGAGAGATTTCTTATTTATAATAAAGATTTAGAGAAAAAGATAGAGTATTTGGGGGAATATACTATGCTCAACTATAAAATTAAACGTTCTTTTGAAGGATTTCGTTATTTTGAATTCACAATGATGCGCGTGATTCGTAGTACGCCAGGCGTAGAGCCCTCATTTCCTCCTGAGTAATCTGATCTGACTCTTTTTTTATTACATTTCCAGTTACTTTACACAATTTTAACCAATCATCAGAACTTATAGAACGAAATGTTCCTAAACAAATCGATAAATCCTTAGGGCCTTTTGGTCCTTGATGTCGTGTATAATCACAATTTGTCATTACAATATATTTTGCCCAAGGGCCAGTTCTCAGACACATGGCATAAAATGTTGATAGAGCAGACCATATAATACATGATTTCTTTTCTGATAAAGGTGACTTATATTTACATTGAATGGCATACCATTCCTCATTATGTTTCACAATAATATCAATTCCCATATCTCTTCGTTTCAATGATAAAAGAACTAAGTGTTCTTCAGGTAAATCTTCTAACAGCCAGACTTCTTGAAATCCCTTTACCTCTTTTAAATACAAGACACAGAAATCTTCAAAAATATCTCCACGAATCTTTTTTGAGTCTCTTGTTCTCATTTCTTGTAAGGTATGAGCAGGTTGAGAATACCAGCGTTGACACTCTTGAATAAATTCATCAAAGAGATTTTTAGGACTTCGTAAGAATACTTTATGTAATTGTTCCCTTAGATCCATAGACTAAACTAAGATTCCCGGTTTAAATCTTACATATAATAAATGACATGTCCTTGCTCTTTAAAAACTGGTGGTTACAGAGCAACCAGAAAAAATCGTAACTTACTAAGACGTTATAAGAGAGGAGAATCTATTGGATTTACTGCGACTGCCTCATTAAAAGCAAAAGGTCTAATTCCTAGAACTTCTAGAAAGTTCCGCGGAAAAAAAGTCTTAGGGCCAAAATACAAGTAAGTAGAATGGACAAGTTAGCAAATACACGTCGCCGCCTACGTTCCAAAGGAACTATGCGCCGTCGTTCTACAGTTACAGGACCTATAATAATCAACGCTGATGCTATATCAGCTATCTTAGCTCCAATATATAACGACTTACCTAAGACTAGTGCAGCGGGGCAACATAATTTAACATATGGTGAGATTGAATGGCCTACTCTAAAAAAGATGGTTGAATATGCTCAGGCACAACAAGTGAGTCCCGGCTGCTCAAACTTTTATGATTTAGGATGTGGTCGTGGTAGAGCCATTTTATATATGGCTTTGACGGGTATATTCAATATGTGTGTTGGTATAGAGGTTCTTCCTGAAAGAATCACATTATCGCAAAAAGCCTTATCTATGTTAAGATCTGTAATTCCTACGGCTGGAGCCAAAGTTAAATTATATGAGGCTTCATTCTTGAATCCGGCATTTAAATTTAAAGATGCCAGAATGCTTTTCTTGAGTAATATTTGTTTTGATAAGGATATTCAAGAGGCAATCTTTAAAAAGTTAAATACAGAAATGCAAAAGGGTTCTTTAGTCTTTTGTTCTAAGATACCTGATTTTACATTATCCGCTTTTGAAACTGTCAGTGTTGAACGAGTTCCAATGACATGGACGCCAACTTCAGAAATCCATATTCTCAGACATCTATAAAGATGGATAGATTACAACCAAAAGTTATATCTTCTCAAGCTCCAGTAAAACCAGAAGTTAAAAAGATTGAAAAACCATCTGTTAGAACAAGATTTGGTTATGATGCCAGGGATTGTGTGAGAACTTTACAAGAAGTCTTATCTCAATCTGGTCCATCGGCTACGGGAAAAGCACTTCACTATAGCGCAGACTTGATCTGTAGTGGAGGATTTGAAATTTGGATTCGTCTAATTTGGTCCTTTGTCTTTCAACATGTTCATTTAACAAGTCTCCGGATCTTTGTTTATTTACAAGAAAAGACTAAACTCTTAGAACAACGGGTTGCTAGTGTTGACATGGAGGAACTATATAGAGATCCAGACTTTCAGAAAAAAGCATCTGAGGTTGTGCTAGTTGTTCAGACTTTACCAAGACAAGGTAAGATAACATGGCCAAAAGTTCCAGAAGATACACATGAACCTGAATGGATTTCTATGGTGCCAAAGCCAAAAGAATCTGAGGCTGTAAGAAAAGTGTGGTCATCTCAGCATGATCAACCAATTATGAGATTTGTTGGAAATCAAATCTTACAAGGATGTGAAGAAGTGAATATTGAAAAGGCGTTATTTTGGTTAAAATGGCTTATTGATGAAGATAAAAAAGTAAGATCACAGGGCACAGGATACACATTGACAACATCAAGAAGAAATGGAACTGGTTCAATAAAAGTAGATAAGTTTGAAATAGGATATTTTCTTGTCGCAGTCTTAGCCGAGGCATATAAGGATTTAGCACGGCGTAACTTGGTTCGTATGCATGAAGAATTTCAAAGTCTTATTGATTTATACAAGGGAAAAATGGCTCGTGTGACATCTAGGCAGAAACAGGAGTGTCTTGCTCTTATGATCTTAATTGTAGCAGAAGTTCCTAGATGGAAAGTTCCTGCCGTTCAACCTTTAATTAAGGACGCAGTAGTCATGTCTAGAGCAGTAGAACAATCTGTTCGGTTTTTTCAAGAAGTTATTCAAAAACCACCAGTTCCTTCTGTAGTTCCTAAAGATGTAGTTGGTGGTCCGATGAAAAAAGTAAAACCAACAGAGAAGTTATCGGTTATGGAAGAAAAAATGCGTCTAATGGATCAAATGGTAATGACATTTTTAGAACGATAAGATTAGATGGGTCTAGTCCTGGTCTTTGATTTGGATCAAACAATTATAGATTCCTCAGATCCTTATTTATTTAATAGACCAAATACTCCTGAAGGTATTAGAGAATTAAAAAAAAGGGCAAATGGCCTTCTAAATTTTAGATTAGTAAATGATGTAATAAAGAGAGCTGCTAGATTACGAGGGACAGATAAAATTACTGGAATTTTTTTACTAACAAATAATTCTAGTAAAATTATGGTTTCTGCGGTAGATTCTGTGTTAAGAGATACAATTGCTAGAGAAAATCCCGAAGGTTCTATTGGAAAATATAAAACTTCTGCGAATAAAGATCCTGATACTCAAGGTATGCCTGATCAACCCTATTTTTTTGATTCAATCTTAATGAGAGAACATTCTGGAAGAACTCCAGGGGCAGAAGTAAATAATCCGGTAAAAAATTTAGAAGATGTTAAACGAATGTTAGGATTTATAGGAGTAAAAATGTCGGATGAAGAAATAAGAAAAAATACATTTTTCTTTGACGATATGGATCACCCAGGAATGACTCTTGGAGATCAGTATATTAAGATAGATCCTCCATTTAAAAAATATACTTTAGATTATACACACTATGATTTAATTCTTCAGAAACTTTCTGAGTTAGATGGAAAACCTGCGGTTCGTCCTCTTCCTAAATTTACACCTGTAAGTCCCATTTTAGTAAATCTGAGAAAACCTGGAAGACCTCGTTCAGGCGCAATGAATAATAGAGTAAATAATATGGAATTACCTTTATCACAAGAATCTACAATACGACATAATGCAAAACCAAAGCCATCTTTATCCTCTATATTTAAATCAAGGGGTGGTTTTAGAACTAGGAAAAATCGTAGAAATAAATCCAGAAAGCTCATCAGAAAGTAAATAATACGCTTTCTGTGTCAGATGTAGACCATCATACATAATATTTTGAGGAATTACACCATTATTATCCGTAAAGAGATAACCAACGTTGGCATAATGAATTGATTTAGAAAAATTGGCATTTTCTATCATTTTATTTATATGTTCATTTAGAATTCTCTTTCTATCATTAGGACCAGAACCACGAGGTAGAATTCCAAGAATAATTATTTCTGATTCTGGAGATAATTTAGAAAGTAAATCAATAATCTTTGTAATTTCATTAAATGTCTTATTAGTAGTATAATTATGATCTGAATTGTTTGTTCCAATTAAGAGTATAATTACATCTGGCTTAAGTGAATGAAATCCAGTAAGCTCTAAGAACTCAATGACATCTTTAGTTGTATACCCTGCTTTTCCAAAATTTATTGGGTTAAACTTGGAAAAAAACGTATTGAAAATATTCTGGTCCCACCATTCAAAAATAGAATCTCCTAAGAATACAATCATCTACTCTTTGACTTTGTTATTTTATAGAAATTAAAAAAGAAATAAATTTAGAAAGTATTTCTGAAAGTATTAGATATCCTTTTTGTGTTAGATGTAGATAATCATACATAACTTCTTTTGAAAGAATTTTGTCTTTATTTAAAAATAGATAACCAATATCCGCATAATATACATTTTTTACTCTTACCGTTTTTAACATTCGATTTACTTGTTCATTTGTAATTCGTTTTTTATCTGATGGCATATTACCACGAGGTAAGATTCCTAAAAGAATAATCTTAGAATTAGGGCTAAGTTTAGAAAGTATACTTAGAATCTGAATAATTTCATCAAATGTTTTTCTTGGGCTATAATCATAATCTGTATTATTTGTTCCAATTAACAATATAATTATTTCAGGTTTTAATGAATGTAATTTAGTTTTTTCTAAAAAATCTATAGTATTTCTCGTAGTATGTCCTGCTACACCAAAGTTTTTTGGTTTAAATTGTGAAAAATATTGTTTATATATTTCTTTATCCCATGCTTCTGTTATAGAATCTCCTAAGAATGCAATCATCTATTTTAGATTATAAGTAAAATTGAATTGTCTAAACTACTTAGATACATTACACAAATCATAGTCATATGGACGCCTTGATTCTCAGACTAAAGGAGGCAAATGATGCGTATCGTGCCGGAAAGCCTCTACTCATGACTGATGATGAGTATGATAATGCTCTAGATGAACTTAGACAGATGGATTCTTCGCATCCATTTCTCAGACAAATTCGTGCTACTCCTCCTCAGACATTGGTGGAAAAAGTTGTTCGAATGCCATTTTACCTCGGATCCTTAGATAAGGCAAAGACTCAAGAGGAGCTAGAGAAATGGGTAAAGAAAGTTCAAGGTCCATTTCTTATAGCAGAAAAATTAGATGGAATTTCTGGACTTTGGAATCCTCACAATAAAAAACTTTACTTGTCTGGAGATGACAACATGGGAGTAGATGTTTCGCCATGGCTTCGTTATATTTCTCTAACACCAACAAAACTTCAAGCCGTGCCAGAAGGTGTTTGGATTCGTGGAGAGCTTATTATGCCTAGATCTTCTGTGCCTCCAGGAAAACTTGGCAGATCAATTGTAAATGGGCAATTTCATCTGAAGGAGCCAAATCCTACAGAGGCTAAGAAAGTCCGCTTTGTTGGATATGAGGTCATTGGAATGGCGGATCTTTCTGTTAATCAGCAGTTTGCGTGGTTAACTTCTTGGCAACTCTGGACTCCATGGTCAGTTCAGTTAAATGATCTTTCTAATACTGCCAGTTTAACAAGTCAATTGGCAATTCGTAGAACAGAATCTGAATATGATATGGATGGATTAGTAATTAGAATACTAAAACCTTTGCCTCGTGTCTTGAAAGGAAATCCTAAGGATGCGATTGCCTGGAAGCCTCCAAATGGTGAGACCAAAGTGAGTAAAGTTCTTAATGTGGAATGGAATGCTTCTGCTACAGGTAAACTTGTTCCGAGGGTTCAGATTGAGCCTGTTCATCTTGGTGGATCCACGATTAACTTTGTGACAGGAGTAAATGCTCGACGAATTGTTGATTGGAAGATTGGTCCGGGTGCTTCTGTTACAATTAGAAAGGGTGGAGATGTAATTCCTCTTATTGAATCGGTCGAAGTTGGCGCTAATATTTCTTATCCTGCTGAGGGAACTTGGGAATGGGATGGTCCTTCTGAGACCGCAGTGAATATTAGACAAAAAGTGGCAGATGCGTCAACAATAGCATCTCAATTTATGAAAATGGTTAAGCATTTAGATTGGTCTAATATTGGTCCTGCGGTAATGAAGACAGTAGTAGAGGCTGGATATACTACTGTGCCCCTATTGAGAAAAGCATCTGAGGATGATCTGAAAAAGTTGTTAGGACCAGTCAAGGGTCAAAATCTGTATAAACTCGTTCAAGTTGATGGCTGGGCAAACGCATCTGAGATTGACTTGTTTATGGCAAGTCCTTTGCGGCCAGATGGAATTGGATCTACAAAGTTAGAGGCTTTATTGGTAGTAGAGCCTAATCTAACAAAGTGGTCAACAAGTCTAGTAGCACCAAAGGGTTGGTCTCCAGATGCTTTGAAAGAATTCCAGCTTTTGTGGAAAAGCTATGAGGAGTTTCGAATGAAGGAGTGGTTCTTTCTTCCTTATCCTGTTCCTTCAAAGGTAATTGTAGAAAAGACTCAGACGCCATTAAAAGGGTCAGTTGTCTTCACGGGATTTAGAGATGCTGTTCTAGAGGCTTCCTTATTTCAAAAGGGATACAAGGTCTCAGATACAGTAAAGTCAGATACAAAGGCAGTATTTATCGCAGATTCTGAAGATCCTCAGACATATATGACAACAAAGATAGAAAAAGCAAAGAAGATTCCCGGTTGTCTAATCTTACGCAAGTCAGATTGGAGCAAACTCTAAATACTATGGAACATTAGAAGATGGCAGTTGAGCCTAGTAAGAATTCACATTCTATTAATAAAATGATGGATGCTTTTTTTACTCCAATGGAAGCGTTTATGAAAACCTTAGATTCAAAGATTGAATCAACAGATCTTCCAGGACCAATTTGGAAAAATGGTATGTTTATATTTTTTATTATTTTAATTCTCTTTTGTTTTTTATTTGCTGGATGGTATAAAATAAAGTATGGGGCATACACATCTACGGCTGAATCAGTAAATAGTCTATTAACAATACGAAGACAAACTCTTGGAACAATAATGAGTCGCCCTTCAAATAAAAATTCAGTCACGTTAAGTATAACAAATAATGTTAAACCTTATGATACTGCAAGCATGCCTGCTCAAACAACCTCTTTAGTAAACTGGCGCCCTCTAACGGTTCGTTTAGCAGGATATTTAGGAGGTATTGATGGGCCAATCAATGGTGTGTTTGATATGAATTTTGGTATAAGTAATGCCATATTCTTAGGCGCAAGATCTTTTATTTTTGATATAGATTACTTGGATGAATATCCATGTGCCCCTATATTAATGTATCAAGATGCTAATGGATTTAAGAAATCTCTAAATACTGGTTCAATAAAAGATGGTATGACAGCTCTAAGTAGGTATGCCTTTGGCGGAGATACTTCAAACTATGATCCAGTGATTATTGTCTTATATTTAAGAAGAATTCCTTCAGGTAACAAACAAAAGAAAACATTTTATACTGCTATCGCACAAGCATTGAGTCCTATATCTGCGGATCACTTAGGTTCAACAGAGCAGGGAAAATTTCACAATTGTATGGGTGAAAGTTTTTTATTTACTACACCAATAACTAGCTTTCAAAAGAAATTTATAGTGTTAAGTAATCACAATTCTACTGACTTACCAACGGTTCAGAATCCCAAGGATAACTTAGATTTCTGGACAAATGCCAGAATTCATAAAGATACAAATGGTAATTCTACTAAGTTATCACCTATAGTGCCTTCTACTGATGCGGCATCAGTTCCACGTGCCACAATTGGAGATGCTTCTAATCTTTTAGCACTTTCTACAGCTCAACGAACAACGTATGCTGGAATTACAAATGTCTATAAAATCGCACTTTGCCCTCTAGAGAATTTAGAAACAGTTCTAACAGTTGCAAATCTATCTATTTTATTAAATACACTGGGTATAAATTCAATTCCATTAGATGTTGTAGGGTTGGGTTCTAAAGAGTGTCATACTTCTTCAATTGTAAATTCACTTCCTCCAAATCCAACAGTATCAATGTTGGCAAATGGTACATCTGAAAAAAATACAACAGATCCTCTATCTTTCTGGTCATACGCAGGATGGTCTAAGAAATTAATTAAGGAAAATTTTGAGAATTATGTTAAAGCTGAACCAATCCCCGGATTCATTATTCCTAAGCCAGTTGTTCCTAAGAAACCTTCTCCATCTACAAATAGTAATGGTGGACTAGTTTCTATCGCATAAGTAAAGGGGTAACCAATGGATCCTAAGAGAGTTAAAAAACGCCTAGAACAAGTTGTAGATCAAGCAAAGTTACGGATTGATCTAGACTCGGCGCAGAATCCTGAACTAAGAAGAGCAATAAATCTTGTAGAAGTTTTCTTAAAGAAATCTGGACGTGTCTGTTATGGTGGCCAGGCTATTAATGCCCAACTTTCTCAGAAAGACCAGTTTTACGATCCTAATAGATCATTACCAGATTATGATTTCTTTACTCCAGAAGCAGAAAAGGATACGTTAGACCTAATTGAAAGTTTGAAAGAATCTGGCTACACAGAAATATCTAAGCGAATTGGAATTCACGATGGAACAATCAAAATCTACGTGAATTACGTGGCAATCGCAGATATATCTCAGATGATTCCTGAATTCTACGATATTATCTACAAGAAATCTAAAGTGGTTAATGATATTCATTACGCAGACCCTCTTTTTTTAAGAATGTTAATGTTCTTAGAACTCTCTAGGCCACGTGGTCAAGTGGAACGTTGGGACAAAGTCTTTGATAGATTAAATTTGTTAGATAAGGCGCACCCATTGACAAAGTGTAAAGAAGAACATCCTAAGATCTATGAAAGTAATGAAGCACAATTGGCTAGACCAACCGTTATTAGATATATGATAGGAAATAATCGTGTATTTATGGGAGCAGATATAGCCTCATTATATAAGAAAAGCGCAGTAAAAACACGAAAACAATTTCTCTTGAAAGGATCTGCCCCAGTTGTCTTCTTGAGTCCAGACGCAGAACAGGATGGAGTAAAACTTGCCGAACAAACAATGTCTGTAAAAAGGGAAATTCTAGGATATCAAAATATGCTCCCGGCCATGATTGTTTTAGAAAAAAATCAACAAGTTATTTGTGTAATTGTTCAAGAGGAAGCCTGTCATTCCATTGTTACTATACCGGTAACAAAGGGGCGCCATCTAAGAATGGCTTCCTTAGATACAATTCTAACATTCTTGATTGGATTATATTATAGACCAGATTCTCTTTTGATGACACAGGAATCATTATTATGTTGGGTTCGTGAATTCATAGATTTGTCAGATCGTTATAAGAAAAGACCAACAAAACTATTCCCTGCGTTTTCTATTGAATGTTCTGGATATCAGACTTCATTTGCGTCTTTACTTAGAGCAAAAGCTGCAAGAATTCAAGCAGCAAGACAAGGATTGAGCGCAGGCAGAGCTTCTATGACAAGAGCATCTAAGAGAATAAAATCTAGAAAAACAAGAAAATTGTAATCTTACATTTGATTTTGCTGCATAGAAAAGAGAAAACTAGCAGTTCTATCTCCTCCTTGAAATTGGGGGAATTTTTTTGTAGGACCATTTTTTTGCCAGGAATACAAGGTTCCATTCTTTGCCTTTTCAAGGTCAGACTGGATCTTTAGCATAGCAAATAAAAGCCCGTCCATTTTTCCTATGGCAGTCTTTAATTCTGATGAATTTAAAAGAGAATTCACACGGTCAATCTCAGATATTACGGTTGGAATAGAGCATGATGATGCTTCTTCTTTTAGTTTTTGAGATTTCTGATATTCAGCAGCTTCTGGAGAACATTTAGTGGATCCATAAAATCCTTCTTTAAATGAATTCAATTGTTCTTCAGATGGAGCAGAAGTAGGAGGGTTTGCTCCTAGAGCAAGAGATTCATTGAGTTGTTTTATAATAGCAGCAAACCATTCAGATTCACGAACAAGACGTTCAGGCAAGTCATTTGTTATTTTCATTAAGGCTAGTGTAGGGCTACCATCTGAAGACCAGGGGGGTAAATTCAAATAAGCTTCACAGCCAACATAAGACATTGACATATTTGGCGATAAACACGATGCCCGGGATGCTGCTAGTTTATCAGAGCATGTATAGGCACTCTTATATATAGATTCTATAGTGGAAGAATCACCACTAGCTGCTATCATTGTCTTAAGTTGATCACGAACAAAAGCACTTATTTTACAATAGGGCTCCATGGTGTTAGATAAACGTCTTTGTAAAGCTAAATACTTAGATGAATCATCAAAAAATCCTTCTTTATCTGAAAAGAGATGTTGATGGAGTAAGACAAGAAAAACAATTCCTAAACCAAAGAGAACTTTTTGATATGCCTTCATCTTCTTACTTATAGGAGATAGATGTCACTGGGGGCTGATTTTTCATCAAATCGAACAGAAAAATTATCTGATCAAGTAATTCAATGTAATATTCCTAAAATACCATATTCAAAACCATGCTGTTCAAATAACTCCGGCTATCAACCAGTTGCCAGTTACCCTTCAATGGTTATTCTAAAATATTCTTGCCCCGGACCAACTCCGGCAGAATTGGCTCTTTATCCTAAAGTGGCAATTCCATCTTCCGTTAGAACTCTTACACTTCAATCTAATCTTTGCGCAACATTACCTGATCCAAATCAACGATTTTCCAAATATAACAGATATCAAGTTCCAGTGCCTTGTCCTCCCTTAACTCCATTAGCTGGCTTAGCGGGAATTTCTCAACCATCAACCCGATTATGTAATATTTATCCTAGATTATAATAGAATGACACTAACAAACAGAGATGCCTCTCAGATTACTTTAAAGCAGAAACAAAAGGCTCTTTTTGCCTGGAAGTCTAATAATGATATATCTGTGAACGCAGGTGGATCTGTTCTAAAGGAACAGCCTACATTTCAGTCTAATTATGTTGTTATCATGCGCAGACAGGGCGGTTGTAAGTGTGCTCAGGATGCTCTAGCAAATCCTTACGAATTTAATGGCTTGAGCCAGTGTGGTTGCGGGGGTCAGTAAACTCCGACAAATAAACACAGTTGATTATATTTATTTCAAAAAATATAACCAAATGATAGAAATGTATGCTTCAGATTTAACGCATAAGAAAAGAGCTAGTGCTATCTATAGAAGTTTACAATTACAGAAAGAATGGTTTAATTCTGGAGAGACAATTCGTATTCTTGGACAGAAAGGTGGTAATGACTATTCCTATATGATGGAATTAGAACAAGGGTGTGTTCAAGATGAATGTTGGAAATATGATCTAGGAGTTCAAATGAAATCGGGTAATGGTCCTACAACATTTGATGTTACTGGTATGGTCTCTTTAAATGTATCTAGTATATTTGAATATGGTGATATATTATATACTAATACAACTCCACTTACACGAGTTAATACACTTGATGACGGAAATATTCAAATTCCAATGAATGGAAATGATTTTTATATGTTTGGATATAATGCTGGAGCAGCAGAAACTGTTCAATGGAATTCAAATAATGCTATATTTTTTGGCTCAATAACTACTATACCAGCAGTAAATCCATTATCATTGGTAAGTTTTGGACCAACTGATGGATTCAGAGACACTAGTTCTGCAACTGGAAATGGATTTGTCCCTACATTTGGTAAATACATTCTTCTAGGAAATTATGATAGACGCCTTACAGATTTCTATAGATCACAATATACTACATTAGATAGTAAGTATTTTATTAGTAAATTTGTAGCTATATTTGATGATTATTTTTTATATGCGCAAGATAGTTCAGGTAATTTAATTCAACCCACTACACCACCTCCACAGGGAATATTTTCAGTTCGTCTAATTCGTGAATTGATTGGTCAAAATAGACAATGGATAGAAGTATCTGTAATTGAAAGTCCTCCAACTCCTGGATACATTGCTGATACATCTAGATCATATCCCTCTGGAACTTATAGAGCCAAAGACGCATCTGGAAATACAATTTCACCTCCATCTATATATAATAATAGACCAATCGATGCAAATGGAAATCTAATAGAACCTACAAAGATATCTCCTTATGATATTTGTAATGGAACATCATTGTTAAATATATGTGGAACTACTTTTTCTAGTGCAAGTCCTGCTACAGGAACAAGTTTTATGTTTCAAAGTGATAGCCAGGGAAATAATTGGGTATTCAAAAATAACGCATACCTTCCAATTTAAATGTTTGGACAAATTTTTTTATTAGGATTTACAAAATACTAATAAAAAACTTAGGATGCCTCCGCTGGGTATCGAACCCAGTACCTTCAGCTTACTCTTTGACATACGTCTATGACTTACGTCTATGACTTACGTCTATGACTTACGTCTATACAAAGCAGATGCTCTACCATTTGAGCTACAGAGGCAATATATTGTATATCACAATATTCTTATTTAAAAAGGCCCATCCATAAGGATCTGAGCCCAAAGGCCCTACCGAGATTCGAACTCGGGTTCCCAGATTCAAAGTCTGATGTCCTAACCACTGGACGATAGAGCCACTTGTTCGTCTATCCATTTAGATAAAATGGGGTTTAAGTGTTCTTCTAACCACACTGGTGCCAGAAGAGGAGGTGGAGGACTTGTCTTCCACCAATAATTAGTTTGACCCATATGATATACATACGATCCCCAAATGAAATTGATAAGTCCAGAAAGAAACTTTGTGCTAGAATCAACTTTCTCTCGCTTAAGATAACGCTGAAGACAGTTTAGACCATCTTTCTCTTTATATATATATTCGGTAATACGCACTTTATAGATTTCCTTAAGATCCTCTTGAGTTAAGCATTCATCTTGAACTTTATAGGCATTTGGAAGATTACCTTCTTGAAATACTGACATTTTTGCTTAGATAAATAAAAAAATATAATTCAATTTTTATAAAAAAATAGGCTTTTGGTGAGTGCTTTAACTCATTTCCGATACCGGGAGTTGAACCCGGGTCTTAGCCTTGAAAGGGCCGTATGCTAACCGTTACACCATATCGGAATAATTGCGCTAAGCGGGAATCGAACCCACGTTGAGAGAATGGAAATCTCTTATTCTACCACTAAATTATTAGCGCTAGGCTTTTTACAGAAGACTAACTGTTTACGAGGAGTGGGGATCGAACCCACGCGGAATTACCCAGCAGATCTTAAGCCTGCCGCCTTAACCACTCGGCCATCCTCGTTCTTAGTGGACTTTCACCACACCCTCCCTATATCTTTCTATCCGACTTTTTTTTAAGCCGGCATTTTTTCAATTTTCGAGGTAACTTTTTTAGTGAGAAGACCCAACAATCTTCTTCTTGACAATAGTCTTCTTAGGAGCTG
>Ga0214923_10004693_pt1 | contig 16332 bp, 11 predicted proteins | sample LL1510_MetaG_FD_177993 | JGI IMG/M metagenome (GOLD analysis project Ga0214923, IMG submission 177993) | Freshwater microbial communities from Lake Lanier, Atlanta, Georgia, United States - LL-1510 | ecosystem: Environmental > Aquatic > Freshwater > Lake | place: USA: Georgia | collected...
GAATAACTCGACGTTATTTAATGTAACATTTCTGTCACCCTCTCTTAATAAGTTTCGACTTTCATCCAAACCAATTCTAATATTTTGGTCTGTATTTGTTGAACCAAAAAATTTTTTAGATGGCAATATTATTTTTTTCTTATCCATTATTCAACTGTTGGAAACGCTCCTTTAGGTCCAAACAATTGGACAAATTTATCCACCGCGGTTTTACCTGGTCGAATTCCAAAATAAAATAAAAATGGTGTCGATAATATTTGTTTATTACCTGTGTAATTTTTTAATGTTGGTTTTAATATATAATCAATATCGTTGTCCCATGATTGTGAATCCCATACACCCGTGTCACCTTTTCTAATCCATAATGTTCCCGTAATTGGATTTCCATTCGCATCAACCGAAGTAATATGTAAAACTGTAAACCCTTCTTCTTGGTTATTGTATTGTAAATGAACATCAGTTGTATCTTCAACGTCAAATGAATCATCGTTTACATCAGCACCGGTAATAGTAAAAGTATTACCAGAATAATCTTTTGTCATAGGAAATAACACATAATTGTATGTTGGGTCACCTATAAAAGTATAATTAAATGTCATTCCTTGTAATCTATGTGTTCTTATGGTGCCATAATCCCATGAATGATTATATCCAATACCAAAACCCTCTCCTTTTTTATCCCAATAAAAAAATGGAACAATTTGAGATGATTCGGTTAATCTTCCTGGTTCATTTAAACAAACTCTCACCCTATATCCATCATCATCCAGTACGAAATTTATTGGTATGGGTCCATTTAATACTCCTGATTGTGACCTAAATAATTGAGAATATGTGTCTGGGTCTATAATTAATGGACTATATTGTCCGTAATATCTATTCTGTAAATCAAATTCTTCTATACCAGCTTCACTATTTATTGATATAAGTTGTAATATATCACCATTTAATATATCTTTTTTTATATTAAATGGAAAATATGAATCAAATCCGGTATTTTGAAAAAAATCTTTATATTCAAATGTACTATTGGTATCTAGTCTATAGTTAATATATAATCCAAAAATTTCTTTGAAATTTTGAAACGACGTTGGTCCAATATTCCTAACGACTGAACAATTAGGGTCCAAAGATGGGTCAACACATATTTCTTTTATAAATTCATCTCTTGGTCCTAAATCCATAATTGTGGTTGGGTGTCTTAGAGTACTAAATGTTGTTCCACCATTATTTTGTGTTGACTGAAAAGATGAGCCATTCCATTTTGTTGACCTATAATAAAATCTTTTGACAGGTTCACCTGATGATTTTTCACTTACTTTATAATACAATAAATCTTCACAATAATTTGTACCTCTGACATTTAAATCAAGTTCTTCTTCATTATCCCACCTAACTTTAGCTTTAAAAGCAAATAAATAAAGTGAACCCGCTAACCAATTTTCAATAAATGAATAATTTACAACCCCTTCACAAAAAACTTTATTAACTAATTTTCTTTTGGTGTATTCTCTTACCAAACTAAAATTGTATGACCAATTTGATGTTGCAGTTGCGGGAATAATGGTATATGTCCCCCTTCTAAATTCTGAAAACCCACTTCTAGTACTACAAGTTGAACAAGGGTTCCGATACTCATTATATGATATTTGTCCAACAGGTAATAGATTTGTGCACGATGTTCCGTTTTGAACCGTTACTAAACCTGTGTTATTATAATCATCATTAATATTTGAGGCACAATACGTTTGTTTTACAAGTGTTTCATCGTATATTGTATTCTGTGTGTTACAACCTAAAGTTAAATCACCAGTAGAACCCGACAAAGATTGTTGAGACAATTTAAGAGACGAATCGTATATTTCGTAAGTAAACCCTGTCCATTGTAAATCAGGTGAAGGAAAACTACCAACAGTATTACCACTCATTGAACTATAAAAACAAGAATCGGTTGCTGACTGTGTACCAGAACAACCCATAAAATAATTCGTACAGGTTAATGGTGGGCCAGTTGAAATATAAGATGTTAAATTACCAATGACCTCGATATCAGATATATCAGCGCGTAACGAATACCATTTATTGTTTAGTGGTGTTGATATATCATAAACACCATAGTTACAATTTCCAAGTTGTGCCCCACCAATAGATATTCTCACATTAGATAACGCGGGAGAACCAGGAGGTATTGAATAATAAAAGGAAACCATATAGGATAATCCTCTATTTATTGTTCCGGCATTTTTTGTTACTGCATTTGTCCAATCTGATGATAATGTCATAGTACCAGGGTCATCAAGTATTATCTCAATTGCCCCACTACATGTTTTTATACTAGATTCATAAAATAAAACATAATCATATATTGTTGCACAAATACCATCGGTAAACGTAATATTTGTAGAAGTATTAGAAGAAGAAGTTGGGTTTATACAATTACAACTATAATTAAATCGATAGAGTAACCAACCAGAATTATTATTTGTTCCAAAATACCCACCTTGGGTTGGTGGCGAGACACAAGAAAATTGATTAATGATTAATTCATCATATGTGTCTACCGCTAACGAGTTTATTCTATTAATTTCATCAGAATTAGCACTTCCATGTGGTAAATACTGTTTTAAAACTATATAATATGTACGACCACTAATTGGTAAATTAGCATCGGTGTATATGAAAGGCAACGATTGCCCCACAGTATTGCCATTACATGTTAATCCGGTAAAATTATATGAGGGTAAAGTTGACCCAGTTGAAAACATGATAAACTCATCAAATATATTATCAGGGTCACATATCGGTGAAAATATTGAACCATTAATATTTAAAGTATCTCTAACCGCAATTCCTTCTCCAACTTTACAATAAACTTCATCAGGTCTTTCTTTAGGAAGTATTATTTGGTCACTCGAAAAATCTTCACAAGTTTCACACTCAGGATAAACAACAATTGATAAATTAAAAGTACCAAATCTTTGTAATGGTTCAATAACCCTCCATTCTAAAGATTTAAAAGGTCTACCCCCAAGGATTTTTATATCACTTATCCATTGAAACGCACTAAGTATTACTTGTATTACCGCAAGAAATGCTAAATATATTATTCTTTCGAATATACTGATTACGACCGCCAATAAAATCGAAAAACTAAATTTTCTCCACCCGTAATTAATTGGTGGTGTAACTGTACTTGATTCACAATCTTCTTCCTCTTTTGGTGATATGTCTTTTATACCAATATAATTGTCTTTACCACCTTTAAAGTGACTACCCATGTACGAACTTACCGTGTACACTTTATTGTATGTGAATCTAAAAAAATAATCTTCAGGGTAATAACTACCATATGTCTGATTAAAAATTACAGAATTAGTTGTAGAACCAGTTGGGTAATCGTTCCAATCTAAAGAGAACGCGTATGAACCATCAACATCAGAATTATATTCTCGTATATTTGGTAACAAATAACTACCGGTAAATCTAACTCTACCTAGTGTATTGTTTTTACCTGAAATTCTAAATCTATAACACGCTGACGTTGGTATACCCTTATTTGGGTCATTTGTAATTTCTGTTTCACCAAATTCGTTTGTGTACTGATATTCCATGTTCATGGGTAACGGAATCACAAACGAACCGTCTTCGTCTACATCTTCTTCTATTTGATATGTTTCTAATATTGGTCTACCCAATGAATCTTTTGAAGAAGTGAATCTTATCATTTCAATCTCTGCGGCAAAAGTTGTTAAATCACACTTTCTACCCATAGCACTTCTTGGTCGACAATTTTTGTTTAAAGTATTTTTACCTTGGTCGGAATAAATTGAACCCAATAAATAGGCTTTGGGTTGGATTTTTACACCTTGACTTGATAAATCAAAATCGGTTCTTGTTATTCCAATTTCACATAAATCTTCATTTCCCCAAAAAGGATAAACTTCAACCGTTTGATTAAAGGATATTATTTGAGGTAACGAATCTAAGTCTTCAGATGATTTATATGAATATGTGTTTTTAAAATTATCAACACCCTTACCTTGTCTAATTAAATCATCGGGTCTTAACGAAAAACAACCTATATCCGATAAATCAACATCAACATGTACGATTTGTGTACCAACAGGTACCCCCCATATCATAAAATCACCAGCATCATTTGTTTTTGCGGTGTATTTATAATATTTTTCATATACCTCTAAAATTTCTTCTCTTGTTAAAATATCCAATTGGTCGGGAAATGTTCCTGTTGGTTCATGTCCCCCGTGTTGTTGTCTACTTGGAAGTAAATTATATCTATAACCCTCTTCATTTCTATCGTTTATTGATGTATATGGGTATAATGAAGATATTACTGGGTCATTTACATCATCATCAGAAATGGGGATAAAAATAGAAACTCTCGCATTTGGAATACCAAAACCATTGTTTACAAATATTCTACCACAAACAACTCCGTAATCAGAACACATAGAAGTGTATGCTTCTGTTTGAGTAAATTTTAAAGACAGAATTTCTAAAAGGTCAAAATCGTTTTTTAATTCAACAACTACCTTTTGGTCTCTTCCAATGTTTGTGGATATTCTATGTTTTTGCATTTCTATATAAATAGAAAATAAACAATTTTCTAACTAAAATAAATCCAATTTAAAATGTGGTTGTTCCTAGTGTTTTAACTCTGACCCTAATATCTTTTTCAGGAAACCTAATTTGGTATATTTGGTTAGACTTCATATATATCGCCATATCTGATTGTGATATCTCTTTTGTGGATTCATTAACATAAGATTGGGCAACTTCAGATGATGAATATTCTCCACCTATATTATTAAAAACTCTAACATCAATAGCATTTACAACACCAGCAACATCACCAATTATTCTATACAAATCACCAACAAAAAGAGGGTCCCCCATTTTTCTTTTATCAATTGAAAAATAATCGATAGTATCTTGAATTATTGTCCTTACTATATCTGTTTGATTTCCGTTTTTATCAACTACAACATCTATTTCCAAAGAAAAGTCAACAACTTCACCACTTTCAATTTCTAAAAAATCATTTATCATTCTATACTCTGACAAATAATTTATGATATTGTTTTTTAATGTCGTTGAAACCGTGTCGATTAAATTACCATTTTCATCATATGACAATAATTTAACTTTTATCTTATTGTCCTCTTCCATCACATTAACTTTCGCAGGCGCTCCGTATATTGATGGCATCGTTTCAATCATTGATTTATAATCATTTAACGTAACCGCCCTATTTTGTGCTGCAAAATTATATGAAATCATATTTCTTATTTCTTCAATTGTAGGTTGGTCAGCACCACCAATTGCGGGTGTTACATTAGTTACAGTTAATGAATTTTGAACTTGGGTGTTTGTAGTTGCGTTTGGTCCATTAATAACAAAATCGATATCATCAACACTTGTTATGATGTTGATACCTAAATTACTATCTCTACCTCCACCAATTCTGTATTTCACAAATAAAGTTGTGTTCGATTTAGGTAACGCACCCAAAGAAGTGTTGTTAAGATATACCCCCAAGTTTACTTTTAGGTTACCCGTATTATAGTCATCTAAATTATCCATTGGATTCACATTACCCGAACCAAAAGTTATTGAAAAATAATTTTCAGGTGTATATTCTGTTATAAATTTGTTTGAAACAGAAAGGTATGTACCAGAGAGAAAGTTTTCAGAGTCCGAAGCCGTTGTTGCGTCAGGTATAAAAACTTTATTTTGCATTAGTGTTTTAACTTCGTACCATTTATTTGATGATGTCAAAAACTCGGATTCGGTTGGGTTACCCGCAAAACTTGTTCCTTCTTTGTGTATAATCGAGGATACACCTAAAATATTTTGTTCGGGAAGAAAAATTTTTAAAAATGGTTTTTGGTCTTGTTCTGTTATTACTCGTCTATATATTCTTGTAACACCATTTATAACCGCTTCTCTCTTGACAATTGAATATGATATTAATCTATTATTCCCATCAAAATTTGGTATCTTTAATCTGTTAGGTTCACCCCTATCATTAAAAGGATTGGAAAAATCTATATCTTCAATCGTTTCAAATATTTGACCACCACCAGATATTTGTGCACCTGTCTTAATTGTACCCAAATATCTATTGTCCTCTTTGTCTCCCCTTACAGGTACTTGAATAGTAAAATCACATAACGCAACGGATGGTCTATTTCCTGGTATTTTTAAACCATATGTTTTCGCGATATGGTAAAGAGAGTTTCTTTGTTGAGCAAAATCCAAAATTGTTTCTTGCCAAACTCTATCAATATGAAAATGTAAATTATCAGCAACAGCCGCATTTAAATCTAAAAGAACAGAAAAAATAGATGCGTCATTTGTGTTTTTAATTAAATCAGGATAGTACTCTCTTGTTAAATTAACTAATTCTTGCCTCAAACCGGCAAAATCTCTGACTGCGTATGATATTTTTTTACTCATATTAAATGTTTATAATTATAAAGTCAGAAGAGACAAATGGTTCATTATTAATATCATAATCTACCCTAACCTTAGCGGTGTATGGTTTAGTTGAATAGTCCGAAACTCTAAATAATCTAGAATCTTCGTCTTCTTGAGGACTAGTTGGTTCTTCCTCGTCTTGGTCCGCAGCGGTTACCCTTATAGATTTAATTTCTAAATTAGGTATAAATTGTCTTACTGATGTTCTTATTTCGTCTTCTATTTGTCCCCACGTAATGGCATCGTTTGGTTCGAAAATAAATTCAAACAATCTAGTTCCAAAATCAGGTAAATAATATCTACTACCCTTTCTCGTTAAAAGAAGATGTATTAAATTAGCACGAATTTCTCTTTCAGGTGTCTCTGTCATTATTAAGAAATCACCTTTAAGACTTTGTCTAAATGGAAAATCTATACCATATGTTCCCGCCATGTTTATAAATATAGTGAAAGACCAAATCTAAGTTCACATTTTCATTAATGTGTTTATTAGTGTTTTTATTTTATTAGTTTCTTCCATTATATCAACATCTTTGTGAATAAATTTTGAACCTAAATCTGTTTTAAATGAAGGTTGATAAACAGCATTGGGATGTAAACTTTTCATTTTTTTTATTAACATTGAACCAAAACCTTCTCTTCTTCTACTCGGTTTAACTATGATGTCACTAACCGTCATTTCATTATTGTGAATCACATATGAAACATAACCTATGATAGTCTCAGGTCCAAATCCAATTGGATTTTCATCATCATCTTCGTAAATGCCTATTTCATAATTATCTTGTCCGTCATAATGGTCTACATGTTCATGATTAAAAAAAAGTTTTTTCATATAATATAAATATAAAAAAATCCCATCGAGAATTCGATGGGATTTTATATTGTTTAGTTTTCACCCCCTGTATAACTAAACAATTAGATGTTCAAGGTTATCCTTGACTATTAAGGGGGTCACCCACAATTGTTCTTATGAACCACAACCTTCACATTCAAATGGTGAATCATTTGGTTTAACCGATAAAACCATTTCTTCAACATAATTAGTTGTTAAATTTTGTTCTTTAACATTGTTTGTATGACTTTCAACATTTGGTTTTGAAGACGAAGTATCAATACCCAAACCCTTAATTGGGTCAACAGCCGCCTTAGTTCTAAGATAGTACATACCCGTTTTTAATCCAAGTTTCCAACCATATAAGTGAGCCGCCATAACTTTTGTTTTGCTAGCATTATCGATAAATAAATTTAATGATTGGGATTGGTCAATATAAATTGACCTGTTAGCCGCCATTGTTAAAATTCTTTTTTGTGACATCTCCCAAACAGTTTTATAAATTTCTTTTACATCAACAGGAATTTCTGGTATGTTTTGTACTGAACCATTTTCCATTATTAGTTTTTTCTTTATATCGTCAGACCATAACCCTCTTTCCAATAATTCATTAACCAAATGTTTATTGATTACAATAAATTCACCACCCAATGTTCTTCTTGAATAGAGATTAGAGGTAAAAGGTTCAAAGGCTTCGTTATTACCTAAAATTTGAGCAGTAGATGCCGTTGGCATTGGGGCAATTAAAAGAGAATTTCTTACACCATGATTTAAAATTTCATTTCTTAAAAATTTCCAATCCCATCTACCACTATTGTCTTCATCTTTTTTACCCCAAAGTTCATATTGAAATTTACCTTTAGAAATTGGCGAGCCTTCATAAGATGAATATGGTCCATTTTCTTTTGATAAATCTTTTGACGATGATAATGCAGCAAAATACATTGTTTCAAATATTTCAACCTGTAATTTATTCGCCTCTTCACTTTCAAATGGTATTTTCAATATACAAAAAACATCGGCCAATCCTTGAACACCTAAACCAACTGGTCTGTGTCTCATATTCGAAAGTTTTGTTTCGTCTGTTGGGTAAAAATTCAAATCAATAACATTGTTCAAATTTTTTACTACTTGATATACATATTCATAAAGTAACTCGTGACTAAACTCTTTATTAACAATGTATTTTGGTAAAGCAATAGATGCTAAATTACAAACCGATTGTTCTTCTGAAGAAGAAAATTCTAGGATTTCCGCGCATAAGTTAGATGATTTAATTGTACCTAAGTTTTTTTGGTTTGACTTGTAATTAGCGGCATCTTTATATAACATATAAGGTACCCCCGTTTCAATTTGTGCGGTCAAAATGGCATCCATTAATTTTCTAGCCTTTACGACTTTTCTTGCCCTACCTTCCTTCTCATATCTTTCATAAAGTTCAGTAAATTCTTGAGTAAACAAATACGGGTCATCGTACACGTCGGATAATCCAGGTGCTTCATCTGGTGAAAATAATGACCAATCTAAATCTTGTTCCACTCTTTTCATAAATAAATCAGGAACCCACATCGCTAAAAATAAATCTCTGGCTCTTAATTCTTCTTTTCCATGGTTTTTTCTTAATTCAATAAACTCAAATACATCTGAGTGCCATGGTTCGAGATAAACAGCAAATGAACCGCGGCGGCGGCCGCCCTGATTAATCCAGCGAGCAACTTCGTTGTATGTTTTCATCATCGGTAATAAACCATCTGACTCACCACCGGTCCCTTTAATATACGCACCCTTACCTCTTACATCGTGAACATGTAAACCAATACCACCAGCCCATTTAGATATTTTTGCAACATCTTTTATTGTGTCAAACAAACCATCAATATCATCACCTTTATTACCAATCAAAAAACAGGATGACATTTGTGGTCTATGTGTTCCTGCATTAAATAATGTTGGAGTTGCGTGGGTATAAAAATGTTGAGATAAATCATCATAAATCCTTAAAGCATTTTCAATGTCGTTATTACAAATACCAACGGCAACTCTCATATACATGTATTGTGGTCTTTCAACAATACGATTACCAATCTTCAATAGATATGAACGTTCTAATGTCTTAAAACCAAAATAATCAAAATCAAAATCTCTTTCTTGAACAATGGCGCCATCTAAAACATCTTTATATTGTTGAACAAATGAATATGTTTCGTTAGATATTAACGAAGATTCTTTGTTTGTTTTTGGTTCAACAAAAGAATGTAATTCTTTTATTGATTGAGAAAATTTCTTTGGTGTTGTTTTGTGTAAATTAGATACCGCCAATCTACCAGCCAATTTTGCATAGTCTGAATGAGAAGTAACAAGAGAGGCAGCGGTCTCCGCTGCTAATACATCTAATTCCGTTGTTGATATACCATCGTATATGCCTTGTGTTACTTTAAGTGTTATCCATGTCGGGTCAATATATTCAAGATTTAAATCGTCACAAAAATTTTGAATTCTTCTTGTGATTTTGTCATATCTCATTTCTTCTAATGACCCATCTCTTTTTTTAACTTTCATATTTTTTTAAATTTTAAAAATCAATATCATCAAATGAACCATTCATTTCTTCAATAGAACTACTATTGTTAACTCCCGCTTTTTGATATTCAGCAACTCTTTTTTCAAAGAAGTTAGTTTTACCTTGAAGAGCAATATTTTGCATAAAATCAAATGGGTTTTCAACATTATACACTTTAGAACAATTTAACGAAACTAATAATCTGTCCGTTACAAATTCCAAATACTGAGACATTAGGTCAGAATTCATACCAATTAATCTAACAGGTAATGCCTCAAGAATAAATTCCTTTTCAACTTCCAACGCTCCGCAAATAATTTCCTTTATCTTCTTTTCAGATAATTTGTTTTGGATATGTTGGTTATATAGGTGACAAGCAAAATCACAATGCATTCCTTCATCTCTTGAAATTAATTCGTTTGAGAATGTTAGACCCGGCATTAAACCTCTCTTTTTTAACCAAAATATGGAACAAAACGAACCAGAAAAGAAAATCCCCTCGACAGCAGCAAATGCAATTAACCTTTCAACAAATGAATCAGAATTAATCCATTTTATGGCCCACTCCGCTTTCTTTTTAATCGCAGGAATTGTTTCAATTGCGTTGAATAATTTATTCTGTTCTTGCTTATCTTTAATGTAAGTATCAATCAACAACGAGTAAGTCTCACTATGAATGTTTTCCATCATAATTTGAAACCCATAAAACATTTTGGCTTCAGTATATTGAACCTCGTTAACAAAATTCATAGCCAAATTTTCATTTACTATCCCATCTGATGCTGCGAAAAACGCCAATACGTGTTTTACGAAATGTTGTTCATCTTCGTTTAATTTATTTTCCCAATCGTAGATATCGTCTTTTAAATCTATTTCTTCTGCAGTCCAAAAACAAGCTTGTTGTTGTTTATAGAGTTTCCATATATCATGATATTCGATTGGGAAAAGGACAAAGCGTCCCGGATTTTCTTGTAAAATCTTTTCTTTCATAATTTTATTTAATTTTTTAAATGGTGTTTAACATTTGATTTCTTCTCATAAAAGCCTCTTTTGCTCTTGTTGCATTGTCTTTTTGTTTTTCTTCTTTATGCCCGAGAAGTGTTGTTTGTGATTCGGTATCTATAACCAAATATTCATTATCAAATTTACAATTTTGCCATATAATTCCATCCTTACCAATCCTTGATTTAATAAGGGTCATGGTAGCCATTTTGTGTTCTTTTTGTTCAATCGTTTTACCTATGGATAAAATTACGTGAGCAATTTGAGCTTTCTTAATGGAACCACCCATCTGGTCACTATTAACCACCTCTGATGAAATAGATTCTCTATTACCTTGAGTAGCCGTCCATATTACAATGTTAAATTCATTTGTCATGGATTCCAAACTTCTCATTACAGAACCCTCACCTTTCCATTCTTCACCATATTGTGATTTTTCTGGTGATATACAATCAACATAATCGATTATTAATAGGTCTATTTTTTTTCCTTCAGACAGTCTTTTTCTGACTCTTGTTTTTATTTCAGAAATTGTAACAGAATCACTTGGTAATTTCAATAAATCAAGATTAACCTTACTATTTGAACTTTTTTCTAAAACAACATTTTTTACTTCTTCTTTATTATCTGGTTGGTCATCAGGTGAAATCCCTGACCATATGGTATAGTGTTTACGTTTAATTACATCTGTACTATCTTCAAAGAATATTTGAAGAACATTAAATCCTTGATTATATGCAGTATTGGCAAATAAAGTTAATAAAGTTGATTTTCCTGTACCTGTTGGTGCCAATACGACACCTAATTCACCTTTACCTAAACCACCTTTAAGTGCACTATCCAATCCACTAATACCGGTCGGTATAGGACACCTGTTGTCTTTTTCTAAAGCTCGGTCGATGTCTTGAAAGACATCCACGGTTTCATCAGGCGGTAAACCAACTCTAAGAGCTTTCTGTATTATCCCCTCAATTTTGTGATACTCTTGAAACGCACCATTTTCAATAATGGTGTTTACATGTTTAATCTCTTTTTTAAGATTTTGTTGCTTACAAAAATTTAACGCCTCCTCTTGGACCATGGGGTCTTCTTTGGTGTTATCCATTAAATCTTGTATGGTATCAAGATGAACCCTTGCCAATTCTTGAGAACCATAGTCCATCACAATTGTTTGAGATAAACTCTGATAGTCGGGAATCTTGTTATATTTTTGATAATACTCTTTAATGTGTGTTGTAATATACCTAAAGGAATTATTGTCAAAATATTTGCTTTCAATTACATCAATAATTTGTTCTCCATATTTTTTATTTTCTATTATCGCCTTTAACAGTGTTTGTTGAAATGATGCTCCTAAAAATCCAAAATTCTTTTCTGACATAGTTTATTTTATTTTATAGTTCGTAATTTAAATAAGTGGTTTCCAAATCCTTAGAAGATAAAACATTTGTCAATTCAGATAAATACCTTTTAAGGTACGGGCGAATATCTACCGTATATCTTACCTTGGGGTGATAATAGTTTGATGGAAACATACTTCTGATAAATACTTCATCACCCAACTTAATTTCCAAAACGAAGGACTCATTTGTTGTTATCGACTGCGGTTCTGATTCAGGTAAATCGTAAAAAAATTCCATGTTATCATATAGATAATCCATAGTTTTTATTTTTAAATCGTCGCTAATTTCTTCACAAATATTTTTTATTGTGTAGTATAAATCCAAAGAATGTCGAATCTCAGGATTGTAATCTCTTACATTGAAAAATCTTTGACATACAATATTGTTTCCAAGTGTAAGTAAAAATTCGAATTTTAATGGTTCTTGATTATTCATTTGTTTTGATTTTAATTGTTTTTTTATTTTTTTCTTTTCTTGTTAATCTTAAAAATGGGTTTAAAAATTTAATCCATGCGTCATCTGATTTTGGTAATAGTAAAAACAAACCATCTTCAATCATCATTTTCATTGTGTTTTTGTATGAGCGACCATCCGAATCCATGTAGTCATCAACAAGTGAAGTTACAGATTCTTTTGCCTCTTCAGTTAAAAATGGATTTTCAAGATTAACCAATCTTTCATTTACTTGAAAGAACTCGTCACCTAAAACACCATATTTAGTAACACCAGTTAATAAATTCTTAATTGATTTGTTGTTTTTATCGTTTTCAAATAAAAGATTATATTTTTCTTTTATGTAGTCTAACGTTAATTCTCTCTCTTTTAATTCGGGAACCGCCGTTACTAATTTTGAAATACCTAAACTTTTTATTCCTGCAATATTATCAGATGAATCCCCACATATCATTTTAACTAATTTGATATTTTGAATAAGTATTTCTTCATCTTTATATACAAACATATCATTATGATGATACATTTTACTATGTGATGGGTTATACAATCGAGTGTTTTCACACACTAATTGAGTTAAATCTCCATCCCCCGAATATATTATTTTGTTTTCGTTTGGTGAATTTTGAGTATAGTAAGCAATTGAATCGTCACTTTCACAATTTTCATATTCTCCTTGTCTAACATAGAGGTCTTCCAAATATTGTTTTATTCGATTTCGTTCTCTAGAATATGAATTTAACTCTTCTTCCGTTCTAATTCTTTCTCTTCTATTTTGTTTGTACTGATGATAAAAACTTCTTCTGGTTTGTGACCCGTTTTCACCATCCCAAAAAACAACCACTTTATCCAAATGATGTTTTTCAATAAAAAAACGAATGGTGTTGATGAAATGATATATTCCACCAATATGTTCCCCTTTGTGAAAATGATTTTTTAGTGCAAAAAATCCAATTGTTAGTAAATTATCACCATCTACTAAAAGTACGTTAGGCATTAATCATTATTATAATTGTTGAACAATCAGGACACATCAGAGTCGTCTTCAAATATTACAGAATCTTTTAACTCAAAGTCTCCTCCTCCAATTTTTTCTTTCCAAAAATTGGAAAATTCTTTTTTGTAATTTTCCAATGATTCTTTTGTGTCGGGGATATACCCATTATGAACAACAATCACCTTGCCATCTTTATATCCCAACCCATTAACGTGATTTTTTAATATTGATATTTTTGTTCTGATAGCGTATGTAATTTTCCTACCATCTTTAACAGCATCAATATGGTTGATACCTGATTTTTTCTGATTTCCAAATAAGAAAACCAATGCCGATGCTAACCATAACGCCTCACCACCTTTTGCTTTGATTTCAGGTTGACCAAAAGGATTATCTGGTAATTCAACCCATGGTTGATTAACAACAACCATTGTTAAATAATATGAATTCTCTATCGACGGATAATCTTCTTTTTTTGATTTAGTTATCCTTGCGTGAATTCCCATTCCAATCTTATCTGATAATACACTGGCATTGTGTTGTTTACCTCCTTTACCTTCAAAGGTCATTTTACATGGAATCGAACCTATTGAGTCCCAACAAATTAAAATATTTCTTGGAATATCTCCGTTCTCATGTGCATCTATAATTTCATTAATGAAATCTGTTGCCTGTTCAATATATTCAAAAGAATCGTTAAAAATGAAATCACCAGACCACTCACCATTTTCATCTTTTTTCGCTTGAAGTCCTAACTCAACTGCGTGCTCCCATTTCCATTTTCTTTCGGTAATAACAAACACAACCAAATCACCCCTCCTTTGAGCATCTACCGCAGATAAAATCATTGCGGTTGTTTTTGATGAATTTGTGTGTCCCAAAAACATATTTATGTTTCCCATTACAGGACCTGGAAGACCACAAGCACCATTAAAGGTTTCACCACAATAATAAAATTTCTCTTCTTTGTATTTTGTTTTAGAAGAAAATTTTGAAATATAATCGAATTCTTTTTTCTTAATTGGCATAATTTTTTTTTAAAAAGATGCCCACACTACAATTGTGTGGGCATCATGTTGTTATTTTTTATTAAAATGGCAAGTCTTCATCAACTTCAACGTCATCTTGTGGGTCGATGTAGTTGGACGCGGGTTCATCCACTGGTTCTGGTTTCTTAGGTCCAATATTTTCTTCACCCGAAGAAGTGGATACCCATTTACCCGTTACACTATCCCATTTTGGATTTTGATTGGTTGCAACCATTTCCAAATAGTCTTCCGGTTTTTTAGAGTAAACGTCTGACCAAACCAACGGGTCGTTAATCCAAGAATCCGCAACTAAACTATCCTCGTGAAGTACACTTGGGTCTTCAGGAATAATCTGTGTGATTGTGGTATAATCTCTACCATTGCCCGCTTTTGAAAGATTCAAATTCAAAATTAAATCACGTCCTTTCAATGGGTCAGTGATGTCTCCTTTATTCCTAAACAAAGGAATCAATTTATCATAAACACCTTCACTTTTTGTGTTGTGTTTAAAACGCCAAAATTTAACACCATCTTGTTCGTTATCTCTATCAATCAATTTAACAATGAAGAATTTACGAGAACGATATTGACGAGCAAGAACCTTATCCGATTCAATTCCTGTTGTTAATAGACCTTCACGAACTTCATCTAATGGAGAACGTTTTCCCTCTTGCTTTGGGTCATAAAGTTTAACCCAATCTCCGTTTACTTGTACTTCATGGAAGTAAACTTCCACAAAAGGAGACCCATCTTTTGCTGGAAGAATCCTAATTCTTTTTTCTTGACTACGCATACCTTTTGGTAAAACGGTAGTAAAGTACTTTTTCATCCTGTCTTCTTGAGACATTCCAGTGTTGCCACTTGTGGCTTGTTTGTTTTTTTCGTACTGTGCCAGTACTGCTTCTAATGTTGACATAATTTTTTGTTTTTAATTGTATCTAAAATATACACAAAAAAAATCAAATTTCAAAATTTTATTGAATTTTTTTTGATGTTAGTAGGAGAAGCGGGACTCGAACCCACAACCTCGTGCTCCCAAAGCACGTAATCTAACCAATTGATATATTCCCCTATATACCCCCACCCTGAGATTTGAGGATGAACAAAAGTTCCAAACGCGGTTCGTGTGGGAATCGAACCCACGACCTTCGCAGTGACAGTGCGATATTGTAACCAACTCTACTAACGAACCTAACTTATTCTAAAGTTAGAAGATACAACAATTTATTTAAATTTCCAAGAATTTCATCTCTTATATTTAATAAATCTGTATCTTTGGTTCCGTCTAAATCTTCGGAGAATTGTACTAAACCCTCAGTACATGTTTTTATCATATCTGATGGGTTCATTTCTGACAAATTAATTAATGTAATTGTTTTTGTTTGGTCGTCCAAAATAAATCTACCATACTTACCCATCGCAATTTCAACAAAATCATCAATTAAATCGGTTAGAGCATCGTATGTTTTACCAAACGCCTCATGTCTAGCAATACCTTTGGTTTGCCAATGATTTATTTTTAATTGTAATTGTAAACCTATTAAAAGATTTAC
>Ga0214923_10004694_pt1 | contig 16329 bp, 26 predicted proteins | sample LL1510_MetaG_FD_177993 | JGI IMG/M metagenome (GOLD analysis project Ga0214923, IMG submission 177993) | Freshwater microbial communities from Lake Lanier, Atlanta, Georgia, United States - LL-1510 | ecosystem: Environmental > Aquatic > Freshwater > Lake | place: USA: Georgia | collected...
TCGAACGTCGCCAACATCGGCGATGCCACGGGCCTGCGTGGCAGCTCGACGGCGGGCTCGTTCTATCTCTCGCTCCACACCGCGTCGCCTGGCGAGACCGGAACTCAGTCGACCAGCGAGACGAGCTACACCAGCTACGCTCGCGTCGCCGTGGCTCGCTCTGCTGCTGGCTGGACCATCACCGGCAACTCGGCCTCGCCGACGTCCAACGTGGACTTCCCGGAGGCCACTGGCGGCACTGCCACCATCACGCACGTCGGCCTCGGCACCGACTCGACGGGCACGGGCAAGCTGGTCCTGTACGGCTCGCTCTCGCCGTCAATCTCGGTGACCACGGGCGTTATCCCGCGCGTTAAGACGACGTCGACCATCACGCTCGACTGAGGCACACCATGGCCAACCCGAAGCCACCCGCAAGGGTCCAGCAGATTGCGCGCGCCGCGCTCGAGCGCCGCAAGGAATACGGCCGAGGCGGCACCGAGGTCGGCGTCGCTCGCGCACGCGACCTCAGCAACGCCAAGGGCATTTCCGAGGATACGCTGCGCCGGATGGTCTCGTTCTTCGCGCGGCACTCGGTCGACCCGAAGAGTGACCCGGCCTCTGCGGCATCCATCGCGTGGGGCCTCTGGGGTGGCACTGAGGGTTACGAGTGGGCCAAGCGCGAGCTCGCCAAAATCGAGCGAGAGAGAGGTGACTGATGTCCGCTTACTATGACCGCGTCGAGGACACAACCACGACCACGGGCTCGTCAAACATGACGCTGTCAGGGACTCCTCCCACAGGCCGAGTGTCGTTCAACACGGCCTTCGGCAATGGCGGCATCGAGGCCAAGCGGTTCGCCTACGTCATTCAGAGCAGCGACGAGTCGGAGTGGGAGACGGGCATCGGCTACCTCTCCGCGTCGACGACCCTCGTTCGCGAGACCGTCATCCAGAGCAGCAATAGCAACAACGCGGTGACATTCTCGGCTGGCACGAAGAAGGTCTTCGCCACGCTCATCGGCTACCAGGCCGAGCGCATGCAGACGCAGGGCCGCACCATCATCATGTCCCGAGGCACTTTCCTTCCGTGAGGTAGACCATGGCAGCACCGAACACTGAGCCCGTTTTCACTCGCGTCGCCGATATCCAGTGGGCCGAGTCCATCGTCACGGCGAACAACACCATCGACCTGACCTCGGGCACGAGCTACACGGCATTCACTGCCGATGCGACGAACGGCGGCTATGTCACTCGCGCAAGAGTCAAAGCCAACCCAGCCAACAATTGCGCCGCGACTGTCGTCAGGTTCTGGCTCAACAACGGCTCAGCGACGACCACATCATCGAATTCCGCGCTCATCGGCGAGCTGACGTTCGCCGCGACCACGGCCTCAGCCACGGCGGCGCAAATCGACTATGATTTCCCGCTCGGCATTGCCATGCCTCCTGGCTACAAAATCATCGTGACGGTCGGCACTGCGCCAGGCGGCTCGGCCGAGCTGATGGTCACTGTCTTCGGCGGGAAGTACTGATGTTTGACGTCGGCCACACACCCGAGCGGGCCGTCGATGTGCCCGTCTCTCCTGTCTCTGGCAGCACCATCGACTGCGCCGACGGCAAGCGGTACTTCACCGCGACCGTGGCCCAGGCGCGGACGTGGCGCTTCGCCAATGTGCCGACCTCGGTTGCGGTCGTCGTCGTGCTGGAGCTGACCAACGGCGGCACCGGCACGCAGACGTGGCCGAGTCAGGTCAAGTGGCCGGGAGGCACCGCTCCGACGCTGACCAGCTCGGGCGTTGATGTGCTCGCATTCGTCACCGATGACGCCGGCGCAAATTGGCGCGGCGTGTCGCTGATGACGGACTCGAAGTGAGCCGGCCATGGTGATGTTGCGGTGGTTATTGGCGAAGCAGCCAAGATTGAACTTTGGATTGTTTTTTGGCGGCTTATCTTCGAGAGCAGTGGAAAAATATAACTTTTCAACAAATGCTGTTTCCATAGCATCTTCGCTTAACTTTAATAGAGAAGGGCCGGCTGCAGTAGGTGATTTGTCAAAGGCAATAATCAGCGGCGGGGCTTTTACATCCACGCAAGAAAAAAGGATATTTGCAACCGATACAAATTCTAATATCACATCCATGTCAACTTCAAGGGCCTATCCATCGTCAGCAGGAAATTCAGAACAGGCAATAATTACGTCTGGGTCCACTTCATCATATATCAGCAGCACACAGACTAGTGAAAAGTTTCTATATAGCACAGAATCGATTTCATCTGGAACAAATACATCAACCACAGCTCGTGGAAAATACTCATTTTCAAATCTATCATACGCATTTTTTTGCGCTGGATTTCAGGGCACATCCCCTTATTATACAACATGCGATTCATATGAATTTTCTACTGGAACGGTTTCTTCTATTTCATCGCTAACAGTGGCAAGATATGAAGGAAACTCTGGCTCAATACAGACAATATCTTTTGGTTACATTGCCGGCGGATATACATCATCGGGTACAGCCACATCATTGGCCGAAAAATATACGTTTTCAAGTTCTTTGTGGAGCAGTGCGACTTCACTTACTAGTGCGAGATATGTATTTGGCTCGGCTGGCAATAGCGAAATTGCAATTTTGACTTGTGGAATTACAAGCTCAACAACCAATTCAAGCCTTATATATACATTTTCAAGCAATTCATATTCAGCAGGCACAAGTCTAAATTCGGCAAGATATGGACTCTCAGGGGTTTCTGCAAATCCAGGACATCTATGATTTCCAAGAACAACCGCCGCAACACCGACTTCCAGCTTGACCACTTCCTGGTCGGCTCATGCCACACCGCCGACGGCGCCTATTCGCTCCTCTGCGACCTGCGCGAGGACCGAGAGATGGCACTCTCCCAGGTCACGGTCTCCGAACTGCGTACCCGCGCCAAGATTGCGCGAGCCGAGGCGAGCCTCCGCTCTGGGGACGAGGCCACGCGGCTAGAAGCCGAGGCCGACCTCGAGGAGATTCGGTCAAATGCTGCCATGCTGGCGCGCAACATCGCAGCCGCTAGGGCCGAGCTGGCGCACATCGATGACCTCATCGCACGCCTGCAACCACATCGGCGATATGCACACCTGCCGGACCCGCAGGCGCACGAGGCGGCACAGCGGGAGGAGTGGCGTCTCGAGCTTGCGCACCGCGCCGAGAACTTCCTCCTGACGTCGGGCACGATACCTCACGACCACTTTGCGTCGATGCGCCAGCACCCCGACTTTGAGCGTGGGATTCTGCCCGTCATCGAGCACACGAAGACCATGCTTGCCGAGGGCCGCGTCGATGCGCTGCTACTCGCGCCACGCCCTGCTTTCCTTGCTCTCGGAGGTCCTGATGTACGCACAGATTGACGGCGGCTCCGTGGTCGCTTACCCGGTCGACATCTGGCGAGCACACCCGAACGTGAGCTTTCCCATCGGCTGGACCGGCGGCATTGTCGAGGGCGTCGAATATGCGCTCGTGACGCCGACGACCAGGCCGACGGCGGACTACACGGAGAACGTCACGGAGGGCACTCCTGCGCTCACGGGCGGCGTCTGGCTGCAGGTCTGGACGGTGACCTCGGCAAGTCCCGAGGAGGTCTCTGCGCGCATCACGGCGCAGTGGTCGACCGTGCGCGAAGAGCGCAACCGCAAGCTGTACGCATGCGACTGGACGCAGCTGCCAGACGCGCCTCTTTCGGCCGAGGTCAAGGCCGAATGGGTGACCTACCGGCAGGCCCTGCGAGATGTGACGCAACAGGCCGACCCCTTCGCCATCATCTGGCCGGTGGAGCCGTAAGCCATGCTCGGCGCATACCCGCTCGCAATCACGCCGCTCGCCACGCTCAAGGGCGCGGCGAATATCGTAGAGTCCGAGATGTCGACCACGCTCTCGGCGACGGTGGCCGCTGTAGGTGTGGCGGTATTTGCGGCGGATTCATCCTCGGCTTTGGCTCTGTCATCGAGCTTCGACTCGGAAACGGTCACCGTCGTCGAGTCCGACCTCTCCGCGAGCGCGGCACTCTCTGCGAGTTTCGACTCCAAGACCCTGACCATCGTCGAGTCCGACCTCTCCGCGAGCGCGGCGCTGTCGTCGAGCTGGGAGCTCATCGCGCAGCAGATATCGAGCGCGGACATGTCAACCGCGCTTGCGCTGTCGACGAGCTGGGACTCTGCCTTCTCGACAGTCGTCGGCTCGACGTGGTCGGTCGTCATCAATCCTGCTATCGGACCGATTTCTGGTCCTGGAGCTGCGACAGTCGCGAACGGCGGCTCTGGCTACATCTCTGGCAGTACGCAATTTCGCATCAACGGCGGCAATAACGACGCCTACGGCATTACGACATCAAGCACCGGGTCGCCAAACTACATCGTCACCGGAATTCAAATCACGAATAGCGGCTCCGGCGGCTATGCTGTCGGGCAGACCTACTCAACCACGCGCTTGTCTGGTGGAGGTGGTAGCGGTCTCACCGTCACCGTTACAAGCATCAATGACATCTACGCTCGTTTCGTCTCCGGCGCGACGAAGGGCTCGGCGCTCTCATCTCCGCAGACGCTGACCACCTCGTGGGCCTCGCTTACGTTCGCGGGCGTCGACATGGCCTCGTCGCTGGCGCTCGTCTGCAATGGTGTCTCTGGCGCCACGGCGGGCTCGGCGATGAGCACGACGGACGCAGCGACGGTGGCATGGGAGGGCCTCGGTATCGGACCCGCTCCAGTCGACTGGACGGTGGTACTCGAGTGCGTCGCCGCATGGTCTGGACAGCGACTGAAGAGCACCATCAAAGAGTCGGTAAACGTCGGCAGGACCTTGACCGAGACCGTCAATGTGGGACGGTCGGTCACAGAGAGCGTCAAGGTAGGTGAGTGATGGCGGCGCAATACATCCAGGCGAATGCGGTCGGAATGGCCATCACGCTCACGGTCAAGGACGAGTCCCAGGCCGTCGTCGACCTGACCGGCGCCACCACGACGCAAATCGTGCTCAAGCCACCGCAGGGATTCGCAATCACGAAGACAGCGACGGTCGTCTCTCCGTCGACCTCGGGTCAGGTGCGCTACGTCACCGAGGCCGGTGTGCTCGGCGTGCCAGGCAAGTGGAAGGCACAGGCCTTCGTCGTGCTCGCCGGCGGGAATGAGTACTACTCGACGACCATCGACTTCGTCGTAGGGGCCAACCTGTGACGACGTGGGCCGAGGCATTGCAGCGCGGATGCTCTGTGAGCTATGCCGTCCACATCGACGGCATCCCATACATCTTCGCGGAGAACCGTCTGCGCACGGTCTCGGGCTCCGAGGTGAGCGTGCCGAGCGGCTACACTCTCTCGGCGGCTCTCAGCATCACCGAGGGACAGCGCATCGGCTACGATTGCGACCGCGAAAGTGGATATGCAGCGGGCCTCGAGCTGGATATTCTTCTCGGTCGACAGCAGCTCGTCGATGAGAGCCTGACCTCGGCACTCTTCGCCAGGCCGACCAAGCGGACCTATTTGACCTCGTCGGTCACCTCAAGCTCGACGACCACCTTCTCGGCCTACTCGACCTCGGCCTTCGCTTCGTCGGGCTCGTTCTATGTGGGCCACGAGTACTGCACTTACAGCGGCAAGACGTCGACCAGCTTTACGGGCGTCACCAGAGGCGCAGCCGGGCTCAAACACTACCACTCGTCGAGCGCGTCCAGTGGCTACCGAGAGGTGACCGACCGCCCCGTGTACTGGATAGGGCGGCTCGTGACGCTCTACGAGCACCTGGTCTCACCCGAGGGTCGCTACTTCGGCAGCACCATCGCCACTGTCGGCACATACTGCCGCGAAGTCTGGCGAGGATACGTCATCGAGACGCCACGGCCCGACACGGGCGGCATGGTGATTCGATGCGCGCCGCTTGTCAGGCGTCTCGCCGAAGAGGTCGGTGCCGAAATCAGTGGCACCGTACCGAAGGACTACCAGGGCCGGCCCTATATCTACGTCACCGCTGCGGATTCTCTCGGCATCCGTGAGACGGCAGGAGGTCACAGCTTTGAGGCATGGAGCGCAGCGAATGCCAACGCGCTCGGCGTGCAGACAGTGTCAAGCTGGGTGCGCTCGGCCGAGGCTTCGTTGCAATCGCAGGCGCCTGCGAACCACAACGTCGAGCTCGAAGAGGGCACAGCCGGTTTCGTGGTGCGCGTCATCGCCAGCGGCTCGCATGAGTTCGCCATCGAGGAGCGCGCGAGCTTCTTGAAGCGAAACCACGTCCTGAGCAGCGACGTCGCCTCGTTCACCTGGTCATGGATTCCGCAGTTTGGAGGCTCGCCTGATATTGAGTCCGACCTCGTCGATTGCTGGCTCGTCGTCGAGCTGAACGAGGATACCGATTTCACGGCTCCGACGCCTGACAATGCGGGCCTGCTCTTCGTCGAGGTCAATGGCGTCAAGGAGCTGATGTACTACTCCGACACGGCCACGGGCGATGATGAGAGGATGCGCGCATTCTTCATCAGCAAGCGCGGTCTGAACGGGAATCGCGTCAACGCCTGGACCGCCGAGAATGCCACGGTCTCCATCGTCTCCGGCTCCTATGGCTCGTGGAAGGAGAACCTCCTCACGCTCGCCACGTCGAGCGGCATCGCGCTTGAGCGCGGAGGCTATGACACTCTCGGCTTCGGGTTCGGGCTTGGCATTCCTGAGACCGATTTCGACACGGCCGCGCTTGAGTTTCCTGCCTTCGATTTCGCGGTGGGCTCGACCGACACGTTGACGCCAGGCGATGCGCTGGGAGGATATCCAGTCGTCCATCTCGCCAATATCGCCCCGATTGTGCGCGATGGCGAATGCCTCATCACGCGGGTCTACACCTACCCGACGACAGTGACGGCGGCCGAGCTCGGCATCGCCGACGTGCTCGTCACCGGCCACGGCGCTCCCGAAGTGCTGCCTGGACCGAATCTCCTGCGTGTCAAGACAGGCATGGATGGAGAGGGCGATACCTATGTGGTCCGCGATGCGCCGCGCATCCAGGCCGAGGGCGTGCGCGCACTTGAGATTGAGCTTCCCGAGATGGACGCCTCCATCCAAAGCTACGGCGCAACGATGCTAGCGATGTCGGATGGGATGTCGAGCCTCGAGCTTGAGGTCCCGCCATGGGTGCAACATCAGCTCGGAGACGTGCTCGACATCACGACCGAGCATCCGATGCTCTACGACTGGGTGTCTGGTGTCTGGGCCCCATCGACCGTGGCGGCTCGCGTTGTAGGCTGGGGGCGCGACCTGTGGTCCGGAGTGCATCGGCTGACCGTGCTCATCGCTGGCCAGGCGCTACCGCCGACCTCCTATTGCCCGTCTGCAGTGGTCACCACGGCAGTATCGTCTACCGAGTTCCGCGTGACATGGAGCGGCGCAGCAGGTGACCGTGCGAGCAAGTACTTTGCAGCCGGAGATACCGTCGCATTTTACAAGCCAGGCTCTGAGGCGACCCAGTACGAGACGCGTACCGTCGCCACGGTGACTGATGGGACGAGCTACGACACCATCACCATCACCTCGGCACTCTCTGCAGTGACGGCAGCGGCTGGCATCGTCATCACCTACCCAGTGCACGCCTCATCTTCGACAGCGCAGCGGCGCTACATGTACGAGCGCGCCTCGTACTATTGGCGGTGACCCATGGCATATACGCTCATCTCCGGCCTGTCTGGCTCTGTCGAAGGCACCGACACTCGATGGCAGCGCCTGATTGACAATCATGCGGAAGTCCAAGACGCCTACGCTCCGCCCATCGTCGACATGCCGTGCAACGTCACGAGCACCTCGACGACCACTCAGGACCGCTTCCGATTCGTCATCCGTCGAAACAAGGCAGGCCACACGGTCCGCTTCCGTTTGCGCGCAGGTGCGACTTCGGGCTCGGGCACAATTACCTGCGTCGTCGGTAGCACGAGCGCATCGGCCTCGGTGAGTGGCGCGACAACCATCTACACGGTCGACGTCACCGGCTCCGAGGATGCCGAGGTGACCGTGCGGATGCGAGTTACCACTGGAGGCGATAGCATCACGCTCTACGGCCTCCAGGTCTACATCGTCACCGATGGAACCGAGCAGGAGTGGGTCGGAGTCGGCACGCGCTGGTACAGCGCCACCGACAATGCAGTCCCTGGTCGAGTGCTCTCTGACCTGATGACAGGTCCGGCGGCGCTGATACAGGACCGGATGCCGCTGCTCTGCTACCATCTGGCAGACCTCCAGGGCGCCATCAGCGGCAAGACGCACGCTTTCTGGGGCATGGAAAACACGACCATCATCCATCCTGTCGGTCGGCTCTGGATACCGCGTCACGACCGAGCATTTCGCGTGTGCCACCTCAACGCCTATGGCACGGCGACGGGCTCGGTAACCTACCGCGTGAGCGTCGGTCCGCAGGTCTGGGAGTGGACCTCGACAGGTCATCAGTCGACGACGATGGAGCTCGGGCCAGGGCCTCATGATGTGGTGGCCTATGTGACGCCGACAGCGAGCACCAACGGCGCAATCCGCACGCTCCAAATCTGGATGGGAGACTACTGATGGCGACCCGTGACGCACCGCTCATCAGCGTAGACTTCTCGGCTCCTCCTCGGCAGTTCGAGCGACCAGGGCCTGCCACTACAGGCCTCCTCGCGAGCATCGATGAGCGCCAGCTGTCGCTGATGACCGCTGGCGGCAACCCGCCGCAGGTGCGCTCGTGCTACCTGCGCGCGACGACGACCACCTCGTGGACGGTGCCACTATATGTGCCGCCAGCGTGTATGGAGATGGATTTCGCGTTCCTCGCATGGGGCATCGGCAAAATCACGGTGACCAGCACCGTCGACACGACCGGCTTCTCGTTGCTTGTGCGCAATCCAGGCGATGAAGAGAACTCCATTTGGCTGCGTACGGCGGGCGTCATCGCATCGGCTGCTGGCGCCTCGTCTGGGCGTGCGCTGACGACGCGCTCGGCCATCGGATGGACCTACACGTCGCAATCGCTGACGTTGACCATCGACAACATCGACACCGAATGCGGCATCGTCGCTATCGCCACGCTCCCAGTGTGGCAGCCGATGACCGTCTGATACTTGACACCTTCGCACATACTGAGACGGTCGCCACAGGAGCCACGCAATGAGCAATCCCGAGACCTACAATAACGCCATCGCTAGCCTCACGGCTAAGCACATCAGCGCCATCGGATATCGAGGCGACTCCGACCCGGCCTATGCGCTCGACGGTCTGCGCGTCACGAACTCTGGCTCGGTCGCGTTGCGCGTCGGCTCCAGCCTGACGGGCGTGCTGGGCTCTGCCTATGTCGTGCTCCCGAACGCAACGACCCTGCAGATTGACGGGCCGCGCGAGGGCTTGGTTGTGTACAATCCCGAGGCCTCGACGGCGGGCACGGTGTCAATGACTGCCGATTGCTGGCGGCGCAATGCCGGCCTCGCCGGCGGCCTCAAGCCGCGCAAGGATTCGCCAGGCTCGACCACGCGTTACTTCGTCGCCAGGCCGACAAAGACTGCGGGTCAAACGAAAGACACCGAGCTCGTGATGCAGGGCCGCTACACGGTCACGAGCATCAAGCTCTACTCGGTGACGGTGGCCAGTGGCGGCACCATCACGCTCGACGTGCTCGACTCCAAGGGACGGTCGCTGCTCTCGGCGGCCTATGACCTCGAGACGCTGACGACCGCCACGCTCGCGACGGCGACGTTGACCTCATCGACCGACCTCTTGACGCTGGCGCCGAATGCGACCCTCACGCTGCGCTACTCGTCGAGCGCGGGCGGCGATACCCTCGGCGACCTCGCCGTCGAAATCGGCGTCACGGAGGCGTGATGGACGAGCTCACCCAGGCCGGGCAGATAGCCCTCCGTCGCGCGGTCAAGGCGTGGTGTCTGGACATTGTCGAGCCGGTCAAGCGCGGCGAAGATGCCGCCTCGGCGAAGTGGATTGATAGCATCATCCGCACGCCCGAGGGCCTCGACTGGTCGTGGCTCGGTCCACACGAGACCTTCGAGTCCTACGAGTGGTGCGGCGCATTTGCCGCGCACGCCTGGGCCTCTGTCGACCTCGATATTCGGCGCATGTACTTTTCTTCGACCTCGCGCCTTGACGCTTGGGCTCGTTATCAGCCGCATTTCGGGACAAACAGCGAGCGCAAGCTGATGACGCGCTACCCTATGCCGGTTGACCCGAAGGTTCGGCGCCAGCGTCTGGTGCTCGACGAGAACTCGACGCCTGACATGGTCTCCGCCTGGGGCCCGAGGCCTGGCGACATCCTTATTGTCGGTGCCGCAGGCTCAAAGATGGGCACGCACATTGCCATCGTCGACCACTGGGACGAGGACACGGGCATATTCTCGACCGTGGAAGGCAATGCGCGCGGCACTTGCTATGCTGGTATGCTCCGCCCTGGCCGCCAGGGTGTCGTCATTCAGCAGCGCAAGGTCGGTCTATTGCCGACTGAGAGCCGCAAGAACTACCACGCTCGGCGCATCATCCGGCCGAGCATCCTCGACATCGTGGGGCGTGTATGAGTGGACCAGCAACAAGAGCAGTGGAGCGCGTCGGAAAGTGGCTCACCATTGGCAAGGTGGCGGCTCTCGCCATCGCGCTCGTGACCGGTGCTGTCGGCACTGGCGTAGGCTGGCTTCTCGGTGAGGGCGCAGCTCGCGCGACCTACGACGGTCGCATCGGCGACCACGACAAGCGCATCGGCGTCCTGGAGATTCGCGCTGACCGTGCCGCTGAGACCAGCGCCCAAATCCTGGGCAAGCTCGGCAACGTCGAGGGCACCCTTGAGACCATCCGAGGGATGATGGCTGTCATCGTGGAGCGCAAGCCATGAGCACGGAGGCCTTCGTCGTTGTGCTCCTCGTCGCGCTTGCTCTGGCTGTGCAGAGTGTACGCAGAGTGCTATCTCTGGCCGCCCCCGAGCGTGGAGTCCAGGTGTGGCTCCTTCTCGCTGCAGCGGCGCTCGGTGGGCTCCTCGCAGGCTCTCTGCTATCGTGGGACCTGGTGCCAGTCGGCGTGACCGTCGGCCTCGGCCTCCTGGAGCTATCCCCGCTCGTCTCACGCATCGTGCGCGGCAAGCTCCGCAGCAAGGCAGGTGACCCATGAGACTCGCACTCATCGTCCTAGCGTCCGTCGTCATCGCCGGATGCTGCTCTCGCCAGCTTGTCGCGCGCGACCAGGTCGACGTCGACATCTTCGATGGGCCTCCGTGCGTTGTCGTGGTGACCGTCGATGGGGTCGAGGTCATGCGAGCCGAGCATCGCCGCGCGTGCAACCATGACTGACGGACGCGACATCCTACTCGGCCTCGTCGAGGTCGGTCTCCGCCAGGGGCTGGCGCACGGCGTCTCAGCCGTCGAGCGTGCCCTCGGCTCTGGCACTGGCCGTCTGCTCATCGACCAGCACAGGCAGCTCCTCGAGGAGGAGCTCGTTGGCTGGGTCATGCGCTGGGCGCGTGACCAGATGATGGGCCGTTTGACAGTGACGGTCGATGGCAAGGGCGGAATCGTCATCCGGCATCATGACGGACAGCCCAAGCCCTGACCGACGAGGACGCAACCCATGCCTCCAGTGCGGAGGTCGGGGCGTCCTGTCGGTGCTCATCGCACCCAAGCGCACGGCTCGCGTGGCGTGTGCCTGTACGGTAACACGTCAGCAAGACGCTAAATCTTGCTCCGCACAAAGCGATTTGCCTGCGATAGAGCATCTGTCAGCGCCAGAATGACGGCCTCAAGATAACGCATGCGCTGTTCTAGCGTGGGGCCTATGTTTTCGACTGAGTCCTGCTCAGGCTCCGGCAATACCACGGCAGCCTGCTGTTCCTGCGGCTCGTCTACGAGCGTTTCGCGCGCTGCCTTGGGCTTGTTCTTGCTGCCTGGCGGTCGGCCTCGCGTGGAGGCTACCACGGAACCCGCTCGCCAGCTGGCGATGCACCGCTCGGCCGAGCGAGTACAACTGCCATCGGGCAGTCGATAGCCGCGCGTCCCGGCGGCATGGGCTTCTAGGATTTGGGCGTCTGTTTGGTCGTTCATGTGCTCTCCGGTCTCATCAGTGCGGGCCTTACCCGCAGACCTAGCCCCGAAGAGCTAGGTTTCGACCTGCTCAAACCATTATCGAGAGACAGCCACGTACTGGAATATCGGCTGAGGCTGATTCCAAGTGAGGCTACCTGCAGCACGTTCCAGCGCATCACCGGACCAGCGGTCCATATCCTCGTGGGCATAGCGGGTGATGCTGTTGACGATACCGGAGAGCGAGATACTCGCACCGTGCGTGATCTCGTCCTTGAAGTAGGCCGAGGCGATGCCGCTGACATCATGCTGGCTGAGCGTCGGCAGGTATCCTGCCTTGCTGTAGCCGTGCACAAGTCCGGCTACACGCTCAATCGTACTGCATTCAGCCCACGCCTTGACGTCCTCGTGCTTCTTGACATGAACGTCAAGCTCACGCGGATCGTCAATGACTAGCTTGCTGGCCGCCGTCCACTTGGACGCAAAGTGTTCAATGGACTTGCTGCCCGCGCTGGCAGCATTGGCGAGACGGTCGAGACGGCTCTGCTTGCTGCCCTTGTGGATGATTCGGTCTAACTTGATTTCAGCTTCATCAAGGATGATGAAGTTGAGGCACAAGTTGCGGACCAGATACGAAGACGCGCTGAGCGCGTGCCCGCCGTTGTCAGCCGTCTTGAACCGCACGCCCGCTTTAAAATACTCGCCGCACGCAGCGGCCCCAGCGTCAATGTCCGTATGGAACGTGACATCGAGCACTGCCTGAGTCGTTTCCCAGTCGTAGGTTACGTCGATCTTGGCGTCACGGAACGCCTCGACACGCAACAACTTTTCAGCCACCTCGCTAAGGTCGATCGGCATGTACTTTGAAGACAGGACCGCAAAAACATTGCGGCCTGCACAGTGACGACTATCACGATCCAGAATCATCACATGGCTTTCATCGCTCGCATCGTTGATGCAATGGTTAATCATAGCAGCGCCGGCCGATAACGGCTGATTGTTGCGTATGAATTTTGCAGCGCCGCTTCCGATATTTAACTTCTGTGCCAGCTGAAGATAGCTGATATCGGTCAGCGTTGCAGCGTTGGCCGTCTTGGTGTCCTTGACGCTAAGACGACCGTCATTGGTATAGACAAGATTGTTAATCGGAACGATGCGATTGAGGCGCCCTTCGGACTTGACCTCTTCAATCAGAGAGGACAGACCGTCAGCGACAGACTGCAGTCCGTCATACGCGACGCGAGATTTCCGAAGATTCTCTACGCCAGTCTCGTTGACCAGAGTACCCAGCTCGAAGAACGTGCGTTTGACCTCGAAGCCGGCGGCCTTCGCAGCAGCGAGGTCCTCGGTGACACGAGCGAGGCGCTCTGCAGAGAGGTCGATGACAGGTGCCGCAGATACGACCGGTGTATCGTCTATTTTGACATTGGCTGGTACGTCATCAATTTCTAAGAATCTGCGCTTGTGAACTGCGTTTGCATTGATATTCATGTCTGGTCTCCCGTGGTCTCATCAGTGCGGGTCTGACCCGCAGACCGCGCGGTGCGCGGTTTCGACCTGGTCAGACCATCGCCTCGGCGGCGCGGATAGCCTTGACGCACGCCGCAATGGCGCGCTGGCTACCGTCGATGGCACGGCGGCATATAGCAACCATCTTGGTGTCTCCGGCCATGGCGGCCTCGGTGCAGAGAGTGATGAGCTGAGCGGTGGTGATGGTGTTCTTGGTGGTCATCGTCTTGTCTCCCGTTGTTGGCCAGCTCCCCGCTGGCGATGTCCCACTTGTACAGACCGGCTGCGCACCCGTCAACGGAAAAATGCGTCACGACGCGAAAAAAGTGCAAGCCAGTGGAAACGCTAGCGGAAAAAGTCATCGCCTCCGTTGTTGGATGATGGCGCGGGCCTTCTGAAGCTCAATCTGCGCAAGCTGCGCCTGGGCCTCGCGCTCCGTGTCATGGGTGCCAAGCACCTCGCCAGCCATCGACAGCACGACCCACTTCGACCCTCGCTTTTCGATCATCTGACCCTCACTTTTCTGTTGACGACCTCGACGGAGGCCTGTATCACAAGCGAGTCGTTTCGGGCCGCTCCAGTCGGTCCGCCTCGGCTGGCTCGATGCGAGAGGTTCTTGTGATTCCGCTCCCGTGGTCGTCGCAATCGCTCTTCTCGCACTCTTAGCCATTGTCTTCATCGCTGCGTCGATGTTGACACCTGAACGCCCGGCCTCCCAGCTGGGCGTTTCTGTTTGGGCTACATCACCTCGACGACGATGGAGAGCGAGCCCTGCGGAGAGCCGGTCGTGCCGCACATCATGCGCGAGACGTAGAGCTCGACAACCTGGGTGTCATCGACGAGGACTCCGCCTTCGACCAGGGCATCGAGCGCGGCCTTCGCGATGTTGTCGACGTCTGGCTTCTGCGCGCGGCTCACTGGCCCTCCGTCGCGCCATGCCGAGGGGCTGATGTTGCTTGGCCTCGACTTCGGCCTCGGCATCATCGCCACGATGGAGACGCGCACGGTCTCTGCGATGGGCTCTGCGGTATACTCCCGGCGCATCTGCGCGGCAGCAAGCGCACGCCACTCGGCAGACTTCGGGGCGGCGTGCATGCGGACCCGAGGGCCGACGCGCACGGCGCGAGGGCGACCCTCTCCGACTGGCGGCCCGTAGATGACGAAGGTACAGCTGCGAATCATGGATTGCGCTCCTCGGTGTCTCGCCTATACGCCGCGACCGCGTCGTAGAGCTCCACCAGGGCTGCCGACATCTCGGACATGGCATGGTGCCAGTCGCTGCTGAGGATAGAGTTTATCCGCGCCGATGACCTCGGCGTGCTAAGTTTAGCCTCAACCTGCGCAACAAGCATGCAGGCCTTGACGAACTTGATGCCAGCCTCGACGATGTCTTCCTTGCTCATGGTGTCCATCCTTGCCGGCGCAGCTCGCCGGCGATGTCTGGTGGCTTCCAGCCTTCGGGCTTGCGCTTCTTGCCGCTCGCGTCCACTGGCCCGGCCTGCTTCGCCATGTTCGCCTGATGCACCAAGCGATGCACGGCGGCACCATCGATGCCTAGCTCCTGCCGAGTACCCTCGACGACATAGTCTAGGTCGGCCATTGCATCGACGAACTCGGGGAGGTCGACAGCGAGCGGATGCGAGCTGCACATGTCCATGAGTGCGCCATAGATGGCGGTGTGTGGGCGGATGCCTGCGGCCTGCATCAGCTCGCAGAACTCCTCGCAGATGAGCCGGAGACGGAGGCGCATCACCTCGTCGGATGGCACGGTCGGCACCTTCGGCGCAGGGCGTCCGAGCATCGATTGAAATTCGCGGATGTCGTCAGGGTACATGATGCCTCGCAAGGGAGGTCTCGGCTGGACGCAGTGGAAAGGTCGCAATGCGCGCGCCAGCCGAGACCCGTTCAGAAATCAGAAGGGCATGTCGCCATCAAAGTCGTCCGAGGAGGCGTTGACCTTCTGCCCAGAGACTGCGGCCAGCTGGCCACCACGGCGGCTCACATCATGCACCGAAGAGGTCGGCACGACGCGGTCACGATGCCACTTCTTCGGCTCGTCGTTGTTTCCGACGGTCTTCGGCCCAATGTCGCACTCGGCCTCTTTGCCGCGCAGGGCGTGGATTTCTCCAGTGACATCATCGACATCAAACTCGGTCAGGCCGACGGCGTAGACCAGGTCGGAGAGCATTCGTCGGTCATATGCCAATTTGCCGTCGCTCTTGCCCGAGTGGAAGTAATGCACCCACAGCTTGCGACCGTGGAATTGGCCGCCTTTGATGAAACACTCAATCGTAAAGCATTGCGCCTCTGAATCGAATCTGCTCGGCCCGAAGAGGGCCTGCTCGATGACGACGCGCTGGCGTCCAGTAATGCGCTCGCGCGGTGCGGATGGGTCGTTGTTGCTTGCTACGAATTTCATTTGCTTTCCTGCTCTTTGTAGATTGCTCGAAGTGCCGCCAGCTTGGCGTCGGTGGGCGTGTCAGTCGCGACGATGGCGCCAGCCTGCTGTGCGAGCTCGGGATACTTCGTCACGAGCATTTTGACTGCGCCCTCGAGGCGTGTATCAGCCTGCGGCGCAGATTGCACGCGACCACTGGCGGCGTTGCCATCGTCATCGTCCTGGGCCACTCCGACGAGGGCCGCGTAGCCATACCGGCGGAGGTAGGTGATAGCCGCTCCGACGGACTGTGCCTTGGCATCGGCGATGCTGCACGCCACCTCCGACAGACACCATTCGCCACTCTCATGCGAGACCTCGGTCGTCACGACGACGCGATATCCAACCTCGAGCGGTGC
>Ga0214923_10004695_pt1 | contig 16329 bp, 33 predicted proteins | sample LL1510_MetaG_FD_177993 | JGI IMG/M metagenome (GOLD analysis project Ga0214923, IMG submission 177993) | Freshwater microbial communities from Lake Lanier, Atlanta, Georgia, United States - LL-1510 | ecosystem: Environmental > Aquatic > Freshwater > Lake | place: USA: Georgia | collected...
GAGTTATGGGAGTAAAGAGTTTGAAAGGGTGTGGAGGAATATATTGAAGAAGGTTAATAAGATTGATAAGGGGTGGAAGTTGGTAGAAAGTGCGAGTTGGAGGGGAGATGGTAATGTGTGGGGTATGTGTAAGGAATATAGAAATTTGGAGTTGACGAAAAAGTAAATTCCAATATAATAAGGAGTATGATGAAAAAGAAAATATATTTGAGTGTGGATTGGGATAGTAGGAGTATTAGTGTTAGTACTAAAAAGGATTGGGAGGAGTATAAGGAGTATTTGAAAGAAGAGAAGAAATGTGGAGAGTATGAAGATGGGGATAGTTTTGAAATTTATAATGAGGGGGATGAAGAGAGTGGTGATGGTATGGTTGAGTTAAAGATTAGAGAGAAAGATTTGTATTGACCTAAATTCAAATTCCCATATAATAGGAGTATGATGAAAACAATGACAGAAGAACAACTCAGTTACCGCTCCCTGGATGTCCACCTAACATGCGAGACCATTCGTGCCAATCTAGGGGAGATTGAAGCCATGATTGATATTGAAAGCCCTAACTTCAAATATCTGTATGAGGCTTTACAAGAAATTGATAGCAAAACTGATAGGTTGGTAGATAGGATTCGTTGGAAATAAGGGTTGACTCAAACCAGAATTCAGCCATAATATAGGTATGATAAGCGATAACGACCTCAGCCAACGCGAGTTAACGGTAGCATATACAATCGAGAACATCATTAACGGACTCAAATATATTGGGAATGAGATTGATGTTCAAAGCCCTGTTTGGGAAACCTTCAAGCGGCGAATTGAAACGATTGATGTGAATGTGGATAAGATTATTGAATTGATCGAAGAAGTGAAAGAGAATAATAAGTGAAGTTCTCACAGAAGAAATTAATTGAGGAGCATACAAAAGCTCTCAAATTGAGATGGGGAGATGACTGCCTCTCTAAAGGAAGCGAGACAGCTATCAATTATGGATGGTCACAGACAGACAATTCTATCTGCTCTAAAATATATCAAGAGAGTGGGCATCAGGTTTTAGATACTTGGTTTGATGAAGAGGATAGAATTTACAGGTCAGCACAATCAGATTATTGAGTTGACTAAACCAGAAGTTCTTTCATAATAATAGCAGTTCCTTCCGCAGTGCGGGCTTGACTGGCCTGTTAGATGCACTGAAGCCCCAACGCCCAGAGTCTGAGGCGCTTTAGAGGTGGGTATATTGTCCTTCTATTTCTAGAATAGAGGAGTCGGAAGGAGCTACTTTTAAGTTGACCCAAACAGAAGTTCCATCATAATATGTGTATGATGAATAACACAGAACTAGCCAAGGCCTTGACAGTGATGGTAACCGATCCCAAGATCAGAAGCTTCCTAGAGGATAACGATCCCATGGCTCTGAAGCAAGCCACAGAAGCTCTCAGAAACTATTTTAATCAATATCAGACCACCCACTACACTCTTTCAGGTCAAGTGCCCTGGACGCCCCCGATAGGACCTGCTGATTACTACCCTGATTGGGATTTCTATATGAAGCCACACCATGAATACACTACAGACATGAAGACTGAGCCTTTGAAGTGGGGTCCGTTTGGAGAAGGTGGCTCTACACCTCTTGCAAAATAGTAGTTGACTTCAACCCAACTTCCTGCATAATAGTAGTATGATGACAATGACGATCAAAGAAGCGGTGAAGAAGTACAAGAAGCAGGATACGTGCAGGTACTTCCTCAAATGCACCAACAAAGCCACCACCACCATCCCCAACCCCATTCTAGGAGAGGTGCCTGCTTGTAAGAGCTGTGCAGACTTCTATCGGAGGCAGGGATGATTGTTCTTAAGGCGTATTGTTTTGTTATTTTAGTTTTAGTTTGTGCTGCAGTTGTACAGGATATTATTAGACGCGGAGGTAAGCTATGACATACAGAGAACTAGCCAATCGTATCAACCAGATGAATGAGTACCAACAGGACTGTCATGTAACCTATTGGCATGATGATGAGTATTATGGTAAGCTGATCATCGACTTTGCTGATGTGAGAACTGAAGATCGACTAGATGGTTGGCATCCTTACTTGACTCAAGTTCCTAGTTGCCGTTAACCCAAAGAGCACCTACAATATGTGTATGATGAATAAAGAAGTTACTTACGAAATCTACGATCAGATGATTGGTGATTGGCGCAAAGTCTCCGAGCCTGCTATCGGGGGCATTAAATGGGGTAAGCGTGAGCAGATTGGCGATGAAGTCCAGTCTGCCTATTACGATAACTCCTTCTATAAGGTGCCGTTCTATGGCCCTTACGATCAGGGTCGTATCCATCGTGCTCTCAACAATTTATATCCCGCCCGCTTTAACAAGTTCGGTGGTTATACTACCGTATCAAGCGTCCAACAGCTTGATGATCAACATATTAAGGTAGAGTTGTGCTACCATATTGGAGACTAACATGAAGAGCCAATTGAGAGCATTCGAACCAACCCTATTAGCCATACGAGATTGTGAGGAGCTTAAGGGATCCTTTGAGTTGTTTGTGGAGGTGAGTGATATTAGGTTTGAGGATAAACGTAAGCTGGTTAGTAACATCCGTCAATGCCAATCACTTACAAAGCTCTATAGGTTGTTCTACAACAGTTTACTCAAGTTTGAAGGACAAGGAGTTCTAGTATGAGTTGGGTAGGTAGAAAGCTATCTATGTCAGATGATGTTGATCAGAAAGAAGTTATCAAAGAGTACTTCGAGTACAAGCAAACACAAGAGCAGCTACTAGCTGAATTCTGGAAGGAGTATGAAGAAGATGAACGAGGGGCCTGATAAGTTTATACAGTTCTTGTTGAACGTGTTAGCCAATTTGGTAGCACTGGCATTGTATGGTGGTATCACCTTTCTTATCTGGAAGGCTATTTGGTAGTTGCCGTTAACCTAACTTCCCGTATAATACTAGGTATGATGAATAACAAAGTTACAGTTGAGTTGCCGGTTGCTACTAGCAGCTCTGAATCCACGGGAGGGAAGATTGGCTGGGCCATCGGTACCCTCATTAACCTGAAACGCATGATTGAGCTCAATGATGAGTATGTGGGGCCTGTCTTCACCAAAGATGAGTTGCTCGCCACTTGTCAGAATGCTATTAATAAATTGGATACCATTCAGTATCCTTACGCTGTTTAAGGAGAGTACATGAGTGAAACATACAACGCAGAACTCCATTGTAAGAAGATTGCCTGGATGGTTAAGAACAGTCCTGAATGGGATGATCAGAAGCAGACACTGGAAGAGTACCTCGATACCCTTCCTGACTATCCCACGGACGAACAGGTGGCAGAGTTCGATCATCTCTACGTGGCACCTTTCGTCCCTTTTAAGAAAGAGAAGCCTTACCAAGGAGAAGATCTAAGTGAAGCCTCGTAATAAGTTTAACGATCAAGGTGAGCTTCGAGACATCTTTGCTGCACTAGCAATGCAAGCATTAATCAATCAACCCACAGCCACCCACCAATGGGTGGCACACCAAGCGTATAAGTATGCTGACTATATGCTTGATGAAAGGGATGCTGTCAGCGATAATAAGGAGAATCAATAACATGAGAAAGACAATAACCAAAAATAAGAGAGTTAAGCGTGGGGTGCGTAACTTCTCTCGCGAATTCTACCCCGTATACACCGAGCGGGGGACTGCTAGTCCAGGTCGTAAGACTTGTAAGCTGGGTAAGACCCTTCGTATCCTCGAGGTAGGAGATCAATTCCTCTACCCCTACACCACTGCCAATTCCGTTTATCGGTTGGCTCGTCAGTTGGGTATCTTTGTTGAGGTAGAGAGGGTGTTGGGTGGCTTTTTAGTCACTCGTATTCGTGGTAGTGTGTTGGTGATTGAGACGAAGGCTCGTAAGATCGTCGTCCATAAACCTACCCGTAAACCTAGCTATCGTTTTGTCCCGTTGAAGAGCTAAAGGAGATAAAGAGATGAATATTACTGGAGAAGTTACCGAGAAGTTGGTTGAGGCGTTTGAGTTCTTCAACAAAGAGCTCGATGCTAACTTAGACACACCCGTCTTTACCCTCATCCCTAATCGTGGTCGTCAGAGCTACTATGGATGGTTCTGGCAAGGACGATGGAAGGATGGTAAGAAGTCTCTACCCGAGATTAATATTACCGCTGATACTCTTAAGAGGTCGGTGGAGGACATCTGTGAGACGATCATCCATGAGATGGCCCATTATAAGAATAATGTAGAGAACATCCTTGATTGTAATGTCAATCAGTACCATAACAAGCACTTCAAGAAGAGGGCTGAGGAGTATGGCTTGAAGGTCGAGCGTATGAAGAATAAAGGCTACGCTAAGACCTCTCTTGATGAGAAGGCCAACAACCTCGTTAAGAAGTACAAGAACAAGTATTGTAAGGATGACAAGAACCCCTTCCATGTCTATCGTGTGACTGAGGAGCGCGTGTCGATCGTTAAGTCGAACAAGCGCTTCATCGCTGTAGACAAAGCGCTGGCTGAAGAGGTTGAGTCAGTCTTCGGTGACCAGAGCCTGCGTGCGACTGTAGAGAACCTCATGAGGTCAGCCCTCAGTGAGCATAGCTTTGGTAGGGTTAAAGAGTTAGAGGAGATGGCATGAGTGGTGAGATGTTCTTATTCTGTGGCGTCACCATCACTGTGTTGACTTTATTGTTGACCTACCCTTACTAAACCTATACAATATACCTACATGACACAAACAATAAACGGTATCGAGTATAAAGTAATCCCTACTGAGTTTGACAAGAAGGGCTTCCACTACCATCAACTAAAGCGTGATGGTATGAAGGCTATCTACCAACAGACTCGTAAGGGTAGTTCGATGAACAATTATGAGGTCGTTAAGCTGGGACGTCATAATGGATACAATATGGGTGGGTCGTATATTGAGCCTGCTGAGACGTATCCTGGATCCAGCTTGTGGGGCATTACTGGATGGACGTGTACTAGTATTGACGATGCCCTTAACCGATACAATCAACTAGACTAATCTGTTGGGCCTATAGCTCAGCGGTCAGAGCAGGGCACTCATAATGCCTTGGTCCTAGGTTCAAATCCTAGTGGGCCCAATTCAATATAGCCTCCATAATAGATATGATGAATGATAAAGAGAGTAGACTACTAACAGCCTCTCAATACTTCTTAAGTAGAAAGAAAGAGATAGAGAGGTATGTAGAAGGTGAACATAAATGGTATGGTGATGTAAGTGAGGTGTTCACTCCTACTATGAATGTGTCACCTCGTCCCTGGTACTTAGATAAAGAGACGGTGTTGTCTAAAAGTAAGTAGTGTTCTAGAAACGTAAGGTGGGTTCTAAAACCCCCACGGGGGATATAACCCCAGTACGGGAATTTATAGTATACAGGAAAAAAGTTCTAAATTCTAATAGGTGCATGCCAAAATTTTATAAATTTTTTTTAGCTAGAAATTGCTATTGTTTCTATAAGGGCTAAATAAAGCGTGGATCTAGACTTATCTAGAATACAGAAATGGGACGATCAGAGCTGGGGGTTCGTCTTCTGGTCTATAGACGGTATAGTTAACGCATATAGAAATACTGGAAGGTCGGGACCTATTACATTTATAGACGTGGGTGCTAACGTAGGTAAAGCCACCGACATTATTAGCGATATACTAGATATTAAAGAATCTTACATGTTCGAACCGGTGCCCAATCTTTACAATTACCTAAAAACTAAGTACTCTAACTCTAAAAAACATTACATTTTTAACTGTGCCTTAACAGATAAGGATACCCCTTTTATTGATTTTGATCATTCCTCTTTTGATAATTACCTATCTACTGACTATAAAGATGAGTATCTAAATCTTGGAGTTAGTAAGATTATGGATAGCTCTAATAAGATAAGCATTAAAAACTATAAACTATCTACATTCTTTAAAGAACATAATCACCTTTACAATGAGAACCTTATCATTAAAATCGATACCGAGAACCAAGACGCATACATATTAAAAGATTTCTTAACCGTGCTAACTTCGTTTAAGAGTGCCCCCCTCATTGAATTTGAAATAAATCATACAAATCTCGGTCTACCTAATTCATTTGTACAGGATATAATAGACGAATATTTCAAAACCGGACTATACTACCCCTTTAGTATAGATAAATCATTAAAAGACGGCAAAAGCGACGAATTATTAATTCCGACTAAATAAATAACTTTTATATGGTAGGTTATAATGACTAGCTTATTATTAGAAGCTATTAACCACGATCCTCTCTTTTATAGTGGGGTTGGTATTATCGGCTCAGTAATTATAATATTTTTACTTGCTTGTATACCCTGCTCTAGAAAACGCAATCTTAATACATTAGAAGCTAATTTAGATATATTAGTACACGATTATAAGATAGAAGTTACTCGTGCTATTGAAGTTAATATTAAAAGAACTTGATATAATAGTAAATTACTAAAGAAGGCTGCATGTTATTATGTGCACCACTACCCCCAGTACTATTTGATGTAGATGTAAGTGTTCTTAATGCCGCAGAAGGTGAACCGCCTCTTACATTTACATCTCTAGGATCAGTTAGTGAAGTTGTTACATATGTATGAGTATGTGCAGGCATTTCAGCTATGGATAGTGTATGTGTTTCTGCACCTACTTTTTGTCCTATATTACGATTTGTAAGACCAGATCCTGCACCAGCACCAACAATTACCCGACCCTGTAAATCAGGTAGATTGTATGTTGTTGAACCATCACCGGCACCAAATTGAGTACCAATAACTTGATAGAGAGCATTAAATGTTGATCTACTCAAAGCTCTACCATCACAGTTAATATATTTGTTTGGCGGGTAAATACTTGGAAAAGCAATAATTGTACCAACGGGATTACCATCGGCATTAGAACTAGGTAGATTAGTTAACTGAGAACCATCCCCAACAAAGTAACCTGCCGTAACCGTACCAGAAAAATTACCGGTTGTTCCATTATAAGCAGAAGCGTCTACTTGATTAAAAGCTACATTACCAGAAGTATCTCTACATACTATAGTACGAACGGAATTAATACTAGTAGCCTGTACACGAATTGTTGTTGTTCCTGTAGTAACTAAAACACTATTTCCATTAGTAATAGGAGCTACAGGAAGTTGTGATACTCTAATATCGGCCATACTATTATTTATATTATACAGCTTTTATAAAATAAGCTAATACCAGAGAAGGCTGTATGTTGTTGTGTGTTGCTAATGCATTGGAAGCAGCATTATTTGCTGTTATAAGTCCACCCTGGGTACCACCATTACCTTGAGCACTTCTATTGCTAGATTCGCAACCACCAGCAGATCTAAAACAACCTCCATATGTTTGATGGTGAGAATGAGCCCGTATACCGCTTTCATTTGCTGTTAATAGATGTGTTTCTGCACCTAAATTAGTTGCTATAACTCTATTTGATAGACCGGGCCCAACTCCTACTCCCATAGGCACTCTTCCTCTTAGATCAGGTAAATTAAATGTAGAAGTACCATCGCCTCTGCCAAAATTAGTACCTATTGCTTGATATAGAGTGTTGTAAGTTGATCTACTAATTGCTCTACCATCGCATGTTATATATCCGTTTGGTGGAAATATACTTCCAAAAAGTATAATAGTTCCAACCGGTACCCCATCTGTAATAGGTAAATTAGTTAATTTCGAACCATCTCCTTCAAAATAAGCTGCTTTAACTGTATCGGTAAAATCACCTCTACCTGCATTAACATTATTGCAATTTACTGCATTAAATCCAGAATTACCATAAGCATCACGAATAACTACCGAGCTTGCGGTATTTGCATTGCTAGTTAATACCTTAAAAGTTACAGAACCAGTAGTACCAATTAAAAAGTTGTTATTACCAACTGCCTGTGAAGGTAGCTGTGATACTCTAATATCAGCCATATTATTATTTATGTTTTTTATTTTTTAAAAAACCAAGCTGGTAATTGACGCCAAAAGCCTATCTTTTCAAATATCTCTTTACCGTTACTATCGATATCTACAAATGGAAATGCTTGTTTATGCATGTATTGACGCTGAGGCTCTTTAAAGTGTTTATATATAGTCTTATCTAACCAAAATGTTTCTTGCCATAATTTTTTATCTAAGAAAGGATATCTTACTTCTATACCATGTACCCCGGTGCAATACTCGCATGAATAAATGTTATTATCATCAAAATCAACAACTGCGTTAATGTCATTAAATTTTTTATAATATTTGTTTAAATCAAAAAAACCTATAGCATCTCCCGCTAATCCAGAAAGACAAATTTTATAACCCTCTTCCTTGGCCTTGCGGAAAATAATACCTGCTCCAATAAAGCCATACGTTTCTCTGCAAACTTTTTGAATAAATTTATTTTCTTTATAATGATGAAAGCTATAGGTATAATCTTCTACATCTTCAAATATTTTTTTCTTTGTATCATAAAGTAAAGCAAGCTTTGAACCTTCAATATATTCTTTGTGAGGCATATTAGGTATTTGTATCTTTGTACCACCGATTGTAGGAGTATCTTTTTGAGCTAAACCGTGACGCCATAATAAAACGTTTGAAGGTATATCTTTTACGTTTACAGAGAATGCTTTAAAGTCAATTTTATTTTTAATTAAACTACAGCATATTGCCCCGCTATCAAACCCTTCACTTACTCCCATAAAAATACGCTTTGTTGTATTTGTTCTTTTAGCTATACTCTCTTCAAATGCCTTGTTCCAGTCAGTAAAATCTTTTTTATATTCATTATCAACATCAAAATGTGTTACTTGATGTAAGGTAAGTCGAGATGTTTTTAATTCGTAAATATAATAATAGTTACCATACACTCTATGTATTTTATCAAAACCTAAACCTTTTAATGCACTACGATAAGAAGCAAGACCTATCTCTTTATTTTTAATACTAAAAAATATTGGCTTAGTACCAAACGAATCTGACCCAAAAATAATTTTATTTTCATTTAGATCTAAAAGTATTATTGCATGCTCACCATCTAATTTACTAAAAAAAGTATCACCATATTTTTTGTATGTAGGTATAATACATTCTCCGTCAGAATAAGCATCCGATTTCAAATCTTTATAGTTATAAATTTCGCCATTAAAAATGGTTACTATTTTTTTATCTTCTGTATAAAGCGGTTGCGGGGTAAAATTATCGCCGGTAATACTTAACAGATTATGAAGAAAATGAAAATTTTCTATTTGTTTATAAGATGTAAGATCTGGTCCTCTAAACTGTTGAAAATAATTAGCTTTAAGTAGCTCTACTTCTGTACATTTCTTTTTGTTAGTAAACAAAAAACTACACATAAAAATACTTATAACAAAAATTGATAAAGGCATTATTAATCATAAATTTGTTTATGGATAAAGAGCTTTGCATTTTGCCATTTGTCGGACTCTATATTCGTACCGATGGAAATATATACCCTTGTGAATCGGTTGCATGGCACACTGATATATACTGTTTAGGTAATCTTGAAACACATACATTAGAAGAGGCGTGGAATGCGCCGGCAATAAAAAGATTGCGTCAAAAAATAGTTAAAACGGGTACGTGTGAGTTGTCGACTGAACAAAAAAATAGCTGTATGTATCTCATTAATCATAGCCTGTATGAAGATACCTATAAAACTTTTATAGAAAAAACTAAAGAGGATGGCTCATACCCTTTTGAGCTACAGGCATTATTTTTAGAAAGATCTAATTTATGTAATTTAAAATGTATATATTGCTGTGAGCAGAGCAGCTCTGCATGGGAAAAAGAAACTGGTGTTGTGACTAAAAAAATACCTGATGAAATATACGATGAAAAGCTATCTCCTTATTTGGCTAAACTTAAAGAATTGTTTCTATCTGGAGGTGAGCCTGTAATACATCCTTATACATTTAAAATATTAAAATTTTTAAAAATAATAAATCCTAATCTTGAATTAGGAATGGCAACAAACTTAACATACAACTTTAACAAATATAAAGAATTTTTTAAGTTGTATAGTAGCTTTAAAAATGCAAAAATATTCTGCAGTATTGATATAGGAGGTAAACAGTTTGAAGCAATAAGAGTAAACTCAAATTGGAATACGGTTGAAAATAATTTAAACGAATTAAAAAAATTAAATGTTAAGCTTTATATTAATAGCGTAATGTCTATCTTAAACGTACCATATATTAAAAATTTTCATAAAAATCTTATAGATAAAAATATAATAGATGTAGATAGTATTAGATATCTAACCCTCAACGGACCGGAATGTCTGGATTTAGTTAATTTACCAGAAAATAAAAAAAGAGAATATTCTGCTTATCTATTAAGCTATATTTCATTTCTTAAAGCACACGAATCAAATAAACCAAATGTAGATTTTTATCCAAATAATAAAAAACCTTCGACAGCAATAGAATTAATAAGGCAATATATGTTTAAATCTTCTCTTTTACCGTCATCTTTTAACTACAGAGATGAACTTATCTATCTTGTCTCTCAAGAAACTCTTGGCAGTCTCTTTGCCAAAGCTTTCTAGTTTTTGCGTACTTTCTGTATCACCAGTTACAATACCCATATCTAAATCAAAATACATTAAAAATTTTTCTTCTTTTGTTATAAATGTAACAATAAACTTATTTGTATCAAGAATGCTTTTTATATAAGTACCGGATATAATTTTTTTACCTTCTTGAATACAAAACGTTTTATCTGTTTTTAGATCTATTGTTTTATTGCTTAATCGATACTGCATATAAATAATTTATGTTAATGAAGATCGATCTCAATATGATGTTTTGGTCAGACAATCATCCCTATAAACAAAGAGAACGAAACGCACTTTTTACTTTTAATAAATTAAAAGAGCTTTCAAATTATTTGACAAGCCATTTTGAAGTAAAATGCTCTGCATATGATTATTCACCTGAAAAAATTTTACCTGAAGCTTTACATATTCCTTACCCACCTACTGTTTATAAAAGATCTGAAAAAATTAACAATCTTTTAAAAAATTCTGTCAGTGATTTGTTTTCTGTTATAGACTCAGATTGTTTTATTGACCCCAATTGCTACTCTAATCTGTTATCCTTACTATTAAAAGAAGATTCTGCTAGTGTGTGTTATACATTTGATTTTTGTGATTTAAGTAGTGAAGATAGTCATAAAGTTATATATGAAAATGCTGATCCAAATGGTTTTCCTTATAATAGACGATACCCGGGTAGAATTTCTACACTGGGTGGCTTAGGAGGTTTTTTTATTGTAGGTAATAATGTTTTGTCAAAACACGGTGGTTTTAACGAAAAATTTATTTACTGGGGCGGCGAGGATGGTGAAATATATGATAAAATAAATCAAGATCTAACAGTTAAAAAGATCGTAACACATATAGCTGAAGTTAAGATATATCATCTTAGTCACGAAACAAATAGAGAAGATATTAACTATTATAATAATGAATATTACATAAAGCATCAACAGAAATAATTAAATACTATTGTGAAGGACGAATATAAGAAGATTTTAGATGCATATACGAGTCCCGTAATGCCTACACCTAAGCAGGTTATTAATAATCCTAACTCACCGTTAGCGCAATCAATTAACAAACCGGTAGCGGGCCCTAGCGCTATTCCACCTAAAGCTGAAAACTCAGAAGGTAGTACTAGAACATTAAGCTTAGGAACAATAGATTCAGATCGTAAAGCTTTACATGCAGCATATAATATTGTTGATATTATATACAAAGCTGTAAAGGATTTTGATACAGCTACTAAGATTATAAAGACAATAGCTAACGTTCATAAAAAAGAACGTAAGAGAATGTCTCGCGGTTAATTACTTCTTAGAAGCTTTACGAGCGTTCTTTTCCTCTTGAATAGCTTTACGGCTATCGCGAGAAAACTTAATTACTTCCTGAAGAGCCTTACGAGCACGTGTTCCAGCGGAATTATTACCGCCAGAAAACTTTTCATACTCCTCGGTAAAGGTTGCAACGAATTCTTGTAGTGTGAGAGGGTTGATGTTTGACATATCATAATTTTATAATAGTTGATTAAGAATGCAACTCATATAAGATTAAATATTATTATGAAAGCGGAAAGACAAAAAGTTACCGCAGACAAAATTCTCGACTTATATGCTTTGGCAAAGAAGGAAAAGGTAACTAAGAAAAAGGAAGAGATAATGAAGAAGGTTATTTACCTATCTCAGCATTTAAATGAATTCCTGGTCGTCAAAGAATTCATTAGGTAAAACAACAACCGTTTTTCTTTTAGCTAATTCTTTTGCAACAACTTTAACTCTATCAGGGTCTTTATCAAATCTATAAGCGTCACATATGGGGCAAAATATTGTATCATATAAAACCACAGATTCACAGCCTTCGCACACCATATAAAACCTCGCATACTTACAGATTTTTTCTGCAGCATCCGCCAGCTTTTTAGCGGCTTTCTTGTTCACTCTATTAAATATTTAATGTGAATAAAGACATTAAAGCTATAAATGAGCAATATAATGCAGGTATTAACAATACCGAACGCAATGTAGATAGCTTTGCTTACCCAGCTACAGATTATGCAGTACAAAGAAGCGAACAAGAAGAGGGTGGTAAATTAAAGAGAAATATTTTATTAGACCTTAATAATATGTTTAAGCGCGCTCAAAGAGGATTACCAGAAGATTATAAGTTTATTTTAATAATGCTCGATAAAGTTAAAAAAGATATTGCTGGCTTGCTTTAATAAGTTTGTATATATAATTTATTAATGGCTGATAAGCATAAAATTACTTGGTCTCAAATAGAAGAAGATTGTGATAGATTATCAAGACGAATACAGCTATGTGATTGTATAGTTGCTCTAGGAAGAGGCGGTCTAGTTCCTGGTGTAATTCTCTCCTATAAAATTAATTGTTATGTGTTTAATTTTGGAATACAAAGGTATAAATCCGATAACACACCTGGAGATCTTTGGATTATACAAACATTAGGCGATGATTTTATTAAAAAATATAAAAATAAAAAGGTTTTAGTATTTGACGATTTATCAGATAAAGGTAACACCCTTATGCAGGCTAAAGAATTTTTAAAACTACATAATTTTTTAGACGTAAAATTTGCAACACTTTATACAAAAAAATCTACTAAATTTGTCCCAGATTATTATATAAAAGAATTTGACGATAATATTTGGCTTGACTTTCCTTGGGAAAGCACATAAACTAGATTAAATATTAAAACATACATTTCTTATTGCTGCCGTTAGCAGCCTTTACCTAATTTATGAAAACAAACAAAAAAATACACAAGCTAGGATTATTGTTAATAGTAGGCATGCTGTTAACAACGTCAAAAATTAGTATTACTACGTTTAAGGAAAGAGAAGCATGTATTAAAGATGTAAAAGCTGAGCTAAAAGCTGCAACGCCTACTGAAGAAAAAAAGCTTGCAAAGCAAATAAAAATTCAGCAAAATGGAATTGTTTATAAAGACAATTTTATTCCTGCTTCAGATAGCAAAGAGATGAAAGTTCTTACTGTTAGATTAACCGTATATTGGGCTAGAGGTGGCGATACAGATAGAGATAGTGCACGTAAGAAGAGCTCTACTGGTTATACTTTAAAGCAAGGTGAATCGATTGCAGTAGATCCAAGAATAATACCCTATTCTAAAGAAGTTATTATCCCTAATGTTGGCTTAGTAAAAGCTGTAGACACCGGCACTGCAGTAAAAGATAAAGTTGCATCAGGTGGTAAACTACCTGTTATAGATGTATTTTTTGAAAATAAAAGAGATGCTATAAATTTTGCTGATAATAATCCTAAAATAGTAAAGGTAGCTGTACTTAATAACTTATAAATAATTAAGTGCGATATAATAAGCTAGTTAGTCAAATTTTAGAAGCGGTAGGGGATGTACCTCCCCCGCCCCCACCTGCTATTGTACAGAAAGCAGCTTCATCTAACTTATCGTTTGACGATATATTTGATTTTATTAAAGAACATGAGGGAGTCAGACCGCATATATACAAAGACTCATTAGGTATACCCACAGTTGGTATTGGATTTAATATGATGAGATCGGATGCAAAGCATATTTTTAAAAGATTAAATTTTGATTATGATAGTGTTTTAAGTGGCAATACTGATTTAACTGATCAACAAATGAAAGATTTATTTATTGAATGTTTAAAGATAGCTTATAGAGATGTAAAACAATATATGCCCTCATATGATAATCTTCCTAGAGAAATTAAATTAGGATTAATAGATATGTCTTTTAATTTAGGTATAAATCGGTTAAGTAAATTTGTTAAAACAAAAGAATTTATATTACAAGGCGATTATAAAGCTGCAGCTGCAGAACTTAAGAAAAGTAAATGGGCAACTCAAGTAGGTAGAAGATCTAGCTCTATTGTTAATCTCTTCATGTCTGTTTAATAAATATTATATATGTCAATTTTTTTAATACCTGAAATTGTAAATACTCTTAAGCTAACACCTTCAAACGTAACAAACAATTTAAAGCTAAAGCAGCTTCGCTTAGATCAAGTTTATAACGCTAAAAAGCAAACTAAAGAATTTAGTACAGAATTTGCTGCTTTAACAGCAGAATACGAAACTAACCTTGCAAGTTATTATTATGATTTAATTATGTTTTTAAAATCTTCAGTTGGACTACACACTAGCGTTGTTAAAGATGGAAATGATTTAAGGGTCGGCTTAGGATTTAATCTTAGTAAGCCTGGTGCTAAATCAATATGTTTAAAGTTAGGAATAGATTATGATAAACTAGTTAAAAATGAAGCAGAACTAACGTATAATCAGGTAGGGTTACTTTTAAATGAAAGCTTATTTATGGCATTAAATAAAATGTATAATTTTTTACCTAGACCTAGCTTAGAAGAATTACATCCCCATGCGAAGTTAGGATTGGCTGGAATAGCTATAGCAATAAATTTAAACAAGCAAACTTTAACTAATTTTGTCAAAATAAAAGATTTAGTTTTAAAGAAAGACTTTGCTGGCGCAGCGGGTGAATTGCAAATCGTCAAACCACTTACACTTAAAAATAATAAAGCCGAAATTATTGCTTCGCTTTTTTCTTGAGTTTTTTAAGCTTTTTTTTATTTAAACTAAAACTTACAGTTTCTTGTCTACTTGGAAATGTATTGTTAGGATCGCCTACAGTCATTCCCTGATCAGGGCCCGTACTAGGAGCAGTTTGAGACATAGGAAGAACGTTAAAGTCTTCTAAAATTTTTTTTATCTCAAGCTCAAATTTCAAGCTTATTTGATCTTTGATTTAAGATCAGCAACTTCAGCTTTTAATTCTTTAACTGCTTGTAATAATACACCGACTAGTTGCTCGTAGTTTACACCTTTAAAAAATCCGCCTTGACCGTCAGATTCACGATTAGCTACAGCATTAGGTAATACTTTTTCTACTTCTTGAGCAATAACACCGTAAGATGTTTTTCCTTTTAAATGATTAGGGGCTTTATCATTATAAGTAAATTCATAACCATTCAAATTATCTAGCTTACCAAGAGCGTTGCTAATAACGTGCTTATTGTCTTTATATCTTTCATCTGAACCAGTCCAATAACCAACGATATCATTAGCGCAATAAATCGTTCCATAAGCAACAATGTTACCTGTTGATGTTAAGCCGCCAGCGGTTAAGCCACCAGCTAGTCCAACTGAACCGTTGAATTGAGCAGCTCCATTAAAGGTTGTGGTTGATGAAAATGTAACACCGTGTGCAAATGTAGAGCTACCACCGGGATTACCGTAAAAATTGGTTCCGATAAATTGACGTGTAGTTATATCACCATTACCGTCTCTAAAAGGTATTGTTAGCGCTACATTATCGGAGCGAAGTCTGCACCTATAGGATACAGAAGGGCTTGTAGTAGCACCGGTAGTTGCTGGTAGATACCAATCATTAGCTGGATTTGCTGGTGTTAACTGAGATAATTTTACGTCTGCCATATACTATTATTTATTACAACAATTACACTTTTTTGCAGTATTTAACTTAGAATTTAATTCTTTTATTGCCTCGACTAATAGAGGTATAATCTTTTCATAATTAACACCTAAATAGGCTTCGTTGTTATCTCGTGAGCTTCTTTCATTTACAGCAAGAGGTAGAACGCGCTTTACATCTTGTGCAATAAGACCATATGTTTTTTCGCCTTGTATTTCTTTAGGTGCATTAGTATTATAAGTAAATTCATATCCAGTTAAGCTTGTCGTCTTTTCAATAGCATTTTCTATAGGGTTTAAAT
>Ga0214923_10004696_pt1 | contig 16329 bp, 22 predicted proteins | sample LL1510_MetaG_FD_177993 | JGI IMG/M metagenome (GOLD analysis project Ga0214923, IMG submission 177993) | Freshwater microbial communities from Lake Lanier, Atlanta, Georgia, United States - LL-1510 | ecosystem: Environmental > Aquatic > Freshwater > Lake | place: USA: Georgia | collected...
GAAGATATCAAAGAAATTAATAAGGCTATCAACTGTTAAATTTTTTAATTATAAACAATACACGTCGAATCTTAGGAAAAACTAAGAAATAATGAGATGAAAATATCTCATCAAAGTGATTTTTATATTTACTAAAAAATATAAAAATATTTTAAAAAATTACCATTAAAATTCAGAAATTTCAACTACTGAAAATACTATATTGTCAAAAGTTCCGTCTAAATTTACACTCCAATCTGAATAATCATACAAACTTTTTACATTCCAAAAATTTTTCGTAATCGTTGAATCATTTTTTATATTTTTAAAATCTTTTACATACAGCCCATATATTTCGCGCGCCAAATCACATGCCTTTTTCTTTGCTATATTCAAATCTTCTGACTTGAAAACAATATCTAATGGTTGCAATACAGATTTATTTTCGTATTTCACTACTAAGTACATTATACTAATATATTATATATAACTTTTTTTTTAAAATATCATTTTTTTATTAGATCCAAGATAATCCAGGTGCTTGCTCAGCGGCATTGTACACAGGATTTGTTGCAACTGCACCCGAAGAATTATAATTTGACAGAATTTCAGGATTTTCTACTTTTATATTTTTTGGATAACTCGAACTTTGTTTAATATATTCGCTATTTACAAATTTTTCTTGAATTATTGTTTTATTGTAATCTTTCAAAGACACGTAGCTATTTCTATTACACGATGATGTCATATTTTCTTTTTAATTTAATATAAATATTTAAATTTTTTCTAATTCTTGATTTTTTCTACAATTAGGACAAGTGAAAGAAATTTTAAGCCATGGTTCAATACAATTATAATGAAATACATGATTACAATTTAATTTTATAATCAGGTCATTATTTTTTGTTTCGTCTATGCATATAGAACATTCGACTTTATATTGGAAATTATTTTTGAAAATATTTAAATGTGAAATTTTTTTTTTGTATTCTTTTCTTGCGTAATATTTCTCTATAATAGTAAAAAATATATTGTAAAAAAAGAAATTCCATATTATCAATGAAAATGTCAAGCATATTTGAATACTATATGGAGCGCATTTTGAAAAACTATTTTCAGATAATAAGTATAATACATAAAAATTGTAAACACCAACTAGAAAATGCGTTCGAATTGTTATTTTTTTCCAATAAGTTTCACATCTATTAAAAAAAATATCGTTTCTACTATTTTCGTTCAAGTTTACACTGAATTTTATTATTAAAAATACAATATCGATAGATTCAATCAATATATAAATAAAAACACTGAAAACATTGAAGAATTCTATTATTTGATTTTGAAAAAAAATTTGCTGCATAATTAAAGAACTTGTGCAAATAAGTACACTAAACATTTTAGTTACTATTTTTATAACATTCAGATATAACATATTTTTTTAATTAGTTATTTATATAAATTTTAAAAAATCAAATTTCAATGATTGGAATGTGAATGTCTTATAGATTTGTATTCATTATTTTTATATAGAAAATTTTTATAATAATATTATTATTTTATTTTTTTATTTTTTTTAAATAATAAATTTATTTAATAAATAATGTCTGATGATAATACACTTAAAAAAATGGATGAGATAGGAGCAGAATCTACAGCAATAGGAGGGAGGCCGAGAGATCCTATAGTTCCTGTAGTTCCTGTAGTTCCTGTAGTTCCTGTAGATTCGACTAATAAATCAACAAAAAATAACATCGGTGTAATAATACTTTTCGTTGTGTTAGGATTATTAATGACAGGATTATTAATAGGAATAATAAGATTCGCGATGAAACAACAAAATAAATCACCTGGTGGTTACAAGAATATGGTTTAAAGATTTAAATTATCATTTGTATATATTATGTGTGGTATTACAGTTTATATTTCTAAGATTGAACATGAAAATGATAAAATTCAAAATGTTTCTCATAGAGGTCCTGACAAGACAAGTATTTTAAAATTTAAATTTTACGACTATTATGTTAGTTGCGTTTTTCATAGACTTGCTATTATCGATATTTCTCATGGTAATCAACCTTTTCACTATGAAAATTTAGGTAGAAATATTATTTTATTATGCAACGGTGAAATTTATAATTATCTTGATATTATAAATAGATATAATTTAAATACTAGATCAGATTGTCATGTTATTTTAGATTTATATTTAAAAATTGGTATTGAAAAAACTGTAAAAGAATTAGATGGTGAGTTTGCTTTTATATTAATTGATTACAATGATTCAAATATGAAAGTTTATTATGCTAGAGATAGATTTGGTATAAGACCTTTATTTCATGTTTTCAATAAAAATGGGTTTTACTTTAGTTCTGAATTAAAAGGATTACCTTTTTATGGATTAGGTGAACAAGTTACTCCTAGAACTATTTTTTCATATGAGATTGATAAGAAAGGAGATATAAGAAATGATTTTGAAGATTACTACACTATCGGTCAAAATAAAATCCTTAGTGTCGATGATGACAATGATTCCTTTATCTATGAAAAAGTAAGAAATAGTTTAATTTCTAGTGTAAAAGATAGACTACAATCTGAAAGAGATATTGGTGCTTTACTAAGTGGAGGATTAGATTCATCTTTAGTTTGCGCAATTGCATCAAGAATTTTAAAAAAACAAGGAAGAAAATTAAAAACTTTTAGTATTGGTATCGAGGAAAGTTCTCCTGATATACAATATTCTAGAAAAGTTGCTAATTTTATAGATTCGGAACATCACGAAATTATAATTCCCATTGAACAATGGCTGTCAGCTTTGTCATCTATACCAAAAATTATTGAAACATATGATATTACAACTGTTCGTGCAACTACCGGTCAATTTTTAATTGCGCAGTGGATTAGAAAAAATACCGATGTAAAAGTTTTATTAGTTGGTGATGGTAGTGATGAATTAGCAGCTGGATATCGTTATTTTTTCAATGCACCGTCAAGTATCGATTCTCATAATGAATGTATCAGACTTCTAACAGATATTCACTATTATGATGTTTTGAGATGTGATAGAGGAATTAGTTCATTTGGTTTAGAATGTAGAGTACCATTTTTATGTCATCACTTTGCTGACCTTTATCTTTCAATAAATCCGGACAAAAGAAATCCTATAACTGGAGAAAGAATTGAAAAGTATATAATTAGAAAAAGTTTTGAAAATGAAAATTTACTACCACAAGAAGTTTTATTTAGATCGAAAGAGGCATTTTCAGATGGTGTCAGTAATGCAAATAAATCTTTTTTCGAATATATAACTGAATTCTGTTCGACATTTTGTGATGATATAGAACATTTTCCATCAAAAGAAGCATCTTACTACTATTATAGTTTTTTAGACGCATATCCTAATTACAACGATGAAAATTTCAAAGGATATTGGTTACCAAGATGGTCTGGAGGCATCCAAGAACCAAGTGCGAGATGCCTTCCAAATTATTAGAAAATATTATTTTATTTTTTTTAGAATAAATAAAATAAAAAGAAGAATGATAATTTTTGGACAGAAAAAATAATATTTGAAAGTTACAAATTCCGTATGGAATAATTATTTAAACAAAGTTTCAAAATTTAGAACTACTGATAATTATAGCTTCTGTTCTTTGAAAAATAAAAATCAATTTTAAAATATTGAAAACAAATTTTAAACTGAATAAAAGTTTAAAATTTAAAGAAAATATAAAAGTTTTTCAAGTGCTATTTTGAGTTAAAAATTGTGTGTCCCATTTTAAAATAAACGGTTGTAAATATTAAGATCTTTAAATCTTATTATAATCGAATTTTATATAATGATTATGATATAAAATATTATAATATAAGAGCATTGTCAAAAATTCTCAGGTATTCTCAAAAATTCTCTAATATTCTCTAATATTCTCAAATATTCTCAAATATTCTCAAATATTCTCTAATATTCTCATGTATTCTCAAATATTCTCAATAAAAAACAATATAAATAACATGAACTTGAACTTACAAAATACACAATTTGAAAAGAAACTAAAAGTATGTCTTTGAAAAATACAATATAATAAAATTTTTGTTTTCCAAAAAAATTGTGTGTGTGTTAAAATACTTTTTAAAAAAATGAAAAAATATTCTTATCTTTACAAATTATATAATATGGATTTATCATTGATAGAAGGAATAATTTTACATGAAATATTTAAAGAAGGAAATATCTGTGAATGGAAAGAATATAAAGAAAACATCATTAGTAATTTCAATAATATCAATTATATGGAAAGTATTCCAAACTATATTCCCTGTCAAAGAAAATTATATCTTACAAGACCAAAAATAAGAATGATACTATATTCAATATTACAAAAAAATAAAAATATTTTCAATGAAGTTGGTTATGAAAAATATGAATCAAAAAAAGAAAAAATTAGATTCAAAGACATATCTATTTTTGTGGAAGAATGTGTAAAGATTTTAGTGAAAAAACAACAAGGTAAATAACACCCTACAAACACTCTTTTGACATTCGCATTTTTGTATGACCTTGAATTCAAGTTTCTTTTTTTTTTTATTTTTGAGAAAAATAATATATTTGTTTTAATATATATACATGAAATGAGTAACAATTTTATTTTAAATTATAATAAAGTTGTTAATGAACTTAAGAAACAATATCATCCGACGTGTTGTGAAAATTGTATATGGAAACCATGTATAATAAAAGGAAAACTTTTTAGAATACCTATTCTTTTAAGAAGAGTCAAGGAAATATGTTCCAAATGCAAAATATGTAGAAAAAGCGAATATAGACATGAATTATGTGACACATGCGCAGAAATTTATAATGAACTTGAATTTAATTACTTTCATAAAAATTGTTCAACATTTTCATATGATAGATTTTTTTTATAATTTATAAAACCTATTATTTTATACGACCGTTTAAAGTATCAATTTTACAATCATTTTTTTCACTAAGTAATTTAGTCAAAAAGATCATATCATCTTTTCCATATTCTAATAATCTATATTTTGTTATTTTCCATTGTATAACATTTTTGAATAATTCCACATTTTGTTCTCCATTTTGATTTTTACTATTGTCGTAAAATCTTTTTATCAGATCTTTTTGTGCGTAGAAAAACTGCATTGTGTTTCTATTATTTATTGTTGTATCGAAACCATGATAACTGTAAAAATGAGGAGCAAAACATGAAACACTATTTCCTTTGAATTTTGACACCTTTATAGGTTTCAAATTCTTATCATAGAGTATTGTTCCATTATTTAGTTCATCGTATTCATTTATATTATCATCTTCTGGTAAGTAAAAGACTACTGAAAGAAATTGTGCTGGTATATCAGTGTGAATTTTTTGAAATCTATTTTTCTCAGTAAATACAAATTGTAAATCATGTTCAAATACTATTTCATCGATAAAATTAGGATTGATATAAAATTTTTCAATAAATGATCGTTTTATCTCAAGGTCATCAAAAATAACTTTTACAATATCGATTATATCATCTTCTACATTTTTTAAACTAATTTTTTTATTTATAAAATCAGGATTATCCCAGTTTCTTTTTTCTAAAGGTGAATTATATTTGTGGTACAACATTCTTTTTTTAAGTTTTTCATAGAAATCCTCTGGAAAAATGTTTTCAATGTAAAGGTTGTAAAATGGATATTTACTGATTTCAATCGATTTGATTCTATTCAAAACATATATTTTAATATTTTCTTTAGACAACATCATAATTTTTCTTTTTCTTTTTCTTTTTCTTGTTTTGATTTTTTTTTAAAATTCATTTCTATAAAAATTGTCTACACACACATTTTTTCATTTTTTTCAAGAGAATAAAAATCAAACTACATAACAACTTGAAAGATGTAAATATTTTTAAACAATAAAACAGTTTAAACTTTTCTAAAATTATGATTTTTTTCCAAAATAATTCTTTTTTTTAAGAAATAATTCTTTTTTTTAAGAAATAATTCTTTTTTTTAAGAAATAATTCTTTTTTTTTTGATTTTTTTTGAAAAATTCATTTCTATAAAAATTGTCTACACACACACACATTTTTTCATTTTTTTCAAAAGAATGAAAAATCAAACTGTATAACAACTTAAAAGATACAAAAATTTTTAAACAATAAAACAGTTTAAACTTTTATAAAATTATGATTTTTTTCCAAAATATTTGTTTTTTTTAATAATTATTTGTTTTTGAAAACAAATATTAGTTTTTGAAAACAAATATTTGTTTTTGAAAACAATCATATTTAAAAATAAAAATAATTATTATAAATAAAATGAATTGTGAATTTTGTGAAAAAGTATTAAGCTCTAGAAGTAATTTAAAATATCATCAACAAAATAATAAAAAATGTTTATCAATTCAACAAAAAGTAAGTGAAAAAGAAATTAAAATATCATTAGTTGAATGCGAATTTTGTAATCATCCATTTTCAGCATCAAATCTTATAAAACACTTGAGTAAATGCAAAATCAAACCAATAATTGAAACAATTAAAAAAAAAATGAAAAAAGAAAAAGATAATGAAATTGAAGTATTGAGAAAAGAAAAACATAATGAAATTGAAGTCTTGAGAAACGAAAAAGACGATGAGATAAAGAAACTGAAAAAGATAATAAAAAAATTAAAAAAGAAAAATATCGAGTCGAGTATTGACGTTCATACTTTAAAAGCTGTGAATGGTATATATAGTCAAGATCACAAAGAAATTATAAAGATTGCAAATGTTCCAAAAACAAATAATAATACTATTATTGGACATAATTTTTTTAACGATTCGGAAAAAATAAAAGAAATTATAAATACAAAATTGGATCGTTTTGATATTGCTGGTGGGCAGAAAGGTATAGCGCAGTTTGCTGTGAATAATATACTTAAAAATGATGATGGAATTCCAAATTATGTATGCACAGATCCAAGTCGTCATATTTTCAAATTTCAGAATGAAGATGGTCAATTTGAAAAGGATGTCAAAGCAACTAAACTAACAAATTTATTATTTGATAGTGGATTGAAAGATAAATCTCATGATATTGGAAAAAAATTATGGACTAAAGAAGATGGTTCACAAGATTCTGAAAAATTTCGGATGTATCAACCAAAAATTTATGAAATAAGCTCGATGAATAGTGATAATTCAACATTTAGAAACGAATTAGCATGTCTAACAACAATGAAGTAAAAATATTTTTTTATACTAATAATATGGATAGTATAAAAAAAAAGTATAAATGTATATATATTTTATTTCATCCACTTTTGAAAAACTTTCATTGCTTTTTTCATATCTTTCGTCTGATTCGCATGGAATTTTGCTCTATTATACATCGTGTTTACTATTTGATTTTGTTTAGATCGAGGAAGTTTTTTTATACTTCTCAAAGTCTTTTTGGCTTTTTCTTCTGTTCCATAACCTGTGAAATATGACTTTTTTTTAGTTTTTACTTTGTCACTAAAAAGCGAACCATCTTTTTTATATTTTGAAGATTTTACTAATTTTCCTTTTAATTTACGAGAAGTTCTTTTTAACAGTCCTTGTGCTTTACAACTTGCAATTTGGCTAAATCCCATTTTCCGTGTTGGGGTTTTTAGACAGTATTCCTTAGACATTGACGGCATTATTTATTTATTACAAATATAAAAAATGAAAATGTTTTATAATAATAAAATGAATATATTTAGTGAAAAAATAAAAATATGTGGTTTGGATCCATTGACTGGTTATACTAGAACCGGATTCTGTACTTTATCAAATCAAGATGTAGGAACTCATATAGTTTGTGCGATTGTAGATGACAAATTTTTAAAATTCACTTTGTCTAAAGGTAATGATTTGATTACGCCTACAAATGGATTTCCTGGTCTAAAAGCAGGTGATAGATGGTGTTTGTGCGTTTTGAGATGGTTAGAAGCTTATAAAAATGGAGCAGCACCTTTATTAGATTTAGAAGCAACTTCACAAAATGTTTTGAAATATGCGGATATAAGTTTGTTCAAACAATATGATTATAAAAACAGAATAGGTATTTGAAATTTATAAAACTAGTTTTTAGTTTTACAAAATAATTACATTCAATTATTATTTTGTCTTAGAATGTTATGTTCTCGTTTGAAATCTTCTATGTTTTTTTTGAATATTATACATCTTTCACAATATGAACAATCATCCAAACAACTATCACAATTTGCTTTTTTAAAAACAGCTTCGTCAAGTGATTTTTTTGCCCAAATTTTAAAAACTCCTATAGGTAAGTCCTCTTCTAATCCAGGTGGGATATCCAGCTTGTATAATATAGAATACAAGTGAGATAACGCATCAATAAGCTGTTCTTTATAATAAAAAGAATAATCATCATAATTCAAATATTCTTCAATAAGTGTGCTAATACATTCATGAATAGAATCTGAAAACATTTACATCTATCCAATTATAAAAAAAATATTTTTCAATTTTTCATGAAGAAGGTTTTCGTTTTTTCTTATGACAAGTACTGCATTTATTATCTTTTCCATCTTTATTTGATTTGTTATTCCAAAAGTTGTCTATTGACAGTTCTTTCAAACATTCATTGCATTTTTTAGAAGATGGTGCCACTTTTGGTACTATTCTTTTGTTTTTAGCATAATCACTGCAACATTTTTTACACCAAATTTTATGTCCATCAGGTGAATCTTTTTTTTTATCGAATTCTTTAATTTCTTTAGTAATTTCACATGTGTGACATTTCTTATTTTCCGGAATTACTATATTAGCAGTTTCATATTTTTCTTTTCTATTATCATACATAACCATTGTGCAATCTTTACATTCAAAAGTTTTACCGTCCATAGATCCTATTCTATTATAAAATTCAGTTATACTTTTTATTTTATTACATTTAGTGCATTTCTTTTCTTTCAATTGCATTTTTTTATTATTTTTGGACTGATGATAAGAATCTCTTTTACAGCTTTTACAATAACCGTCTAAACCATCATTTTTCTTTGGATTTTTAGAAAAGTTAGATTTATTCATATAAGTTTCACATTTATAACATTTTTTTAGATCATGTTTCAAAATATTTATTTTCATTTCTTCATCTAATTCTTTTTCATCTAATTCTTCATATGTTTCGTCTTCATCTTTTTCTTCTTTTTCTTTTTCTTATTCATTTGTTTCATCTTCTTTTTCATATTCATCTGTTTCATCTTCTTTTTCATATTCATCTGTTTCTTCTTCATCTTCATCTTTTTCTTCATCATCTTCTTTTTCTTCATCTATATCTTCTTCGTCTTCATCTTTTTCTTTTTCTTCTTCATCATCTTTTTCTAATTTTTCTTGTTCAATGTACTTTTTCAATTGTTCGTATTTAATATCTTTTTTATTTTTGTATTTTTTATCGATCATTTCAAAAAAACTAACTACTTCGTCAATCTGATCAATAAAAGTTTGTGAATTGTAAACATCGTCTGTTTTAAACCATTCTTTGCAATTTTTCATTCTAAATTTGCGTAAAGCATAATGTGTAATTTTTTCTATCTTAATTGGATCAGGTAATGAAAAATATCGTTTATATAAAACAATTGCATCAAAAGGAACATCTGTTTTACCTTTCTCGAGTCTTTTATTTAAATTTCGAGTGTATCCTATTTTATATTTATTAGGTAATTCTTCAAAACCTATGAGATAAATTAACTGCCCTTTTTTATACTTTTCAATATCTATTCGTTTTTCGAGAAAATGTTCATATTTCGCCTTCAAATTTTTTCTAATGTATGTTTCTTCTTTTAATTTATCTTCAAGTTCTTTATTTTTATCCAGAATACTTTGAATTTTATACTCACCTTTTTTTCTTAGATTAGGTAGAATTTCTTCACAAACCACGTCTTGAAATTTTTCTGCAATTGGTTTATTTGATCTCATAATTAGCTTATACAAACCTGCTTCATTTACTATACTAGTAATTTGCTTACCTCCAAGGGAGGGCAAGATTTGCTCACCCTTCCATTTATCAGGAATTATTCTCAAAGCGCTTCTATTGTCTTTAATTTCTAAAATATTACATATATCTTTGACTACAAACCACGGTTCATTATAAGAACCTAAAATTCTGATATTATTTTCGTTGAAACAAATTGTTTCATCTATTTGATTTACGAGTTCCATTTTTTTATATATAAATATATTTCTTTAAGCCAAGTTTTTTTTAACAAACCTAGTGAAAAAATACAATCCATATTTACCAGTATTTGGTCTTGTGATTGTTTTCACCCCTTTACAATTAAAATATAATATTTCAACGGGTTCAGAACTTCGCAATAATGAAATTGTCGCATCATACACATAATATTTATAAAACTAAGATCTAGTTTTATAAAATAATTATATTAATTTAAGCAGAAACTACTGGTTCATCAGCCTTAATGAAATGATTCTTCAAGCAAGTTTGAACTCTAAAGTAAGTTAGTGGTTCACCTTCCTTCTTTACGTCATACTTAAGGAGCTTAGCCAACTTTTGATCTGCTAAAATTTGGCGACGATCAGCTGGATTTTGAAGTGAATTCTCCTTGATATAGTTACATAAAAATTTAGTCACGTCAACTCGGGAGCGGGGTAGCTCACTATCCCAGCCTGTAAACTTGGCCATTTCCTTTGAAATCTTAACAGGCTTCAAGAAACCTGAATTGTTGTTAGTATTAGTTCTAGTAGTTGTTCTCTTTTGCTTGATAATTCTGGAAGATTGATTCTTAAGAATCTTCAACTTCTTATTTAAAGTTCTAAGAAACTTAACACCCTTAGTCTTATTCTCACTCTCACGAAGTGAATCAACCTCATCCTCAATACTCTTAATCAAATCATCAAAATACTTAATAACCGTCTCCTTAGTTGGAGCAGTTCTCTTCTTCTTTCCATCCTCACCCACTACTTCCTCACCTCCATCCTCAACTGCTACTACCTCCTCCTCGGTTGTCTTCTTCTCCTCCTTCTTTGAAACCTTTGGCTTCACTGTCTTTGCTCCCTCTGCCTTCTTAATATCCTTTGAAACTTTAGTCGATTGATTTGTCATTTTTTATAATAAATGGCCTGTCTTTAAACCAGTTTTATAAAAATTATTTTCTTAAATTGTTTTTTATATAATTTATTCTTCTTTCATGTGAAATCATTATTTATGAAAAAAATAAAAAAAAATATAATATATTTACAAATATTTAAAAATAATAATGGAAGATGATATAGAAAATCTTTTGAGTAAATGGTATAATGCAAAACAAGAATTATTCCAATTAGAAAAAAAGATTGAAAAATATAAAGTTCTTGCAGAAAATTTAATGAATAAAGAAAATATTGATGTTATAAAATCCGAAAAATATATTTTACAAAGAAAAGAAATGAATAGAACTACTATAGGAAAAAAAGATTTACCTGAAGATATTTGGAATAGATATTCAAAAGAATTATTTTATAACGCATTCTATATTTCAAAAAAAAATGAAAAATCAAGAAAAAAGAAAAGTAGTCGTAAAAAAATAGTTTAAAAATAAAATATGCTTCGTTTTTCAAATAATAAAATTCAACCAATTATAGAAAATAAAATTATAAAAATTTCCTATAATAATGAAAAATGCTTTTCATGTAATTCTAATGATATGATAATGGAAGAAGTTCGAGAACAAAATGTAAAGAATCATTTATATGAATATATTTCAAAAGAAAAATACAAACAAATTATTGAAGAAAATATAAAATTGAAAGATGATAGTATAACAAAAACAAACTTCGATAATTTTCTAAAATTGGCTAATATATAATTTTATTTGCACTATGTTTGCAAATAAAATTATTTTTTATAGTTCGTCACCTAAAATATTCAACATTTCATCATCGCTATTATAGTATATTTTTTCTTTGATATCATTACTTGAAACAATACCGTGAGTATCATTTTTTTTTTCAACCACTTCTTCTTTCTTTTCATTTGAAATAGATGTTTGAATATCTTTTTGTTCATTTGAAATAGATAAGTTAGTAATATGTTGAGTGTCAACTATTATAGGAATTTCTATTTTTTCTTCTTCTTTTATAAGATTTTCTTTTGTCTCGACAGCTTTTGTTGGTATGATGATTTCTTTAGACTTCTCGGTTATAATTGAGAAAAAATATTGATTTATATTTTTGACTATGTTATCATATGACATGAAACTTCTTTGAATTCGGTCATCTGGGAAATGTTTTCCAATTATTTCAAAATGTTTCAAATTAAAAGAAAGTATAATTATAGTTTTTCTAGATTCAACTATATTTGGATTCGAAACTTCTGGGAAAAAGAATGGTAATCTTGTCTTTGAATCAACAAAAACAATATTATTTTCAAGATAATCTGATAGAATGTCTATTTTTTCTTTAGTTATATTATTAGTAAAGAAATCGATGTCATCAGAAATTTGTTCAAATGAAATTTTTACTAATAAGTTAACCATGGAAATTAAATTTTTCAAGAAAAAATCAGCTTTTTTCTTGTCTATATCATCAAAAGTTTCTTGGTAAGATAAATAACGTATTGTTTCTTTTTGAAGATTTTTATTATAATCAATGATACTATACTTTTCATTAGCAATCCATTTTTTTTCAGTCATTTTGAAAATTTTCTTGAAATCATTTAATGGTATTACTTCTGATAATAATTTAAAAAGTTCTATTTTGTCATGATCCCCATCATTTAATAATCTATTATAAAATTTTTTATTTGAATCAAACTTAAAATTTGAAAAATCGTTTGAATTTATATATTCATAGAATTTGAAAATATTTTCTTGGATAACTCCTAAAAATAAGGAAACTTTCAATTTGAATTTTTCACTATTTTTAATTTTCATTGAAATATCGTCCTTTAATTTTTGTATTTTTGAATTTCGTTCATTCTCTGTCAAAGATGAAAATTTTTTAATATTTGAATGCAATAATGTATTTACTAAAGAAATAAAAGGATCAGTTTCATTAAAAGGTGTACCACCAGTTCTAACAACAGTATCATTTCCTTCTATTGAAGGAATATTGATAACACAATTTTTATTAAAAACTAAATAGTTCATGTTTTTAATAAAAAAAAGTTTTTTTTTAAATAAGCTATATACAATTAAGAATCTTCAGTTTCCGTCGAATTATCTTCCTTCATTGCTTTCGTATGAATAATTAAAAATTTATATAAAATTTGTTTTAAGTGACACGGTAAATCATGCAAATTAAACATGATATCGTCCTTTATAAATTTCCCACCATAAGGAATTTTAAAAGTACTTTTATCTTCATGATTTTCTAATTGATATATTCTTATTAAAGCATAAGTCATTTCAAAACCATTTTGATCTATATTTTTTATTAGTTTCATAAAATCTTCTTTTTCCTTTGTTGTCAAATCATCGTTATTTGTTTCTTTGAATAAATTATCATAAAGAGGAAGATTATTACTCATATTATTTTTTGATTTATTTTCTTATTATTTTGTTTTAATATCAATTTTCATTTTCCAACATCGTTTATTTTAAAAAGTTGTTGACAACATTTGAAACATTGATTTTCATGTTCTTTACAATCATTACATATTTGTTTTTCACATTTAGAGCAGTTTTTTAAATCAATTCCAAGACAACCACAAGAACATTTACAATTAATATTTTTTATTATTTCACAAAGAAAACATTTACATGACTTTTCACATTCACTTATTGAAAGTAATTGTAATATATGTTTTATGAAAATATTATTTCTGTCTTTTGACCACTCACATTTACAATCCATTTTTTTTTTATTTTCTATTCTTTTTACTTTTTTTTAAATTCACGTATTTTTTTTTAACATAAAGAAACTTTTAATCTCAAATAATCTAAGCCATGATTGTTGAATTTTGACACAATTCTATTTGCCTCATCTTTATTTTTTACATCAATAAATGCCATACCCCTAGATTCACCTGAATTATAATCCTTAGGAATAAGGATTCTTGAAATAAAACACCCAGTTGTTATTAGTAGTTCATATAAATTATACTCTTTTACATCTTTACTTAAATTTTGAATCAAAATTGTTTGAGTAGTTTTACTTTCATCGGTATATGTCTTTACAACGTATTTTTCTCTATTTGGATTTTCAGTAATTGTTTCAGATTTTTTATTTTCTTTCATACTATTACACACTCTAGTCCAATGTTTTTCTCCACAATTTTTACATATTATTTCACTTACTTTGTTCTCTTCAATCTTGATTTTTTCTAGATTTGGCGGAGGTTCCATAAATACCTCCTCGTCTGCAAAATAAGTTACTTTATTATTGTTTTCATCAGCTGCTTTTCCAAAATTAGTCCAATTATTCTTTCTTTCAGTAACTGATTTATATACTTTTACAGGAACTGAAAAACGTCTAATAGTTTTAATTATTTTGACTCTTTCTCCTTTTTCATTAATTCCATATTCAATAACTTCATGAGTACCAAGATCTTTTCTTTCAGAATTCATTATAGATATATTATAAATTGTTTTTGTATTATTTAAAATATTTTTTTTCAATTTTTATATATCTTTCTATAAAATAAAAAAAAAATGGTTAGAAAAGCATTATTGATTGGAATAAACTATGTAGGAACTGAATACGAACTGAATGGTTGTATAAATGATATTAAGAATCTTAAATCTTTTTTAACTGATAATTGTCGTTTTCAAAATGAAAATATAAAAATGTTATCCGATGAGGATTCATTAAATTTACCAAACAGAAATAATATGGTAAATGGAATAAATTGGTTAGTATCAAATAATTTACCTGGTGATACTTTAATTTTTCATTATTCAGGTCATGGAGGATATATTAGAGATAGAAATTCCGATGAAACTGATGGTCGCGATGAAACAATAATTCCTTTGGATTTTGAAACATCTGATCAAATAACCGATGATTGGTTATTTACTAATATGGTTTCTAAAGTACCAAAAGGAGTAAATTTAACGTGTTTCTTTGATTGTTGTCATTCAGGAACAGCGATTGATTTAAAATATAATTATAAATCGAACTGTATGTTTAAAAAAGGAAAACTTACTGGTAATGTAATTCCTTATAAAAATGATGAATGGTCTGATAGTTTTAATTTTTCAATTGAAAGAACAAAAGATGTTTCTGGAAATATTTGTTTATTTTCAGGATGCCAGGATAAGGAAACTTCAGCAGATGCTTTTATCAATAATAAAGGACAGGGTGCTTTTACATATTGCTTATTAGAAACTTTGAAACAAAATTTAGTAAAAATGGATGATGGAACTTTTAGATATAGAAATGGTGTATTAAATTTAAGGAATGTTTTAAAGGAAATAAATGGAAGACTCGATATAAATAGATATGAACAAAACACGCAACTTTCTTTAAGTAAAAAGGAAAATTTTGAAAATATGTTGAATTTTTAAAAATTTTTAATAAATATATTATTTATATACAATAATAAATAATATATTATGTTAGGAAAAAGAAAACGTGCAGAAAAAATTAAAGTTTTTATAGATTTTGATAAGACACTCATTGATAAAGAGTTAAGTTCCGAAAAAGAAATAGATAGTACAAATTTTGTAAAAAATTGTTATAATAATGAAGAAAATTATACGAAAATATTAAATAAATTAAAGGAATTAAAGTCTGAATACGAATTTTATATATTATCAAGAAATGGAAATGAATTATTAAAAAAAGTTGTTCCTAAAATGTTTCCTGATATATTCAAAGAAATTTTTTTAGGAAGTGATTTATCTAAAATTAATGTTCGTGAATTTGAAACTGAATATAAAAAACATATTGGTAAAGGAAATGATACAGAAAAACTTTATTCTGTTAAAAAGAGAGAACTAGTTAAAAATTTATTAGTAACATTAAAAGAAGAAGAATGCGTTTGCGTTTTGATCGATGACACCAAACAAAATTGTAAAACTTTTAAAATAAATGAAAATTTTTATGGTTATTATTATTCTTATAATAACGAAGATGACAAAGATGACAAAAAATATTTAGATGAAGTTTTATCAGAAATTGAAAATTTCGTCGAGGAACAAAAATTGAGTAAAAAATTTGTAGAAACAAAACCACCGCCTTTAGGAACTCCTTTAGGAACTCCTGTAGGAACTCCTGTAGGAACTCCTGTAGGAACTCCTGTAGGAACTCCTGTAGGAACTAAATTATCATTTGATACAGGTAACCAAAGAAGAAAATCAAAAAGAAAATCAAAAAGAAAATCAAAAAGAAAATCAAAAAGAAAATCAAAAAGAAAATCAAAAAGAAAATCTATATA
>Ga0214923_10004697_pt1 | contig 16328 bp, 15 predicted proteins | sample LL1510_MetaG_FD_177993 | JGI IMG/M metagenome (GOLD analysis project Ga0214923, IMG submission 177993) | Freshwater microbial communities from Lake Lanier, Atlanta, Georgia, United States - LL-1510 | ecosystem: Environmental > Aquatic > Freshwater > Lake | place: USA: Georgia | collected...
ATCTAAAAATAAATGAATTATATTTTTTTCTATATTATTCATTTCTAAATAGTTTGGTAATAAAATATTTTTATGTAAATAGTTCATAAAAGGAGACATTAAAATACCTATAAATTTATTTATAATATTATGTTTTTCATATAATAGTAATATTAAAGTAGCCTCGTTAATATCAATAATATAACCATTATAATTACATTTAATTAGATAATGTGTAGGATATACTTTATTTTTTTTACATATATTTAATATATAATTTAACATCCTTAATAAATAATATATATATTATTTATTAAAAAATGTTTTTGTTTCTTACAAAAAATAGTAGTTATTCAATTAGATATCTTAATAAAAATCTAATTTTATGTAATGAACTTTATTATATTACCAACACAATTATATTATGATATAGATATAGATAAAAATTATAAAATATATTTATTAGAAGAACCAAGATATTTTACAGATTTTAGATTTCATAAATTAAAATTAGCATTTCATAGAGCAACTATGAAAAAATATTATGATTATTTATTAAGTAAAGATTATAAAGTTAAATATATTGAATTTCATTTAATTCATAAACAATTTTATAAAGATTTGAAAGAAATTACTTTATATGATCCTTATGATACTATTTTTTTAAAAAAGTTAAATAAATGTATAATATTACCTAATAGACAATTTTTATTAAGTGATGAAGAAATTAATAATTTAAAAAAAGATAAATATCAGCATGATAGTTTTTATAAATATATGCGTATAAAACATAATATATTAGTTACTAAAGATAATAAACCAATTGGCGGTCAATGGTCTTTTGATAAAGAAAATAGAGTAAAATTACCAAAAGATATTGAAATACCTGATTTACCAAAATTAAGTAAAAATGAATATATGATAGAAGCTACTAATTATATTGAAAAAAATTTTAAAGATAATTATGGTGATATTAATTATTTATATCCAATAGATCATAATTCATCAATTAATTGGTTAAACAATTTTCTAAAAAAAAGATTAAAATATTTTGGTAAGTATGAAGATGCCGTTTCAACCCTTCATAATTTTGTTTTTCATTCTGTTCTGTCTCCTATGATGAATATTGGTTTATTACGTGATACAACAGTTGTTGAAATTTCATATGAATATTATATGAAAAATAAATCAACTATTTCAATTGAATCGTTTGAAGGTTTTATTAGACAAATTATTGGTTGGCGTCAATATGTTTATTTATTATATAAATTAGAAGGTGATAAAATGAGAAAGTCAAATATTCTTAAACATAATAATAGAATAAATGATAATTGGTGGAATAATGTTAATATTGAACCAATTAATTTTTTAATAAATAAAATAAAATCAGTAGCTTATGTACATCATATTGAACGTTTAATGTTTTTATCCAATTGGTTATTATTAAATAAAATTCATCCAAATGATGTTTATAAAATATTTATGGAATGGACTGTAGATGCATATGATTGGGTTATGGTACCAAATATTTATGGTATGGGTCAATCAGCATCAAATATTATGATGACACGTATTTATTTTAGTAGTTCAAATTATATTTTAAAAATGTCAAATTTTAAACATGGTCCCTGGGTTGAAATATGGGATGCTGTTTATTATTCTTTTATAAAAGAACATAAAAAATTATTAGCTTCCAATTATGCAACTGCAATGCAAGTAAAACATTATAATAATAAAACTGAAACAGAAAAAAAAAATATTGATATTATAGCAGAAAAATATATAAAATCTATAAAATCTATAAAATAATATTAATTTATAATTTATATATATAATGTTTAAAACACTTGTAATTATTTTAAGTGAAACACGTGCAAGTGAATTAACTTTTGATAGTTTTAAAAAAAATATTATTGATGATTTAAATGCTGATTTATGTTTATGTATTGGTGTTAAATCTGATTACGATTATAATAATCCATTTTATCAATTAGCAAAATATAAATTTGTATATAATGAACCGGACGATTTTGGAGATGCTTTTGAATATGCTTACAATATAATATCTCAAAATAAACCAAAATATGAATGTCTGACAAATATTAATTCTTTGAATGGGAAAATACAAAATCCACAAGAATTAACAACTGATATTACTTTTTATGGTACTAATGATAATAATAATATAATAAATTTTGATGATTTTAATGATGATGAAATTATTATACATACAAAAGATTTTTCAAACGATTTATGGAAAAACAAAATTTTCGGTATAAATAATAGTGATAATAATAATTTAGTTAGTGAAGAAAATGTAATTACATACAAAAAACCATTATATTGGCGTGAATTTTTGAAAGTGAAAGACCAATTTTTAGGAGGAATAAAAGATAGTTCTAATCAACACGATGGTTCTGCAGGTATATTAATATTTTTTAGATGGTTTTTATTAAAAAATTTGATAGATAATGATTTAATAAATAAATATGATAGATTTATTATTACAAGAAGTGATTATATTTATCAATTGCCACATCCAAAAATAGAACTTATGAATAAAAATTATATCTGGATACCAGATTGCGAACATTATAATGGTTATACAGATAGACATGTTGTTTTATCTAAAACTAATATTGAATCTTATTTGAATATATTAAATAATCTTGTGATTAGGTCAAATGAATATTATATGAAAATGAAAAATAAATATGATTGGAATTTAGAAAGATTAATAAAGTTTCATTTTGAACAAAATAATGTATTACATCTTGTTAAAGAATTTCCTTATGTAATGTATACTGTAAGAAATATAAATGGAACTACACGATGGAATCACGGTATTTATTCAAAAAAATTAGGTTATTATATAAAATATGCAACGGAATATGATAAATCAAATGATTATAAATGTAAATTTGAAACATCTGGATTAACTATTGATGAATTTTATCAAAACATATATTCTATTGAATAATAAATTAAAAATAAATTAATTTATGTAAAAAGTGATTTAAAGATATAATATATATATATATTAGGGTAAAAACCCTGACCCAAGCTTCAGTAGCTCAGTTGGTAGAGCATTCGGCTGTTAACCGAAAGGTCGCAGGTTCGAAACCTGTCTGAAGCGTAATGAATAATATTCATCAAATAATATTTATTTGATGAAAATTATTAATATTAACATTTTAATATTAATTACCTGTATTAAAATTTGTATTTTTAGGATGCATTAAATCATTAACTAGTGGATTGTTATTTAATTTTTCAATAAATAATGGATCAACTCTATAAAAATTATTACTATTTAGATCAGTTTTTTTACTGGTTGATGTTCTTTCAAATGGGGTTATACTATAATTAGCTGATGTTCCTGGAGTAGAAACATAACCTTCTAATAATGTTCTTTTATTTTGAAATTTAATGGTATCTGGATTAATAGTACCTCTTATTTGATCGGATTTAGCATTTGATATTCTACCCCCTAATGCGGTTTGTTGTCTTTTATCTCTAATTGTCATATTTCTTTCTGCGTCTTCCACCCGGACCGAATTAACATCGTGAGTAGCTATACCGGTATAATCAGTAATTAAAGTAGTCTGTTTAATTGTTATTTTAGCATCATCAATAGACTTATAATTAGATTGATTATTATCATACATACGCCCTCCTGGTGCTTCATGTAAAAGTGTTTCTTTTATAGTTGAACGGGCTTCTTCACTGTTTTTAGAATATGTTTTAGGAACATTTGCAATCATATTTTGTATGGGTGTTTCAATTAATGTTGTTTGTTTTATTGTATTTCTGGCTATATCTTCATAGTTAGTATATGTTTCCTTATTATTAGGACCACCTATTAGCCCTATATATTCATTATTTTCTGTTGTTTCACGGATGGTATTTCTGGCTTCATCTTCATTATTTATATAACTTGAAATTTGATAGGTTGGATTCCCGTTATATGATGTTGTAGTCTCTTCCCTAATTGTTATTCTTGCCTTATCATTATTTTTTATAATATTACCGGTTACAGTTGGGGTTGCCATCTTAATAATTGAATTAATAATAGTTGATTCTTTTATTGTTGGTTTAGCTTTATCAGTTAATGTAGTATGAGTATTTTTATAAGTTGGTGCTGGATTAGCTTTATTAAAATTATCAATGGTTGATTCTCTTATAGTTATTTTTGATTTATCTTGATATGGTAAATGGGTGTTTTTATATGTGGGTGCACTATTTAAAATTAAACAATTATCAACAGTTGATTGTTTAATTGTTGATTTAGCATTATCATTTAACATTAAATGAGTATTTTGATATGATGGTGTTATATTTGCATCGGTTATATTTAATATATTTGTTTCTTTAATAGTTGGTTTAGCTTCATCTTGTAAAGTTAAATGAGTATTTTGATATGACGGTGTAGAATTTGATACTTGATTATAATTTGATGTTTCACGATGGGTTGTAGGTAATATTGAATCATTAGAAAACATATACGATTTTTTTTCTAAAGGACCTGTAATACCAATATTTCTATCTTGATTTATATTATTTTCTTTCATAGTTGGTTTAGCTACATTATTTTTATCATTATAATATAATGATTGACTATTATTATAAATACCAGATGAACGAAATTCAGTTGCTATAGTATCCCTATCTGTTTCATAATTAGTCCATGATTCTTTATTAGTAAATACAGGTCTAGAATTTACGGCATTAATAGAATGTGTAAAATCATTTAAATAATTTTCTTTTTTGGGTTCTGAAAAATAAATATCCTTGGTATCAATAATTTTTCCTTGTTGTGTATCAGTAGCCCCACCAGTATAATTTATATCATTGGTCCCACGTTCTGTTTCAATATGAACGAAATTACCAGTTTGTTTAGGTCCTTGAACGTCATGACGGTTTGCCACTAAATCATTAGCTGTAATAACACGGTAAGAAGGTATTTTAAAAGTTGTAATAGTAGGTTCTACGGCTCTTAAATCTCCTTTTTTTATAACTTGTAAAGGTTTATTTAAATATGATACTTTTTTATTTATTTCACTTCTTAATTCATCAATATTACGAGGATCAATTCTTACTACTGGATATGGGGCGGTTTGATGACCTTCTAAACCGGGTAATACTTTTAAATCTGATTGAAATGGTAAATTACCATTATTATTTCTAAAACTAGTGATATATCTATTACTTAATGAACCTGAAACAACTGGCATTCCATTTACATTTGACATATCTTTTACCGGATCAAAAAATGTTTCTACTTCCTTTTTATGATTCCATATAGCATTATTACCTGATAAATTTTCATATTTTCTATTATTTGAACTTAAATTTACAAATGTATCTCTTCTAGATGTATGAGGAACCATATTATTATGAACGAAACCTTCTTTAGTAACTACACCATAATGCATATCTGTATTTTGAAAATCAGAATAACCATTTTTAAAATCAATATCTCTTTGAAGAAATTGATTAAAACCGGAACGGGTCATATAAGATTCATTTTCACCCGTTGGTTTTGATAAATTATTAAAGGTTAAACTATCAAATTGTTGATAGAATTCTGGCTGTTTCAGAGTTAATGCTTGGTTTGTTTCTATTATATTCATATTATTATCCATATTAGTATCATATAAATTATTTTTGTTTTGCGGTTCAGTTTTAATTTTTGTTTTATTATTACCTAAAAAAGATAATGCGCCTAATAATACACCTTCCATATTATTATTAAATACATATTAATTTAATTTTAAACTTAATAATTTTTACAAATATCAACTTCAGTATTTGTAGCTACAGGCAATGATAATGTTTGATCTAGAGGATTTGGTTTATGAACTATAAATGTATCTTTTATTTTTAATCTTGAATTTAAACCAATACGGTCATCTTGTATTTCACATTGAGAATTAACATATAAAAAAGGAGTATAATGATATGATGTTAAATCCATACATCTATAAGCTTCAATTGGATTAGTAAATCTGGTATCTTCAGTATTTAAGGCTACTTTACAAACTGATTTATTTACTATTGCTAAATTTTTATAAGAATCATTTTTACCATACATATTAGAATCAGTTAATTTATTAACACGATTAGTTAATAAAGATTCAACATCTGCCATTGAAGACCATTGATTAGAACTAGCTTGTTCTGAAATTGAAACATCTGCTTTTGCATTTCTAGGACCATCATAAGATAAACAACGGGTACAACTTTCATTATTTCCTAAATATAATCTATAATCACCTGGTCCTACAGACCTATTAATTTTTAAATCATATGCATCATTATCATATTTAATTCTACTGAATGACATTATATATATATTAATTTAGAAATAAATATATATAAAATAAAAAATCTTAATTTATTTTTATAAATTTAATAAAGATAAAATAAAAAGATAAATAAAAATATAAAAAAAAGATAAAATTTATCTTGGCATATTAATAGGACACATATTTTGACCATAAGCCGATAAATCTTTTAATCCACTAGATAAATTTTTTGGTAGATTATTAGGAGTTAAATTATAAATACTCTGACAAGTAATAGCGGGGGTAAATCCGGCAGCCTGAACTGCATTATGAGGGAATTTCTCAGAAGGACATTTTGATCCTAGTCTAACTTGACCCTTAAGATCACTTTCAACATCAGATCTAACTCCAAATTCTAAGTTATTAGTAAAATTACCTATAGGACAATTAACGCACGATTCAAATTTTCCCTTATATAAATTATATTCTAATGGATCTGTACTCTCCTGTATTGTTTTAGAATAAGCACACGAATCATATGTTAAACGGTTAAAACTCATTATATAATATATATTAGAAAAAAACAATTTTAAACTTTTATTTTTGTAATCCATTGTGATATTAAACAACCTAAATAATCTTCTTGTATAATATCATTTTTTATATAAACTAACCATATATTTTCAATTAATTCTTTTTTAATATCTATACTATTAATTTTTTTTTTTATTATTTTTAAAATTAAATATTTTAATTCTAAACTTAAAACCCAATCTATTGAAATATTAAAAGGATACTCTATAAAAGGAACTAAATTAACTAGTATCAATTCTAATTTATTAATAGGACAACCTAATTTATTAGTTAAACTATAAGTTAATTCTTCTGTTATTATATTTAAATATGATAAAGCACTATGTTTATGTAATTTATTTAATAAACATGATAATCCTATAAATAAATCATTATATGTAAAATTATTTATATTAATTTTTTCATTTAAATCTATTGAATTTTTTATTAACTGGATTTTATTATAAATAGTATTACTAGTATTATTAATTGTTGTATTATTTAATGGAATATATGATAAAATTATTTTTAATAAAATATTTATATCTATTGAATTATTACGGGTTTGATATTTTATTGTTCCATCCCTAAAATATAAATGTTTTTGCATATTAGCACCATATAAACCTAAAAAAAATATCATATTTGGATCTTGTTCTAAACACGCATATTCCATTAAGGTATTTCCATTTAAATTTGTTGTATCAATTCTAGCACCTAATTTAAATGCATATTTTAAAAAAGTAGTATCTCCTAACTTTATTGCATGATGTAATAAGGTCTGATTATTAATTAATTCACTAAAATTTATTTCATCGTATCTAGCTTTTTTTATTAATTCAATATTTCCCTGTTCTAAATTATTATATAAATTTATTATGTTAATTTTTTCTATTTTATTAGTATCTGTTTCTATTGCACTTTCTATAGTTAATGAAATATATTTATGGGTTTCTGTTTCTGTTCTATCTAATAGGTCTGAATGTTTTTGTATTTTATCACTATGTTTGGATTTTAAATCATTTAATATTTTTAAACTTTCCATAAAATATTCAAAAGCCTTTTCTTTGTCTACTTTTAAATTTTCTTTTGCATCTGAATAAATTTTAAAATATTTTTTTAATAATACATTGGTATTTTCCATATATATATATTATTAAAAAAATATATCCCAAACTAACTATTTAATATAATTTTACTTATTTACATATAATAATGATAAATCAAAATTTATCTGTGATGATAATAATGGTGGTATTACATACGGGGTACGTGAAGCTGTTAGTATATCATTGTTAAGATGTTTTATTTCAATTGCATCAAGGGGATTATAATTAAGTAGACTATTATCAATATATTTATCATTATTATCAGTATTAATTCCTAATAAATTTAATTTTGCTGTTATTATATCTTTTGTTAAATCAACACCATATTCTTGTTTTAAATTATTTATAACTGATTCTACATATGCTATTTTATCAATATATTCTTTTTGATTATTTCTTTGTATTGTATTTTTATTTTGAATATTATTAATTGTATCCTGATTAGGTAAATTATCTGGTTGTGGAAACATATCTGGTTGTGGAAACATATCTGGTGATGGAAACATATCTTGTTGTGGAAACATATCTAGTGGCATTAAATTAGATTCTATTTTTTTCAAATTAGGGTTATTAAAATTATATTCATTAATATTATTTATACCATATGAATCATCTGATATTTTACGGGTAGTATCACCTGAACGTGGATATGGAAATACTAGATTTTTAGAAGTCATATACCTATTATCAACAAATTCAAATCTATCTAATATTTCACTTTCTCTAAATAATTTAAAATCATTGGTACTATTTCTAGATGATTCACTATTTCTAATATTATTATTGATATTTAAATTTCCAAAACCCCTTCCAGGTCCTTGATTATAGGGCGTATAATAAATAAATTCTTCATGCCCTTTAAAATCCTTTTTTATTTTATTAAAATAATTTAATTCATAGTTATATGGATCTAGTGTATCTTTTAATTCTAAACTAGATTTATTTTTTGATATATATGTTTCTTTTAATATATCATTCATATCTACTGTCATTCTATTAATATCATAATAAGGTTGTTTATTAAGTGTAATTTCTAAATTTTCAATAAATTTATTTTTTTTATTAAAATTATTATTCATTAATTATTTAATAGAAAATAATTTTAATAAAACGTTTTTTATAATAATAATATTTTTAATATTGATAATAGTATCTACCTCTATTAAACATATTATCTCTATGTTTTAAACAATCTTTACCATCTGATTTACATTTACCAAAATCACCATATAAATAATTTAAAAATCCATTTTGATCATTTACAATAGTTGTTGAAGGCATTGTATAATAATTTCTATCAGTTACTGTTTTACCATATAAATCACTAGTATCAGGTATTATATTAAATCTATAATTTTTTATTTCTTCATCTCTTACTGCATCTAAATTACAAGCTGGTGGTCTATTTGGATTTTTTATTTGGTCACCTACAGTAAAATTCATAAATGGATTATCTCTAGTTGGGCTAGTACATTTTTGAGTATTATTTTCTTTATTAATAATTTCTTCAAAACCATCAGTAGCACCTAAAAAATAAGATAGTAATAATAAACATACTGAAACAGATAAATATTTAGTATCTAGTTTTAATATAATTATTATAATACTATAATAAATACTTAATCTAGCTAATGCATTAACTTTATGTATTTTATCTAAATCTTTACTTGGATAAAATTCATTCATATTTTGAAATAATATATTAGGATTTTTAAACCAATAATAGTTCATATTATATTAGGTTATCTTTTTTAAATATTTATTAATTATTTTATTTTTTTTTCATTTCATTTTTTTTATTTTTCTCATCAATTGTTGCTTTTTTAATTGCTTTTAACATTTCTTTTAATTCTTTATTTTCTTTCATAAGATCGGTCATTTCATCTTTAGTATCTGCAATAACTGATTTTTTTATACTTTCTTTTAATTCATCTGCATTTAATTTTTTATAAATTATACTATTTGCTAATTGTACGGACCAGGAAAATGTACCATTAGAACAAACAATATATTGATTATTATCACCCATTTTATTTAATGTACCCCCCATTCTAAATTGTTTGTCTCCAGTTTTAGGATTAACCGTAAAATATCTAATATGAGTATTAATTGGTATTTTATGTACATCTTCAGATTTTACTTTAACATAATCAACTAATTTTTTAGCAATATCACTACTAGATAATGTAGATTGATATGTTGTATCAGGTGGTTTATAACTTGTATCCCGTGATAATCTTTTAGTTATTTTTGTATTATCCATTATTAATAATATAGAAAATAATTTTAAATCGGTTTTATAAAATATTTATCTAATTATATATATAATATGACGGAATTTTATGATAAATATTTAAAATATAAGACTAAATATATTAATTTAAAAGATAAACTAGAACTGGAAGGTAGCGGAGATACACGTAATAATTATTGTGTATTTTTTTATGATAGTGGTAATACAGATATTGGCATATTAAATAATATGGTCGATGGTTCAAGTATTAAAAAAAGTGATCTACCTAAAAAAGTTATTAATTTATATAAATATCATTTTCATGATAATCGTATTCATTCAATTTATAGACCAGAAACAACACCTGAATGTGCTAAGGAAACTATAAATAAATTTAATACGAATTCTAGTATTAAAATAGAAGAAAAACAAAAAATAATAAATAAGTGTAATTGTAACCTTGATAGGTCGGATGATAAAAAAAAAATTAATGATTTAATTAACTATATAAATCTATATAATAAGGTAGATATACATATTGAAAATAAAAATAAATTATTGTTAGAATTATTAAGTGTATTTAAAAAATGCAACATTATAAATACTAATTTTAATATTAATGATAATAAAATAGTATCACCTAGTTTTTTAGAAGACAACAAAAATATTACTTATGAAAAAAATAAAGTTATTATTATAAAGAACGAAGATAATAATATTAAAACAGTTAATACAGGTGTTCTTGTTAAAATGGAATTAGATAAAGATAAACAGGTATCATATAAATTTATATTGAAAACATCAACCCTGTCAGAAACACAAAATAACACAGACAATAACATCCAATCATAATAAATAATAACTTAAAGAAAAATAAGTATTTAATTATTAAATGACAAATGAAAATAGATTATCATGGTATAATGAATATTCCCAAAAACCAATTATTAATAGAGATATTAGTTTATTTATACAGGAACTAAAAAAAAATAATAATAAACAGAATGAAGATATTATAGAAAATAAATTAAATCAAATAGAAACAGATTATGATATAATGATAAATAATTTAAAAAACGATTATGAAAATATAGCTGTTGTTAATGAAATTAAAAATAAAAATAGTTTAGTAATATTACAAAAGGAAGTTGAAATTATAAAATTATTAACAAAATATGCACTACAAAATAATCAATTAGATTATACATTCTTTTTAAAATCATTAAAATTTTTATTACAAATTAGTGAAATATTAAGAATAAGACTAGGTCAAAAAGAAATAATACACGAAAATAAATTATTTACTCCAGGTAATTTACAAAGATGTTCTTATAAATTTTGTAATTATAAAGATACATGTGTATATAATTATAATCCAACATCTAAAAGCCAGTGTTATCAAGATCATTACGTTCATCGTATGGTTTCGGCTGATCTAACTATATTAATAGAATATATTGATAAAAAATTTCAGGATCAAAATTTTGTAATACATAATAAAGAAATATTAAAAACAATTAATACATTATCATTTGTAATTAATCATATGGAAAATGAATTGAGAGCCAAATGTATGTATCTAGATAAAAAAGATTGGGAATCATGCCATTTTATTAAAGTACTTTAATAATAAATAAAATTTATTATTAAATAACTTATCTTATATAATAAATTATCTTAACCTAGGAATTAAATATTCTATTCCTAAAATATCAAATATATCTCTTTCACTTGTTATTTCTATTTTTTCACCATTAGCTTTAAATAATCCATATTCTGATAATTTTAATTTTTTTATTTTAGCAATATTTCTCATTTTTTTATTTAATTCGGCGGAACCAGTAAAATATACTAATGCAGATATCCAACTATCATAAGGAATAAAACGTATATCTATACGCCGGGGTGGATTTTCTTTATATTGTCCAAAACCCATATATTTTGTATGAATATTTTTATCAGTTAAGTCATCAATTAATAATGGTTTATTATCATTCTTTTTTAGTGGTTCTTTTAATAATTTAATAATATCATCTAAATAATTTATATCATTATTTAATTGCCCGTGTTTTGAAATTAATATATCAATATCACCTGATGTATCTTTTTCTCTACGATAGGAACCACAAAATTCAAATATATATTTTTCATCATCATTTAATTTTTTATTTAATTTTTTAAATATACTAGTAAATATTTTATAAACTTTATCTATTTCTTTTCTTGGGATATTACCCTCAAATTTACCATAATATTTTAAACCTAATAGAATTTTATCATTAACTTCTATTTCATTTTTATTTATTTTTTTTTTTAGATCATTTACTGATTTTATTCCTAAATTATACCATTCTAATGCTGTGGAATGACCTACACCAACTATTGTTTCTAATTCAGTAATAATTTTATTTTTTTCTTTTGTTGTATCAACAAAATTACTTAATTCACTTAATGTATGAGTATCTAAAATTTCTTTTATACGATCAATTGAACCTTTTCCTATACCATTTATATTTTTAAGTTCCAGATAATTTAAAAGGGTAATTTCTTCTGGATATTTTTTTAATATAGATAATACATTTTTTAATTGTCTTAATCTAAATTGAGTTGCAGTTACTTTTTTCATATCTTTTTCTGTTTTAGCTTTATCTAATTCTTCATTAATAAATACTATTAATCTTTCAAATTCATTAATAATTTCTGAGTTCATTTTACTATTATCTGAGTTCATTTTACTATTATATTTATATCTATTTATATTATTTTTTCAATTTTTCAATTTATTTCATTAGTCATTAAAAATAAAGATATATCACTATTTATTTTATCTTGATTATTAAATAATAATATTTTTATTTCATTAATTTTATATATTTTATAATTATCATGTAATATACCATCACAATCAGTAAATTTAACATCACAATAATTAATTTTATTTATAAAGTTCTCTATAATATCCTTTGTTTTATCATCTAATTTATTATTAGATGATAAATCATTATATATAACTTCCAAGTCATATATTCTATAATCAATTAATGAATTTAATACTTCATTTTTAGTAGATAATATAAAATAACCTTTTTTATCATCATATTTATACATATAATTATCTTTTATATTAGTGATTATTATATTCTTAAATTTATTATATTTACCACAATGAACTATTTCTACTAATTTTTCTAAACATCCATATTTTGCATTCATAATTATTTTTTTATCGTGTTTAGTAAGAGTATCATTAATTTCCTCCTTACCAAATCCAACTAATTGATAATTATTAATTATTGTATTTATATTAGTAGTATTTTGAATATGTTTTATTTTAGTATTTCTTTCAATTAATATTTTATTTAATTTTTTTAATGTTATATTATCTATTTTATTAGATTTTTCTAATTTAAGTTTTAATTGTAAAATTTGCAACTCCTTATTTGCTAGGTCTAATTTTATTTTTTCTAATTCTAATTCAGTTATTTTAGTAATATTATTAATAGTTTTACATTTTTTTTTATGCATTGATTTTGCTGGTCGGGTATTAAATATTTTATTACATATATCACAGGTTAATGATTTACTATTTTTATTGATAATTTTAATATTATGATATTTATTATTATGATTATATAAACTATTTTTACTTGAATAATTTTTATTACATATATTACAATTAAATATACTATCCATATATATATAATTATTATAGGCTTTAATTATTTTTATTATAGTTGTCATTATTTATATTTCTAAAATAATATATATTAATGGTTTCATTAATAATAATTAATATTCCATTTACTGATTGGATAAATCATATTCATAAATATAATAAATGTATATGTATCAACGAAAATGATATTGAAAAATATAAAACAAATAATTATAAAATTATACCAATATGCATTAGTGACTATATTAAATATAATGATTTTGAAAATAACATCTTTAAAAATATTATTAATAATATAGAAATACTTAATAATAAAAGTAAATTTGGAAAATATATGTTAAATAATTTTAATGAATATATTCCTATAATATATTATTATAATTTTGATAATGAAACATTTATTAATAATACAAATTTACTGGAACCAAAAAAACTAATAAAAAAACCTAATGAAATGTTTGGTGGTGGTGGTATTAGAATTATTAATAATATTAATAATAATGAAAAAAATTGTATTATTCAAGAATATATTTTACATGATAAATATTATGTCGGTCATTTTCTAGTCTTAAATGGAATTATTTATAATAAAATATATTTTTCTTCTAACCATAAATATAAAAATGGTATTCTAAATGGTGTAATACTTAATTATATAATTGAAATAGAATTAAATATTGATGATAGTATTTTTAATAAAATATTTTATGATTTAAATTATTCTGGGTTTGCTTGTGCTGATTTTATTATAATTAATAATAATATAATTATTTTTGAAATTAATCCTAGACCTGGTGGAAGCTTAATACATAATGAAAAGTATTTTCATATATTTTTAAATACATTATTAGAAACAGTCGCCTAACAAAGTGAAAAGGTTAACATTTATAAAATATTGAACTTTTTACTTAACAATTATTGAACTTTTTAACTATTTTTTATGATATTATTAATATATTTTTTATTGTTATTACATTTAGATATATTTAATTAAATAAATTATTATATATATTACAACTATTAACATCATTAATTTTTCACTTTTATTAAATATACAAATTATAAATATTATATGATGCTTTAATGATTTATTATAAAAGTGAAAATTATTATTCACTTTTCAATTGTAGAGGGAAAATTTAAACAAAATAAATTTATATTTACTAATAATAATTTATATTATTATTATTATTATTATTATTATATAAAATTATGGTGTAAAATTATGGTATAAAAATAGTAAATGGTATAAAAATGGTAAAACAAATAAATTTATATTATTAAATATATATTTATTGGTAGTTTATATGATTTTCAAAAAAATAAAATACATTTAAAATTTATATAGTATCAAAATTTTCTAAAATATATCCAGTTATAGAATATACCAAATCAAATGATATTCTTTTACGTGCTATATCTTTACTTTCTCTATAATTAGTTAAAAATAATGATTTAAATTTTGTTCTATGTTCTTCTAAATATGTATTAAATTTATTTATTAATTGTTTTTGTTTATCTTTCTCTATTTTTGGTTCAATTATTAATGTTGCATAAGTTCGTGCTGTTTGGTTTGGTGTATCATCAACATAAATTTCATTATCATTAACAAATGATAATCCTATTTTATTATTTTCATTATCATCAATGCATTTAACTAATATATTTGTATTTGATTTATTTATATTTTTTTTTGTTAAACGTGATATTTTATATGTATTTTTTAATTTTAAATTATAAATATTACCACCAATTATATAATTATTATCATCATTTAATTCTGTTTGTATATTTATTTTTGATGGATACACAATGATATTTAATTTATTATTAATAATATTATTATTTTTTAGTTCAAATTGAAAAGAACAAATAGTATAAGTAGTATCATCAAAAACTTGTTCTTCAAAAATATTTAATAATATAATATTATATTTTTCTAAAAATAATTTACGTAAATTAATATCTGCTATCCTAATAGAAGACCAAAAATTTAATGGAATTATAAATATTCCACCTAAACAATTATTTGTTAAAATTTCCTTAATTACACATTTATATAAATCATTTACATCATATTTATCAAATACTAATTTATCTTTTGATTTATTTCTTGCTAAATAAGGTGGATTTGTTATTAAATATTTATCATTGTAATTTGGTGGATTTATTATTGTATCTTTTTTTACAATAAAATCTTTTTTTGGTTCTATATCATAACATTCAATATTATATTCAATATTATCTTTTTTAATAAAATTAATTAAATCACCATTACCTGTAAATGGTTCTATAATATTTTCTATATTATCTGGTATTTTCATACCTTGTAAAATATATTCATGATTAGTTGTATAAAACTGTCCTAATACCTGTTTATTTTTTTTATTTTCTTTTTTATTTATATTAATCATATTATTTATAACTATTTATATTATTAAATATATTTAATCAAATTTTTCTATTTAACA
>Ga0214923_10004699_pt1 | contig 16323 bp, 13 predicted proteins | sample LL1510_MetaG_FD_177993 | JGI IMG/M metagenome (GOLD analysis project Ga0214923, IMG submission 177993) | Freshwater microbial communities from Lake Lanier, Atlanta, Georgia, United States - LL-1510 | ecosystem: Environmental > Aquatic > Freshwater > Lake | place: USA: Georgia | collected...
AATTGTAGTGTCTGTATTCATATTATAAATAGTTGTTTTTGACATTGTGTTATCCATGATGTTAATTATTATTATCTAATGTTATATATTTAAATAAAAAATTAAATCTATTAAGTTTTATTTTTCCAATTTTCATCTTCATTTTTATATATAATTAAATAATAATGTATTATCAACCACTTTCAAAAAGTGTTTGCGGTGCCTTCTGTGCCTGCAGTGCCTGCAGTACCTTCTGTGCCTGCTGTGTCTGTGATTTAGTCTTAAACGATTTCGCCTTTATTTTAGCCAATGCTAAATCCTCCGGAGAAGCAACATGTTTGGAAAATGTGGCAGCATCTAACGCTGCATCTACTTCATCGTCAGATGGGTTACTAAGGGGAACCATACCCGTTGCCGCGTTTCCTAATTCCACTGCAGCAGTGCTTAATTTATGTGCCAGGGCTATTTTATTAACATCAACATCATTTATCATTAATGCTTTTTCAAAATTAACTTTACTTTCTGCCAGCGTGGCTGCTTTTAATACTAGGGGTCCTATTTTATTTTCGCGAGTTTTATTATATGCATCAATTTGATTTTTTATTCTCATGTGCTCTCTAGTTGAGTCTTTAAATGTTTCTCTTTTTACAATTGCACTATTTAGCTTATCTGTGGAATCTCGGTTCTGCATAAAATTAATAGCATCAGCAAATAACTGTAACTCATTTTTATCATTTGATAATATAGTTACAGAATATGTATCACGTTTCACACCAATGCTTTCTAATTTGCAAAAATTTTTGCTTGTTGTACTATCCAAAAGATAAAAAACCAAATGTTCTGGGTCATAATCATTAATTTTGCTTAACTTAAAAATAATTCCTCCGTTTGATAAATTAAAATCTAGAGACGTTACATTAGGAATTGAAATAAATGCATTATATCCGTTTTTTTGGTAGTCGCGAGCGTCTACAACTATCATTTTTTTTTTGTTTGTATCTTTGTCTTCATTTATAATTGCTGCATATACTTCTCCTACACCTCCTCTCATTTTAAAACTTCTTTGTAGTTTTCTTCCATCTTTAATCTTTAATTTTTTTTTCTTTAAACTTTTTCTGCAAATCATATATATATATTATTAAATAAAAAAATATAAAAATGAATTAATCTTATCTTCAAGTTATTCAACTTATGCAAATTATTCTATTTTAAAACCAATAAAATTGTTTGGACTTACTTTAATGGACATTTCAATCGTCAGATCATTGGCTTTGACCAAAGTAATTATCTCTTTTAGTGACTCGTCTTGGTCCTTGTATTGACATGCCATATTTATCTCTCGACACCAGTAATATCCTTTCTCCAGATTCTCTTTAAAATTAAAGGTAGTATGCTCTAGTAATGTTTGTCTAGGAATAGACTTCCATATATCCACTAAAAGTAAATCCCACATCATACGACCGCTTGACACTTTTTTTCCATCTCTAGTTCTAATTTCGCAATCATCTAGCATACAACCTGTAATTGACTTCGACAAAAGTTCTCTCTCCGTAAGAAATTGTATTTTTGGAATTTGGTGTTGATTGCTCATTGATTGCTTGATTGCTTGATTGCTTGATTGCTTGATTCTAAAATGGTTAACATAAAAAATAAAAATTCAATTTTTATTTTTTATAATTACTAGCAACTTGTAATTGGTTTATTTTTTTATGCGTGTTTTTATACATATTATACATATTATATAGGTGGTTTATCATTAATATATTTTAACGTATAATAGATTTCTGAACTACCATCGTTCATATAAAATGGCGTAATTGCTTTATTCTTTAAAAGTCTAATATCAGGCTTAAACTGATCATTTAAAACGATCTTAAGAAAAATGATGTCAAACTCTGGCTTTGTATGATGTATTTTTACAAGTAATGTATATGTTGTTACAATTTTTTCTGACTTTTCATTTTCATCTTTTTCTATATTTTCTTTATATAATTCTATACTAACACTAAATGTAAAATTATTATATAGTTCTCCATTATAACTAACAAGTAAAAAGTCTATAGTTTCGTCATTTGCTGAAGTAAGTATTTTATTTATTTTTTCTTGAAACGTGTTCATTGTTTCCATTGGTCCCATTAATACGGAATCAAATGCCGTAAAAAACGTTTCATACTTCGGAGTTATTTTTAGAACAAAAACCCCATATAGTTCAGTTTTTGCATAATTTGTCATTACTATTTCAGCAACTTCTTCCGCAGAAAACTTGGTTTCTATTTTTTGATAAGGTAAATAATACGTAGTAAGCGACAACACTTTTTCTCCCGTGGATAGTGGATGGTCGGGGTATCCTAATCCATTCCAATTAATATTATTTAAACTTTCTGTTAGAACAACTTGTTTAAATCGTTCCTCGAGTTGCAAATCACATCTTGTATGTAAATTAGAAATAAATCTAGTTAGAGGGTATATAACTTGTTTGTCTAGTTTTAATATTTCACTCAATAATTCTATTGCATCCTTATAAGCTTGCGTTTGATTTTCCAAATTTTCTTTGATAACGTTGGGATCACGAAATAAAGTTTCAAACAATTCTTCAAGCATCTCTCGAATGATTGTTATTTGTATATTTTCATCATAATCAGGGGACCCACCAAAACAATTAAATACACCTTCCCCTTTATGTTTTGCTCGATTCCTACTCATTATACCTCCACATAAAAATTCATCGTTGCTTATCTTATTCTTAAAATGAAGAAAGGCATTTCTCCCACCATGTCCTGTTGGTGCAAAACTTCTTTTTGGAAGTGATCCTTTTGGATTTAAAAAAAATAGTAGAAACGCTCCGTCCATTGCGATTTGTAATCGTTCGTCTCGTTTAGGTGAATTTACATCGTTTTCTACATCTTTATACTTAGGATCATCTTTTAAGCAATTATCATAAATTATTTTACTCATTTCTTTTACAACAGAGGAAGTAAGATTCTTTGCTTTTGTTACTTCTTGCTTAGGTGGGTCATCCTCAGTTAACTGATAAAATACAATACATATATTAACAACTATACTACACTCGTTTGCAGTTCGGGGGTATTCATTTTCTTTTGTTATAATAATTTTACAAAAATTTGAAAACTTTGTTATAAAGCTTCGTTTTTTTGTCTCATCGGTTAAATCAAAAGTTGGATAATGAATTGTTAAAGTTTGTCTATCTTCAACATACTTAACTACTTTTATGTTAGTATCGTTAATTGGATTTTGGGAAAAAAAATACTTATTAATTGCGTCTACTGCCTTTTTTGCATTTATTTTTTCTATTTCTTTGTCACTAGCTTTTTGTGCTGCTTTTCTATTTATTGCTTCTCTTACTTTGTTTATTTTTTCTTCTTCTGTTTTTGGTGGACTTTCACTTGCTAGAGAACTATCTGGGCTTGTACTTGACATTTATATATACAAAGATTTAATTTAATGAATTATAGTGTAAAAGAACAACTCATTCCACTTTCGCGGCTTTTATTTTTTGCTTAAAGGTTGTTCCATCTTGAATCAAATACAACTTAAAGTTTCCATTCGCATAATGTGGATAGTCTTCATAAATATTTATGCGAGTAAACATTTTAATTTTGGGTATATAAATGGTATATTGAAATAGTTTGTTTGGTCTAGTTATTTTATCAAATAAATAGCCTTCATAAATTTCTTCTAAGACTAAACTATTTGTAACACATAAATGAAGCAATGAGCAATCCGTTTGAATTTTACGAATCGACCGCATAGTTGTATTAATATAAGTTAATTGCTTCTCCCAAGTATCATAAAAGTCTAATGCTTCCTTTGATAATGGAATCCCTAATTTACTTTGAAGTTTCAACATATTTAGCAAATCCACAAGTCGACGAATCGGCGAACTAATATGAACATAATTATTTACTCCCATTCCAGAATTAATTAATTGATGACCAATATTGTTTTTATGACTTGTATATTGCCCACAAGAGATTTGCCACATTTTAATAAGATTGTATGTTTCACTCTGCATTGTAGTAGGACACTCTTCGGGTTCTTTAAGTGGTTCTTTTATATTAATAATTCTAAAGATACCAGTTTTATGGTCGTTTAATAGGTCGGCACATTTAGAGTTTATTAAAAGCATTAGATAGGCAACCACGTCATGGCTGTCGTTGATTTCTCTCATGTATTTTTGTTTTTTATTCATTGCTAAGACGCTCGAATAGACTCGTTTATATGTGGGATCGTCTAGTAGTGCGGCTTCATTATAGACGTAATTCTTGGTTACTTTAATAACCGCTGGAAGTAAGTTAACCTTTAGAATAGAACCATCTTCATGATTCACATCAATATCCATACATAAGACACATCTCTCTTGATTTTCCAATAAACTACATAAATTTTCAGACAATAATGGTGGCAACATGGCACACTTTCTGTCGGGTAAATAAATGGTTGAAATGCGTTCTGAAAAAGACCCCCATAGTTTTAGATGGTCTAATAAGAGAGGGACATTCGCAATATAAATACTAATTCTATTAGTTTTAATACTAAAGGCGTCGTCTAAATCGGTGCTTGATTGTGGGTCAATCGATATGACATATTCATTGCGTCTATCTTGTAACTTATAATTCAAATCGCATAAGGAACCATTTGGTTCAATTGTAGCACCTAATAGTTTATAAGAATTATTAGCATCACTTGTAAATTTTTTAATTGATTTTACTAAATCTTTACATTGCAATTGATATTCATAAAAACTGCTCATATCATTGACATTTCCAATTACATGATTTAAAATGCCTACCGGATGTTTTTCCCTCCAATGAGAGAATTTAAAGAGTATGAATTTATTTAAGATTGCTTTATTGAATCCAATATGTTTTTCTTCATAAGGGATTAAAAATTCTGGAATACGTTTATCATTTGGAATACATTTATAATATAATTTTCCAGTATTACCTTTGGTTCGTCCATATGTTTTATTTAAAATAAGAATACCAGCTAAATTTTTGGTGTTGCGAACCGGCGAATCAATCATTTGTCCCAATTCATCAATAATATCACCTGATAATAGTTTATTAGAAATTGGATCAACCGAGATGGTTGACAATGTATTATCGCTTATGTTGTATACATCCCACGCGCTATAAATTCGATCATGAATATGAATTTTCAAAGACATTCTATGGTGTGTGGTGTGTGTTATGTTAAGACTAGTAAGTATTATTATAGTAATATCAATTTTAATTTATTATTCTTGTAGAATAATTAATTTATATTACTTACATTAGTAATACTTGAATTGGTATTACTTGTATTGGTATTAATTGTATTTATAATATCGTTAATATTAGATTCATTCAGAGAAAGATGAGAAACATCTATGTCATTTATGCCATGTATGCCATCTATGTCATTTATGTCATTTATGCCATTTATGTCTTTCACACTAATTGCACTAAGTGTGCTTATTGAATCCATGATAACATGTTTTATGTTTTGTTTTTGTAAAAAACATTTAAAATAATCAGGCATCAAACTGAGGTTGTTCATATACGTTTTGTATTTAAAATTTAATACAATTGTTTCAGCATTATTAAACTGAATACTATACCACCAATAAGCAGGAATAAAGATTACTTTTCCTGCAGGTAAAGAAATGTCCAACCATTTAATTCTATCAAAATTTGTCTGATAGTGTGTTTGAATGTTCCATGGATTGATAGGAGAACTAAATTGAAAATTATCATAGTCTTTATTCGCAAATAAGTATTTTGTGTTTTTTGGAGGAGTTACTTTGATTGTTGCGTCGCCTTGTAGTACTACAAAAAAATTTCGATAACATACATCATAGCGAAGCGGTGTTTGGCTCAAAGTAGTCCCGATTAAATAATCATAATTGCTTGTCATTAGTGAGGGTGGACGTAAAAAGAAATCATTTACTTGTAACGTTTTTAATAAACTGGTTTCATTCAAAAAATCTTCATTATTTTCAGAATAATAACGTTTCTCGTGAATCGCAAGCAATGCTTTATTCAATATATACGGCAAATAAAGTTCGCTATTTTTTGCCGCCATTGTCGCCGCCATTGTAGACAGAGTTGTTGTTTCTAAGGTTTCCCGTAGTTTAATATCAAAAGAACCATAGTCTTGTTTTACATTTTCTAACTTAAGACTCTCAAAACAAGAAATATCAAACAAAAACGTTGCGGGTTGTCTTAAATTACAAATTTCTTCTAATCGGTCTTTAGAAAGATTTTGTATTTCATAAACCTCTAAATAATTGCTAATTTTAATATGATAATAGATATGTAAATATATAAATAAAACAACTAAAAATGTAACGATTGAAATTATTATATTCATTTTATTATAGAGTATAATAATTTTTATTAATTTACTAATTAACGAGTTTCTTTCATGCTTTTCTTAAGAATCGCTAATGTTTAATTGAATGTTGGATTTAAAAGTACTCGCCTCGGAATCTTCTTCGGGGGACTCATACACACTGGGTAGGCCTGAAAGTGATGTATTTGTTATTTTTTCAACTAACTCACTGATTACCCCATCTTGATTCGCAATCGTTCCTCTTAAACTTGTTACTAATCCTGCGATTTCTTGTATATGTTTTTGCATTTTTTGTATTGTTATTTTTAATAATTTAATTTCAGAATTATTATTTTTTACTAAACTATCTAATTCATCATTTGGTTCAAAGCCGTGGCTCGAACCTTTTGTTTGTTCGAATTGTTCTAATTGTTCTACCTTTCTCTCTAATATAAATATTTGTTTATCGTGAGTTAATAATGTTTGGATTGGATGAACTGGGTCATTTGTGGTTCTATTCACCTTAATCTCTTCCATTTGAGATTTACCAACATTTTGAGGTTGGCCAAGTCCTTCCGTTAAATTGCGTCGTCTTTTTGCGGCAGCTAATGCGGCAGTTCCACTCATATAACTAATATAACAATTTAATATTGGATTATTTTCGCATTATTTTCGCATTTCCATTTTAATTTTTGGATGATACGTATAATTTAAAACTTCAAAGTCTTCTAAAGTATAATCTTCGATCGCACTATGTTTTGACTTAATGGTAATCGTAGGAAACGTATAGGGAGTTCTAGTTGTTTGTTCTCTTAAATCATTAATATGGTCATCATAAATATGCGCATTTCCTAAATAATATACAAATTCCTTGGCTTTTAAATTACAATGGGTTGCCAGTAAATGCGTTAAAATACTATACGATAAAATGTTAAACGGCACTCCCAATCCAACATCTCCACTTCGTTGATATAAAGCACATGATAATTCATCATTAATTACATTAAATTGAACTAAAATATGACACGGCGGTAATGCCATTTCATCAATTTGGCAAGGATTCCAAGCACTCATTATTAGTCGTCTTGAATAACGTTCAACAGGATCATTAAGACAATTAATAATGTATAATAACTGGTCTATCCCTTTATTTGTATAATCACTCTTACAATCACTATAAGAAGCATTAAAATGCCGCCATTGATGCCCATAAATCGGCCCTAAATCATCTTCGGCTAACGAAGTTAGACCTCTAGAATCTAAAAACTCACGACTTCCATTTTTATCCCATATATGGACGTTTTGTTCTTTAAGCAGTTTATTATTTGTTTTACCGCTTAAGAACCATAACAATTCTTTCAGGCACGTTTTAAAAAAAACTTGTTTTGTAGTTAACATTGGCAGGTTATTATTTTCAAGAGAGAAATGCATCGCTGATCCAAATATGGTAAGGGCCTTTCCATTTCTGCTGTCAATCATTTCCCCTTCCTTGATAATATCTTCAATTAAGTATAAGTATTGAAATTCTTCATGAGTTTGTCCATGTTTCTCTTTTAGCGTTTTTAAAATCCGTTTTATCATTCTTAACTCTCTTAACTATTTATTTATTATTAAATATCTATTTATTTTTTTAATTTCTTTTTATAAATCATATGGATATAAAAGAAGAAGAAGAAGATAAAAAAAAAGGATTTATTGATTATGTGTTTAATTTTAATCGTGAAAACATGGATAACATAAGCAATCTGTGGCAATATACCTTTATTGCCATTCCACTTGTATTGATCTGTTTGAAATTGTTGAATTACTTAAGTCCGGAGGTGGATGACACAAAAGGTAGTTTAGAAATAATTTTTGAAATTTTTATAAGTATTAATGTTTTATTATTAACGATTTGGTTCGTAAATAAAATAATACGATATATTCCAACTAGAAGCAAAGCAGTGTATCATAGTTTTAATGAAATTAATTTTATACTTCCGTTTTTAATTCTATTATTTACAATTGATACTAAATTAGGCAATAAAATAAATATTCTTATTGACCGAGCGTATGATTTATATAATGGAAATACAAATTTGAATGCTCAAACTAAAAATGCTCAAAACAAAAACGATGTTAAAACTATGCAACCCATTTCGCGGGGTGGTGGTGGTGGCGCAAACGTAAATAATGGTATTAACCAACAACAACCTATGCTTGCCAATACGATCGCCTTAAACAATCCACAATTATATCAACAAAACAATAATACTTCACCAGAAATGAATTTTAATACTGCTTTCTCAGGGCCAAATATTAATAATTTATTACAAATTGAAGAACCGATGCCAGCAAACGAATTTTTAACTTCTCGGTTTTAAAGACGTATCCTTTAGTCGTTTTGTAGACTATTAATAGTATACTATAGTATTGTAGTATTGTAGTATAGTATACTATAGTATTGTAGTATAGTATTGTAGATTATTGTATAATATATATATATATGTCAATTGCCGCACTAAAAAGGAAAACCTTTGCAAACAATCCGAGAGAAGCACCAATATCAGGGCGGAATGGATTTTCATTACACGGAGCTTTGCGTGGGAATTATATTGGACAAGGAAATTTAGCATTTCGTAGCAAACATAAAAATAAGACAGGTAATGCGTATACTATCGCGGTGTGTAATAATGATCCGTCGGTCCTTAAAACAACAGTAATGAATACCCGTGGAATGTTATCAAAAAAATTAAAAGGAATTGATCGTGTATATTCTTTAGCACCTTTTAGAGAAAATTTAGAAAATGAAGAATGTGGATGTCCTATGGGCAAAATAATAGAAAACGCACCGCCTTATAGTGGTTGTGGAGGAAACGGCAGAGGGGTTGGTCCATTATCGCAAAACTGGGTAAAGCATCCAACAAATCCGAATGGCGACCAAGGAATGTATATTGAAAAAATTGTTAAATTAAATCGTAAGAAAAGCACAAATAGTTCAATTTCTTGTCTTGTAAATACCACTAAAAGTTATAATGGTATTGTTGGCGTATTAACCATCGAAGGCTATAATGCCGTACAAAATGTAAGACAACGTTATAACCTTCAAAAGTTTTTATCACAAGAACAAATAGATGAATTAGTAACAACCAATGCGATTGTTCCATTTACAACACTAGGAAGTAGTCAAAAGTCAAATTGTTATGACATAAATAACATAACGTTTATACCTTGTATCACTAAGTATAAAAGTACAAAGAAACCATGTACGAGCGTAAAAAATATTAAAATTACAAAACCCGGCATCACCACGATTGATTATGGAACATATATAAGTAAACGATTACAAGAGAAAAAATTTATTTCACCGCAACAGGATTGTAATCGATCGCAACCAAATCCTGACACCTTCATTCATTGTGGGGCGACCACTAGTTGGAATAATAATATTACTCCCTATAAACAAATTAGTTATAATACAAATTTAAAAACATGGACCTTTGTCTAAATCTAAACCTAAACCTAAAGTTAAACGTATCCAACGTACCTTTAGACTCTGATCATTTTTTTTTTACTGCACCCCCACATTTTTTTTCGTCGACCGCATCCCCACATTATCTTTCGCCGGCTGGTTCGTCTTCGTCTTCGGGTGCTAGATCCTCTTCGTCTTCGTCTTCGTCTTCTGGAGAATCTGCTGCCACCACCAATTGAAGGACTCGTTGGGCAAGCATCAATCATGGTGTTTATAAGTAAGGTAGCACTATACGCGCTCCGGAGTGCATCATTTTGTCCGGGTGTATTAGTTGCGCTTGATCCTGGTACTGGGACTTCAGTCATATTCTATAATACTATATTATTATATTATTATAATTTTATAAAAGTTATAAATTATAAAATTATAAATTATAAAATTATAATATAAAGAAAAACAGAGAATATCTATTTATAAATGAATTATGAAATGACCGCGAATGATAGACTTAAGTTACAAGAAATGATAAAAGTAAATGACGTTGAGAATAACACCGAAGTAATCCGAAAAACAAAGCATAGTTCTCTCATTAGACTAAATGTAGAACTATTAGAGAAATTAAAACAAGAGAATCATGAAATGTATAAGAATAATTTTAGCCAGTTTGATAATATTGCGATAGACCAATGTAATTTTTTGTTTATGAAGTATACCGATCTTTATAATAAACTTATAAAAAATGAATTAAATCTAGAAATATTATATAAGTTTTTAGATGCCTTAGAGATGATTGAAAAGGGTGACGTAGACCAACATGAAGCCTCTGTTAAAGTGGGGGCTTATTTAAAAGAATTATATGTGGATTCTGCCTTGAAAAAAGAAAAGAAACTAGATGACAAATTTAAAGAATCGCAATCACAAGACCCGAACCCTGAAGAACCTATAAGTATATCGTGGAGTGAATATAAAGAAATCTTAAACAAAAAATAAGTTTAATTGTTTGAATTTTTAATATTTTTTTGTTTTATTATTTAGTTATAATATTTATTTATAATATTTAGTTATAATATTTATTTATAATATTTACTTATTATAAAATAATGGCGGGAACGAAGAATGTAACGGAGAAAGTAACGAAGGAAAAGGAAATAGAATTAGCAATACAAAAAGTAGAAAAGGCGGTGGCGTGGGCTAACTATTTAACGGAAGTCGCCAGAGGGAGTGAAGCAAACGTAAAAGCAATAGAGGCAGAAAACGCGGCAAGGCAAGAATTGTTTGCTTTAGCGCCACATTTAATAGGAACATATTCAGCCAAGGCAAAAACGATAGATGAACGCGCCAAGCCAAGGCACACACCTCCAGATCCTTTGATGACACGCACAAAAGCGCCATCTTCTTGGGATAGATTTGGCAGCACAGGTGGCTCCAGAAAAAACAAAAAACGTACTAAAAAACATAAAAAAAGAGGCAAAAAAACGCGTAGGCATAGAAGTAAACGTTATAAACATTTAATTAAACAATTAATGTAAGCTTATAGAAGTAAGCTTACATTGGATTAATTGATTACTATTACATAAATGGATCATAATCATTATCTTCGCCAATATCGCTTGGTTTAATATTTTGAATGTTTGTTTGTAATAAAATATTATTAATTGAGCAGACACTATTTTGATTTAATAAATCACCAAATTCCTTTTCAATCATAGAGGTTGGATCCGCCACAACAGGATCCATTTCTAGATCTTCTTGTGATTCAGGCCGTTCTGGAATATTGTTAATGTCTAATAAAACACTAAACGAACTTGTACCAAAATAACCATCTTGTCCACACATAACATTTGCGGAAATTCCACGTAAATTATCAAGCTCTCCATGGCGAGCGGCTTTAAGAAATTGTTCTGGTGTTTCTTCAAACGATGCTTTTGCAATTGGACCAATATCATCATTATTAATTCCATGCCTAAACACAGATACCAGATTCTTATTCATTGTCATTCTATCACACAATAAGCTTAAATGGTGATAATTAATATAAGCACCATCATGCTCGATCACTTCTGTAAATTCATTATAAATAATTTGCCTAGCAGCTTCAATACCCAAGATTCGATAGGTTTCTTGAATATCATTTGTATACGTTCTATAAACATCAATCGTGTCTAAACTTAATAACTCCAAGAAATTTGTTCCAATCGTATCTAAAACCCAAATTTCTTTACGATTATATTTGCCATTATCTTCTTCAATTGCGTCTGTAATTTTACGTGGCGTTACATTATTAATATTTTTAATACCCCGCAACACTAGGTTATTTAATAATTCATCTTGAAAATTTTTAAGAACATAAATTTCATCCGATTGATCCAGTGGATGAGCCGTTGTTTGCTTCTTTTTGTAATTCGCAAGAATATTTTGCAAACGAATCCGAAAGATTAAATTGTTTGAATTATAATCAGAATAAACACACTCAATATTATTTCCATAAGCATAGGACAACGCATAGTTAATATCGTCCATTGAAATGTTGGTGTCTACCATTTCATTCTTATCAATTTCAATCCGAATGATCCAATTTGATTTAATCGGACTTGCTTCGCGGGTAGAACCATTACATTCATCAAATACTTTATTAAATTCTTGATATTGAGCAATAAGCGATTCATCCATTTCTATAAGAGTATTTAAATCATCGGGATCATAACAGATTGTAACATTTTTAACAAGATTTTTGAGTTTAATATGTCTAATATTATTAAGCAAACTAAACGCAAATAATTTATCATGTTCTATTTCTTTTGGTAAATAGATCGTACAGGAAGGATTTTTTGTATTTTCAGACAATGATAAAATTTCTTCAATTCTAGGAACACCTCTTGTAACATTTGACTTAGAAGCTACACCCGCAAAATGAAAGGTATTCAGTGTAAGTTGTGTAGTAGGTTCACCAATGGATTGGGCCGCAATGATACCAACCATTTCACCAGGATTAACAATTGCTTCTTTATACATTTTAACAATCACATCCAGCAAATAAGACAACGCATTTTTATTAAATCGTTTAACAATGAGTAACTGCATGGGGCATAGGTTAAAATAATATAATAACTTAAATAATTCATTTGGTTTTGAATACGTCAATGTTTCTAAGCTTGCGAAGGTGGTTTCAATCATTTCATAGGCTTCTAATGGTGTAATATCAATTTGCGAATTCATATTTAAATTATGCTGTCCTTGTACATTGTTAATGACATACGCAAATGCTACGGGCATATGAACTTGTTTGTTGTATAAATTTTTAAAGACATTTGAAATTACTTTTTTTTGCATCAATGTCATATAATTAATATACTCGGTGATTTTACGATTTAATTCTGGCAATTCTTTTCTATATCGTGTTCCAGCGTTTGCCGTAAATATATTAGAAATTTCATTCACATTTTTTAAGGAGATATGAAAGTAATTGTAAATTTCTTCGATGCTCATTTGAACCAATTGAATCATTTGACCCTCTACTTTTACGGGGTCAAACCCATCTTCTCCATAAGTAAATTGAACAATTTTATCTTTGTTGTTTCTGATTGTCATATCATATCTTACCATTAAATCTTCGAGTGCTTTAATTAATCGTCTTGAAATATAGCCAGTTTGACTTGTTTTAACTGCGGTATCAATAAGACCAACTCTTCCACCCATCGCATGAAAGAATAGTTCTGTTGGCGACAATCCTCCAATAAAAGAACTTTCAATAAACCCTCTGGCACCTGGCGAATCATCATATTTACTGAAATGTGGTAAGGTTCTATTTTCAAATCCATATGGAATTCGTTTGCCATCCACGTTTTGCTGTCCGAGTGCTGAAACCATTTGCGCAATATTTAAATCGCTTCCTTTCGATCCCGCATTTACCATCATGACAAATCGATTGTCGCGACTTAAACTTTCACGACCAATTTGACCGGCTTCATTCGTTGCTTGATTTAAAATATTATTGACACTTGCTTCAAATGCTAAATCATTTGTTTTACCGCTTTTATTTTCAAAAATTCCAATATGGGTTTGATCTATAATGTTTTGAACCGCATTTTTTTTAGCAGTAATTACTTTGCTAATTTGTTCATTTGTTTGTTGGTCAGCAATTAAGTCACTAATTCCAACACTATAAGAATCCACTTTCATGAATTCGGTAACAATATTTTGTAAATTATCAATAAAATCTGCTGCCGCACGATTGCCAAAATCATTATAAATTCGTTGAATCAATCCTTTCGATCCGTCGCTTAAGACTCCTTTGTCAATTTGTCCCCTATAATAATTGCCATTAATAATTTCAATTACATTATTTGATACATTAAAATTTTCGGCTTCATTATATGCTTTTCCTTTATATTTAAGTGAAATTGGCGGAATAATTTGTGATAAAATATCAAAATTACTGACTTCAGAAAGAGCGGATAGTTTATGAATATCAAGATTCGATACACCCATCAATAAATTCATTGCTTTTCGTTGGTCAAATACTAGTTTTTGTCGAGTAAATTGATAACATCCAAGCAGCGAATCTTGAAAAATACCAATAATTGATTTGTTATTTGCTGGACTAATAATTTGCGTCGGAATTGCGGCTAAATTCAACAATTCAATTTCAGCTTCTTCATCTTGTGGCATATGTAAGTTCATTTCATCTCCATCAAAATCCGCATTATATGGTTTTGTATCACCCACATTCATTCGAAATGTGTCACCATGATAGACAATTTTAACAATATGACACATCATTGATAATCTGTGTAATGTAGGTTGACGATTAAATAAGATACCATCGCCATCCATCATATGACGATGAACACGATCCCCTTCATTTAATTTAATGGATTCTCTATCAATATATCGCAATGAAATGGTTTCACCAGTTTTTCGTTCAAGAATTTTGGCACCTGGATGAACGTCGGGGCCATTTTTAACTAAGGCTAATAAAAACTTCATATTAGTTTTATTCACGCTTACTGGTTTTGTTAAATTCTTAGCAATTTTAAGTGGCACACCAAGTTCACGAATCGAAAGTTGTGGATCTGGAGTAATTACTGAACGAGCACTATAATCTACGCGTTTACCCATTAAATTACCACGAACTCTTCCTTGTTTACCATTGAGTCGTTCTTTAATTGATTTTAATGGACGCCCCGACCTTTGGGCAACCGCAGCCACCCCCGGGATTTTATTATCTACTAACGTTGCAATATAATATTGTAACACAGTCGTCCAATCATCAATAATTGTTCCATTCGCATTTGATGCTATTTTTTCTTGTAATGTTTTATTCGTTTTAATTATGTTTACAATAATATGTGTAATATCATCTTCACTACGTTGTTGGGAGTCATGTTTTACAGATGGTCGAACAGCTGGTGGTGGGATTGCTAACACTTGACATACCATCCACTCTGGTCTTGACCAAATTGGACTAAATCCCATAAATTTAATATTATCGTCTGTAATTCTGCGAAATAATCGGATTACTTTTTCCGGTGTAAGATGTAATGTGATCTTTGATTTTTCAGTATCGGAAGTATCTACATCATCCCACTCGGCAATTAACGTTGCTAAATTTTCTTTTTTAATTTTGTTTGGTTGTTTGCACCCACATCCATCATTTGTTGCTTCCCCACAACGTTTAATTTTACTCGCAATTTGAAAAATTTTATTCCATCGTTCGTCAGGAAGCATCGAAAGCAATTCTTTATGTTTATCTTTACTAATTAATAATTTACTACATTTAATACAACAACATCTTAATACTTTTAGAATTGTAGGTAAATATTGAATATAAAATACGGGTCTCGCAAGTTCAATGTGTCCAAAATACCCAGGTGTTTTCATGTAATCGTGTCCGTCCGTTGGACAAATCAGGCCTGGTTCTAAGACTCCCATTCTTGGATCAAACAACCCACCAATTACTGGTTTATTATTAATATAGGTGTCTCTATTTGTAATTTCAGCAACCGATCCTTTTCTAATCTCATCAGGCGATAATATACTAAATTGAATCCCTATAATTTTAGCACACTCTTTATTTAAATATTCATTTTGGCCTGCCATCTCCTTATATTAGTAAAACAATATTTAGATTGTTTTTTTCAATTTTATATAAAATAATATAAAATAATATAAAATAATATAAAATTGAAAATAAAAATAGTTGAATAAGTATACTATTAGTATATGATCATGGACATCTTAGAGTTTCCACCTACTCATAAATACAATACAAGATTTAAAAAAAGAATGACCAAGGCAAATGATCTTGAACAAAAGGATTCATCAACACTACAACCCTTAAAGTTTCAACTTTTACTTACACAATTATTTCCATCAAAGTATATGAACTATAAATATAACAAATTAACACAACTACAACATTCTAAGCCGAAACGACTAAACGTTAAAAAAATTATTATAAAAAAAAAACATCCGATTAAACGTAAGTATTATTATTCTTCCGACTCAGAATCAGAAGAATCAGAAGAATCAGAAGAATCAGAAGAATCAGAGTTAGAGTC
>Ga0214923_10004700_pt1 | contig 16322 bp, 16 predicted proteins | sample LL1510_MetaG_FD_177993 | JGI IMG/M metagenome (GOLD analysis project Ga0214923, IMG submission 177993) | Freshwater microbial communities from Lake Lanier, Atlanta, Georgia, United States - LL-1510 | ecosystem: Environmental > Aquatic > Freshwater > Lake | place: USA: Georgia | collected...
TCTGTGATTCTAAAAATATCCCTACCAGAGCAATCTCTTTAATGTGGAATCAACGTTCAGTAGATACATTCTTAGGTTTACCATTCAACATTGCTTCTTATGGTTTATTACTTGAAATCATTGCTAAAGAAGTTAATATGGCGCCAGATGAATTGATTGGTAACTTGGGTGATGTTCACTTGTATTCAAATCATATTGAGCAGGCTAAAGAACAGATTGGAAGAGAATTAACCGATGAAGAAAGGTTAGATTTAATCCCAAATAAAGATTTTATTATTGATGCGGTTAATAGTTTTAGTAATTTCCAAGAAAGAACTGTTAAAGACTTTTTAGACGACATAGATATACCAACACGAACAAGAGAATCATTTCCATTACCAACATTAAGAATCTCTTCAGGACCTTTAGATGATATTGCTCATCACGAAATTATGGATTTTGATATATTAAACTATCGATCACATCCAAGTATTAAAGCACCATTATCAAATTAAAAATATGAGAGTAAATAAAGAAAAATTATACGAATTGTATATGAATTGGGTAGATGAAGTAACTGACAATTGTGATTGGAAAACTTCATTTGGACCTGAAGAAATTGTTCATGCTATCGGGGTAATCATTGAAAATAACCCTGATTTAATAATTAACGAAGAATGAGAATAATATTTATATTTTTCCTTTTTATAATTTCTTGCAAAAAGGAAGATGGTGTCTTGCCACAGAATAGTTTAGATGTTAAAACATTTCAAACATATAAGGTAAAACCAAAAAAGAAAATTAAACTATTTAAGAGAGTATGTCATTTTTATCAAAAAAAATCACAATTGTAATACCATCTAAGAATGAGGGTATTGGGTTGGTTAATACCGTAAAACACATTATTGATATTGACTCAAATATTAAAATAATAATATCTGATACTCACACAGATAATACCCCTGATATTATTAAGGAATTATTTAAAAAAATAAATCATAAAAATAATAAAATCATATATGGTGGATTACCATCAGTTGCAAGAAATAATGGGGCTAGTTTTGTTAAAACACCTTACGTATTATTTCTTGATGCCGATATCAATATAGAAAATGTTGATTTGGTGTCAATTATCACTAAAATGGAATCTAATGATTTAGATTTGGGTACCGTTAGAATAACTACAAGTGATATTAAGTATAAATTAGTTTATATGTTATTTGACATAGTTCAATTAATTATATCCAAAAAAACACCTTTTGCTGTTGGTGGGTTTATGTTATTTAAAACGGAATCATTTAAGAAGTTAAATGGTTTTGATGTGAATGATAAGTTCGCTGAAGATTATCATTTAAGTTCTAAAGTTAAACCAAGTAAGTTTAAGATTTTCAATTATTATGCAATAACTACCCCAAGAAGATTTAAAAATAAGGGTATATCCTATATGATTAAATTAATGATTAAATGTTGGTTTAATAGGAATAATGATGATTTTTATAAACAAGATTATAACTATTGGGATTAACTATGTATAAAACAACCATAATAAGTGATTTACATTTAGGTAGTAAAGCATCAAGAAGGGATGATATTATTAAGTTTTTGGATGATTTAAAAACTGAAGTGTTGGTATTAAATGGTGATGTAATTGATGGATGGTCTCTTCAAAGGGGTTCTAAATGGACTAAACAAGATACAAAAATCATTAGAAAACTTTTAAAAATGTCAGAAACCGGAACTGAAATAGTTTGGGTTAGAGGAAATCACGATGAGTTTATTAAGGAGTTTATCCCTATGATGTTAGGTGATATTAAAATGGTTGAGGATTATATCATTCAATCAAATAATGTGAGGTATTATATATTTCACGGAGATATTTTGGATGTTTTTATTACAAAAGTAAAATGGTTGGCTTATATCGGTTCAATAGGATATGATATCGCATTATGGATTAATCGTTGGTATAATAGATGGAGAAAATGGAGGGGATTACCTTATTATTCAATATCAAGAGATATAAAAAATGGTATAAAAAAAGCAACCAATTTCATAAATGACTTTGAAGATAATGCTGTTAGGATTGCAAAACAAAAAGGTTGTCAGGTAGCAATATGTGGTCACATTCATCAACCAGCGATGAAAGATAATTATTTTAATTCTGGTGATTGGTGTGAGAATTGTACTGCTTTGGTTGAAACAAAAAATGGTGAGTGGAAAATAATTGACTTTCATAAATAATAGATATTTATTATTATGAAAGAAACATTATTAGAAAAAGAGTTAAAAAGATTTAATAGTATAATCGGGTATAAATATTATTTAAATGAAGATAAAAAAATAATTAAAGAGGCTACATCGGATGAGGCTTGGGAATTAGTAGGACAAGAAGATGCTAATATAGCTAAAGTAGTAAAAAATGCTGGTCTTAAAAATGATCAGGAATCCGTAGATAAATTAACACCTATTATAGATAATATACCTGAATCTACCATATCACCTTCTCAAGTATCTAATCTTAAAAACTTTAACAACAAACCAAATGAAGAATCCCTTATAAAAGATATAGTTAATATTAGCAAATCTAATAACCCAAGACAAGAATATATTGATTTAATGACTAATAGAGATAAGAATGATAAAGATAGAAAAAGAGGATACGATATTGGAAGTTTGTATGATCAAGTAGTAAATGGGGCTTATGAACCCCCTGTATTGATAAATATTAATGGAACTTTATATGTTATTGGTGGAAGAACTAGACTATACGCTGGTTTAGCGGCCAATAAAAGTATGAAAGTTAAAATATTAAATGTAAATGATTTAAATTAATATTGGATTAGGGTTATTACAATTCTGATAATTGGTGTAAAATAATTGACTTTCATGTGTAATAATAATATTTTTACATTATGAAAAAGTATTTGGATTATATCACAATGGCGGTAATAGGGTTATTAATAATTTCTTGTTATAGTTTTATTATATTCTTTTAATTATGGAATTAATAAGTTCTCACATTTGCAAGGCAAGTGAAATAGGTGTTCATAATAATATGTTTGGGGGTTATATTTTATCCCTTATAGATGACGCAGCAGCGGCTTATGTGTCTCAAGTATGTGATACACCAAGAATTGTCACAATTAAAATTGATGAGTTAGTATTTAAAAAGCCTGTTAAGGTTGGTAGTATTTTAAAGTGTTATGGTGAAGTAAAAGAATTTGGTAATACATCCGTTACTTTATATATTGAAATGAGAAAACATAACGTATATACAGGTAAGCAAGAAGTGGTGACTCATACCAATATTAAGTTTGTAAGAATTGACGATGAAGGTAATCCATTACCAATATCTGAAAGAGTAAAAACCAGATATAATGAAAGAGTTAAAAAATATGGTAAAGGTTTATTAAGTGAAGAAGAAAAATCCTTAGAAATATCCACCAAGAAGTAATTAATTTATGATTCCGAGACATTATTCAGAAGAACAACTTATGAAATATACCCTTAGAGAACCGGAATTAAAGGTTTTTGAGGGTAAAGAAATACTTATGCACTTAGATTCATTCTGTTTAGGTGATACAATCTGTTTTTCAAGCCTAATTTATAAGTTTATTGAGATACATAAACCATCTAAACTCATTATTTCCACATTTTTACCCCATTTATTTGATTTTAAAGACGATAAAATAGAAATTGTTAAATCATCTGACCCTTCAATAACAATTATTGCCGATCAATTAATTAATATTGGTTATGATAAAAATAATTTAGAACATACCAAATACGGTATGTTTTATGCAACTAAAAATACTATGTTAATACCTTTGGATACTTTACCTGGAAAAGTCCCTGTAAAACCATTAAAAAGGGTTAAAAATGACAAAAAAATCGTAATTGCACCTGAATCTTTGAAGAAAATTGCTAAATGGGACTATTTTGGGGGTAAAGGGTGGCAGATTGTGGTTGATTATTTAACATCAAATGGGTATGAGGTATATAATATTTCGTATGAAAACACTTTAAATCTAAGAAATGTTCATCAATATAACGGATTTAAGGATATTGATGTTGCTTTGGGTCATATATTATCATCAAGATTATTTATTGGGTTATCATCGGGATTAAGTTGGTTGGCTTGGGCTTATGATGTACCTGTTGTAATGATAAGTAATTTTACAAAGAGTTGGAATGAATTTGATTGTTATAGAGTGGATAATCCTGTTGGGTGTAATGGGTGTTTCAACATATTTCAGAATATAAAAAGTCATTGTCCAATATTTGAGGGAACATTGAGGGAAAATGAATGTCATAAAAAAATTACATCGGATATGGTAATTGAAAAAATAAATTTGGCTTTGTCAGAAAATTAGTTTATAATTATTAAATAGGAGGAAAATAATATGAGTTATGTAATAACAAGACCAAGTGATATAAATGGGAAATTACTTGTTTTAATTGTAGATGATCATGGTGAAATTATGGAGTTTGATAACGAAACCGATGCAAATTTTGTCGTAAAAGTATTGAAATCTAATGATTCACAAGATAGGGAATATACGATTAAAAAAATTGGGTAAGTATGGGAAAAACAAAAGAAATGGTGATGGATTTTCACGATAATTCCGATGAATATATAAATGAACAAATCCAATTAAAGTTAAATACGGAACATCAGTATTACATAAATCTATATGGACAGGATATTGATGAGGAATTAAATGAATTAAGGTATGAAAATAAAAATTGATTTTAGTTATGAAAATATCCTCAATAAGATTGAGGAAGATTTTCCTTTCTTTACTATTCATAGAATAATGGATGTAACCCGATGGAGATACTATGATAGTAATAATACACCATCAATAGATAGAATTAAAGAAACTTTATATGGTTTATTAAAATCGGTTAAAAGTGGTGAATGTATAGGGACTGGTGGGTTTGATGTTGAGTTTAAAAATGACAATTACAACATAACATTTACAGTAGGTACATTTGGGTTTTCAACAAAATCTGCTGATTGGAATAATGAAGATTTACTATATTTAAGTTCTTTTGTTGATAGGGTTCAAGCAACAGAAATAATATTAAACTCAAGTCTTATGATGTTAATGGGGAATGAGAAACCTTCATTCTTCGCTAAAAAGTGTGATGAGTTTATTGAGAGTGGTAAAGATTATGAATACGATAAAAAACTGGGTTTATTATTTACAAAAGAAAGTTATGAGAATGAGGGTGAAGTGTTATACGAATTAAGTTTTATTGGGGTAGATAATGATTTTAAAATATGATTTGGATAGGGATAATTTTAATATTATTAAATGTTTTTATAGCATTTGTAATAAAGGTGTCAAGAAAGACATCGTATTGGGGTAGAGTGGTTTTAATGGTACCACCTATAGCGATTATTTATGGTGTGGCAACATTATTGTTCGCATTATTTTATTTAACAAAGTATTATTTAAAGGATTAGTATGGTAGTTAGTTTTAATATTGGTTATGATTTGGGTGGATGGACTGTTTTAAGTCCATTCCCTATTTTAGAATATTGTGATGGGATTAAGGAATTAACGAATAGGATAAGAGAAGGTGTTCCTGATTTATATAATTGGGCTATTCAATCATCTGTTCCACCAGAAACAATGAGATTATATTTGGTTATTCACGAAGATGGATTACCTGAAAAGAAATTTATTATTAGATCTTATTATATAAGGGAATATAGACAATATTTAGAAATGAAAAAGGGTGAATAATCACCCTTTTTTTTATGCCCTTATGTTTAATATATATCAATTTTTGATATGTCATCTATCGTATTACTCCACCATTTTTTGATTACTTTAATAAAGTGATTAATCTTAAATTTAATTTTTTCTTTCATAGTAGTAAAATATAGTAATTTACATATTTATAGTAAATAATTTGTTGGCTTTGGCCTGTATCAAAAATTGATGTAAATTAAAGTATGGCGTATGGAATAAAAGGTGATTTGAGTGTTCTTCGTAGGATATTCTCAAGATTCATAAGAGTTGAATCTTTATCGGGTAATACAGGAAATGTATTGGCTGCGGATAATAATGGTGAAATAGTTTCAAGGAATGTAGATTTCTTTTTGACAGGTTCAACCATATTTAATAACAAGGTAAATAATTCTACTTTTTATACTTATACAAGTGCTACCAATACTTTAATTGGAACAAAATTAGATAAATTAGCATTCACTGGTTTTACTGATAGTTTTTATACTTATACAAGTGCAACCAATACTTTAATTGGAACAAAATTAGATACATCAATATTTGCTAATTATACAGCAAATACTGGTTCAAATGTATCGGCAGCATTTACCGCTTTTACTCAAACATTTTATCAATATACCGCAGATACAAATAATCTAATAAATACTAAATTAGATAAAACAACATTTACTGCTTTTACAAATAGTTTTAATAGTTATTCAGCGAATACATTAAACACAATAAATACTAAATTAGATACGTCAGTTTTTACCTCATTTACAAATAGTTTTTATTCATATAGTTCTAATACATTAAACACTATAAATAATAATTATAGTCAATTTACAGGTTTTACTAATAGTTTTAATAGTTATTCAGCAAACACTCAGAATACAATAAATAATAATTATAGTCAATTTACAAGTTTCACAAATAGTTTTTATTCATATAGTTCTAATACTCAAAATACGATAAATAATAATTATAGTCAATTTACAGGTTTTACTAATAGTTTTAATAATTATTCAGCGAATACATTAAACACAATAAATACTAAATTAGATACGTCAGTTTTTACCTCATTTACAAATAGTTTTTATTCATATAGTTCTAATACTCAAAATACGATAAATAATAATTATAATCAATTTACTGCTTTTACAAATAGTTTTAATGGTTATTCGGCCAATACTCAAACTCAATTGAATAATAAGTATGATAAGAGTGGTGGGACAATAAGTGGAAACGTAACGATTAATGGTAATTTAATTGTAAATGGAACCGCTACAACTATTAACACACAAAACTTATTGGTATATGATCCAATTATTGGTTTAGCGTTAGTTCAATCAGGTTCAACAAATCCAACATTAGATTCTGGATTTATAATTGAAAGGGGTTTATCGGGAAATACAGGATTTATATGGAAAGAAGCGAATAAACAATTTGAGTTAGGTTATACAAATAATACTTATAACGATTTAAATATTAATATAAGTAATTATGGTAATTTAAAATTAGGTGGGTTAAAAACAAATTATATATATGATAGTTTAGGTTTAACAGGATTAACTAACTATATTTTATCAACAACACCAACAGGTATTAAATGGTTAAGTGCTACAACAATTGATATAAGTGGTAAATTAGATCTTTCAGTATTCACAGCATTTACTAATAGTTTTTATTCGTATAGTTCTAATACATTAAACACTATAAATAATAATTATAGTCAATTTACAAGTTTCACTAATAGTTTCTATTCGTATAGTTCTAATACATTAAACACTATAAATAATAATTACAGACAATTCACAGCATTTACAAATAGTTTTAATAGTTATTCAGCAAATACTCAGAATACGATTAATAGTAATTACAGACAATTTACAGCGTTTACAAATACATTTTATGTTTATAGTGCTCAAACTGATAGTAGATTATTATTTAGTTCAGGGACAATAGGTTCAACATTTAGGGTGAATAATAATAACGAAGCTTCCGGACAATATTCAACTGTTAGTGGTGGTCAAAATAATACCACTTCAGGTAATTCTTCATCTGTATCGGGAGGTAGATTTAATACCTTATCAGGATTGTACTCATTTATTGGTGGTGGTTGTCTTAATACATTATCAGGTCAAAATTCTGTGATTAGTGGTGGTAAAAATAATACATCTTGCTGTGAATATTCAACAATATCGGGTGGTTATAGCAATGACATTGAATCGTGTGATAGTTCAATCGGTGGTGGTATGGGTAATTTCATAATTAATGGATGTTCAACAATTGCTGGTGGTGTAATGAATGTTATTGGACAAGGAACTATATTTTCAGGTTATTGGAATGGTGCATTTATTACAATACCTAATGACGTTTCAACTTGTTTTACTGTTAGTGATGATTTAAGGGTATTTGACTATTTAAATAATAGAGTACGTTGTTCAACCGTATCTAATTCTTATTATAATCCAGGGACAACTTGTACAGAAATAAGTTTAAATACACCTATTGGGGGTACGGGAACATTTAAATTATATAATAAAACAAAAATATCTACATTAGGTGATTATAATTTTATTGGTGGTGGTATAGGTAATTTAGCGACAGGTGCGAGATCAGTAGTTAGTGGTGGTAATAGAAATACGGCATTAAACGATCATTCAACAATATCCGGTGGTTATTGTAATACTTCATCCGGTTATTATTCATTTATTGGTGGTGGTTTTTGTAATATAAATTTATGTAACCAATCATTTGTAGGTGGTGGTTATAAAAATACAGCATCAGGTAATTCTTCAGTTATTGGAGGTGGTGGTTTAAATACCGTATCAGGTCAATATTCATCAATTGGTGGTGGTAGACAAAATACATCGTCAGGTAATTACTCAACAATATCTGGTGGTTATTTAAATATTACATTATGTAGTCAATCATTTATAGGTGGTGGTAGACAAAATACATCATCAGGTTATCGTTCTATTATAGGTGGTGGTGGTGTTAATATAGCATCAGGTCAAGATTCTTTTGTGGGTGCTGGTTATGGTAATGAAGTGTATGGTAATTATTCATTTATAGGTGGTGGATTTTATAACACAGCAAGTGGAACAAATACATTTATTTTTGGTTCTAATATAACAGGATCTTTAAATAACACAACTTACGTTGAAAACTTAAATGTTAAAAATAACATATATGATAGTTTAAATACATCAGGGGTAACTAATCAAGTCCTATTTACAACTCCATCAGGTGTTAGATGGAATAATATTGATAGTATTGTAACAGGATATACTAGTAGTAAATTAAACATAACCGATTTCAGTAGTTATTCAGCCAACACATTAAGTACAATAAATAATAATTATAGTCGATTTACAGGTTTCACAAATAGTTTTAATAGTTATTCAGCAAATACATTAACAAGTATTAATAACAAAGTAATTGAAGGTGGTAGTGGTATATTATCAACAATAAGAATAAACGCTAATAATATAACATCAGGAAACTATTCAGGTGTATTAAGTGGAACTGGAAATACAGCATCAGGGTTATATTCATTTGTAGGTGGTGGTAGGTTGAATATTGTCACAGGCTCAACTTCATTTGTAGGTGGTGGTGGTAATAATAGTGCATTAGGTAATTGTTCATTTGTGGGTGGTGGTAGAAATAATACAGTGAGTAATACACTTTCTACAATATCCGGAGGTTATTGTAATACATCAAGAGGGTTTAGTTCATTTGTAGGTGGTGGTTCTAATAATTTAACGTCAGGTAATTATTCAACAATATCTGGTGGTTATTGTAATACTATTTCAGGGGCAAGAACATTTATTGGGGGTGGGTTTAAAAATACGTCATCAGCGGACTACTCCGTTATTGGGGGAGGGTTATTTAATAATGTCACTCCCGCTACAATATATTCAGGTATATTTAGTGGTTCAGGTAATACAACAAACGGAATTTATACTTTTATTGGTGGTGGATGTGGAAATACGACAATCGCTGGTTCGGATTATTCAGTAGTTGCGGGTGGTTTATTTAACACAGCAACAGGTAATCAAGGATTTATTGGTGGTGGTATATTGAATAGAGTAATATCTTGTGCGGGTACTGTGGCTGGTGGGTGTAAAAATACATCATCTGCCTATGGTGGATCTATAGGTGGTGGTTTCTCTAACTTAACTTGTAGTGGTGGTCCTTATTCATCAATCGCTGGTGGTGCGTCTAATACAACATCAAGTTGGTATTCTGTTATTGCTGGTGGTGGAATTAATTCCGTTTCCGGAACTTATTGTGGTATTGTTGCACGTGGAAATGCGATAGTAGGTGGTAGATTAAATACAATCATTACATCAGTTTCAGGTGTAACAGGTATAAATTATGTTGGTTATTCATCAATTGGTGGTGGTTTATGTAACTCTAACTTTGGAACATTTTCAACAATATCAGGTGGATATTTAAATAGATCATGTGCTTTGGGAAGTTCAATTAGTGGTGGTAGACAAAATACATCGTCAGGTAATTATTCATTTGTAGGTGGTGGTAGGCAAAATACAGCCAATTCAACACATTCGACCATATCTGGTGGTTATATAAATGTAGCGTCAAGTACTTGTGCAACTATTGGTGGTGGTAGAGGTAACACCGCAAATAATTTACACTCAACAATAGCGGGTGGTAGAGCAGGAACAGCATCAGGTCAATATTCTGTGATTGGTGGTGGTTATATTAATTTAGCGTCAGGTAATTATTCAACATTAAGTGGTGGTTATTGTAATACCACTTCAGGTAATTGTTCATTTGTGGGTGGTGGGTGTCGTAATACAGCATCCGGAATTTTTTCAACAATACCTGGTGGATGTTTTAATACTACCCAATCAGATTTTTCATTTATTGGTGGTGGTTGTTTAAATTTGATTACGGGTTCAACACCGTCTATAATTGGTGGTGGTAGAAATAATACAATTATTGGTTTATTTTCTAATATACTTGGTGGAACAGGTAATACCGTGACTTCTACATCATCTTTTGGTAATATATTGGGTGGTAGAAATAATACAACCGCTTGTAATAACTCATTTATTTTAGGATCTAATATTACAGCAAATGCTATTGATACGACATTCACTCAATGTATAAATGCTTGCGGACAAACCCTTTTACAAGGAACATCAGCATCTTCAGGATGTGCATTACTTGTTAGAAACTCAACACCTTTAGCGTTATATACAGCATTAAATACAGGACAACATTTATTTAATGGAACATTCACATCAACAGCAAATGCTACTTGTGGTTGGAACTTAAATCAAACACTAACTCAAAGAGGAACTGGTTGTGATACATTATATGCAACATATATTAATCCAACAATAATATACGCTCAAAATAATCAAACAAATAAAGCATTATCAGTTCAAGCACTTTTCACAGGAACAACTTTAACTTGGACAGGTGCTACAAATATAATTGCGGATTTTGGGGCGACAAATATTGGGACACAATTAACCGTAAGTGATGTAATATCAGGAACGATATATGGTGTAAATGACGTATCAGGATTACCGATAATTGACGCAACATCAAATTGGGATGTTAATATGTATGATTTCCCTAATAGGGTATTCACTAAAACTAATAAGAGTTTAATTTTAGGTGTAAGTGGTAATAGTGCTTCAACCGTAACAATTCAATCTGATTTAATATTTAATCAAAATATTGGTTTAGGTTATAGAATGTCACAAGTAACAGGTTTAACAACAGGTTCATCAGTTTCGGTATTATATCAATTAACAATACCAACAGGACAAACAGTATTCTTAACAACTAGTACTTTAGGGAGGGCTAATAACGCTAATATGGATTCTACTTTAGGTGAAATTAAATTTACCGCTAAGAGAAGTTTAACAGGTAGTTTAACACAGGTGGGTACAGTTCAAGGTTTTGTAAATAGAGATAATTCAAATACAAATATAGGTATTGACATTTCAAGTAACAACATTAGATTGGTAGTAACAGGTAATACAGATACTTACCTTTGGGCATCAAATATTATAACACAAACATATTAATAATGGGAATATATAAAGTTTCACAACCAATGGTTACTAACGGTTTAGTTGTTCATTTAGACGCAACAAATCCAAAATCATATCCTGGTTCAGGTAATTCTTGGTTTGATTTAAGTGGGTTTAATAATAATGGTACGTTATCTGGTACAACATATGATACAAGTAAATTATGTTTATCATTTAGTACCGCGAATAGTTCAGGTTGTATAATAACAAATAGTGATAGTGTTAATTTTAATTCAGGTACCGGTAGTTTTACATTTGATTTTGTTGTAACATTAACATCAGCCATAGTGGGAACAACTTCTTGTTTTTTTATGAAAAGATCATCATTAGGTGGTTTAGGTGGTGCTAAAGGTTATCAATGGAGATTATTAGCGAATGATGCGACAACAGCATCGTCAATCATATCAGTTGATAACGCTAATGGGTCAGCCGATACCACATACGCTCAAGGTCAAGGATCATTATTTCCAATATATAATAGATTAGCCAATTATACATTAACATTCGATACGACATCAAAAAGATTGGATTTATATACAAATGGGGTAAATAATAATATAACAAATACCAATATTATGACAGGAAGCACAAGTTACTCTAACTCATTTAATTTAATTATGGGTAGGAATGCAACGTCTGGTTCAAATGCTATTGATGGTGATTATTATATTTTTAAAGCATATAATAGGGTTTTATCACCATTAGAGGTTCAACAAAATTTTAACGCAATAAGGGGGAGGTTTAATATATGATATATGGAACACCAACAATGGTTACTAATGGTTTGGACATATATTTAGATTTTACAAATACCAAATCATACCCTGGAAGTGGAACTGTTGTATCAGATATGTCAGGTAATCAAAATAACGGTACTTTAATTAATTCACCGACATTTGTTAATGAATTTGGTGGTGGTGTATCTTTAGTGGGTGCAAGTTTACAACGTATTGATATTACAAACCTATTAACATATTCAGGTGATTTTACAATTGATTTAGTATTTAAATCACCACAAACAGCAGCAACAACTTCACCATATTTATATGTTTTTCAAGGCAGTTCTTCAACAACCGGTTGGTTTTTTTTAGAATGGAATAATAGGGTTAATTCAAGAAATACATTGGATACAACATATTATTTTGCTTCCGGATGGGCATCAGGTTTTTCATTAGCACAAAGACCGAATCATATGACATTAGTAAGTCAAGGAGGTGTTTTTTCAATATATAATAATGGTGTATTATTATCAACAGGAGCCGCCAGTGGGAGTTTTTCAATTAAGTCAATAGGTATTGCCAATGGAACATATACCACAGGAACAATATATATGTTTAAGACATATTCAAGGGCTTTAAGTCAAATAGAAATAAATCAAAATTTTAACGCAATAAGAGCAAGATATAACGTATAATATGGCAGTAATTAATAGAAATAGGGTTGTAACCAATGGATTATTGTTAAATATAGACACCTTTAATCCAAAATCATTTAGTATTCCAATAAGAAATATATCACCAGTATTAACAAGTTGGGGTGTAATTAGATCAACAATGACATTAGTGACAGGAGGGACTATCACACCCCCAATTACAGGTGCTCCGGTTTATAAATTGGTTTGTGGAACAAGTTTTGTTAATACACTACATAGATTAACATCATCCGAAGCAATAGGAACATTAGGTAATGGATTTTATAGGTATTCAATGTATGTTAGGGGTGAAACAACAAATAATCCAACGGCGAATATTCAAATTGATATTTCAGATAATGGTGGTCCGGGTTCTGCTTTTGCAATAATTGGAACAGCGACAACTTGGACTCAATTACTAACTTGGGATAGTAGTGGTAATTATAGTTCGGGTAATTTTTTTGATTTTAGTTTTTCTTATGGATCAAGTGGTTCTGCCAATAACACTGGGGATACATATTATATATCAGGTTTAGTGATTGCGAGATCTATTCCAACATCAGGTGGGACAATAAATAACGATTTGGCTGTATTGACAACCGATCCGGGATATATACCATTTAGTACTACTATTAATACCACAATGAATGATTTAAGTGGAAATAATTCAACAATGTCATTAAATAATGGTATTGGTTATAGTAGGGGTAATTATGGTTCATTATCATTTGATGGGTTAGATGATACAATATCGGTGACACAAATAAGTGCATCAACTTGGACAGCAAATTATTGGTATAAATGGAATATAACAAGTGCAATAACCGCACAATCTTTTACTCTAACAAGAAATAATACAACAGCCTACACTAATAGAATTGATTTATCATTATTTTATAATATAGGTAGAGTTAAAGTAGATAATTTTAACAATATATATATAATGGGACAATATAGAGGTTATCAGGGGTTGGAAAGGGCTTTTATAACTAAAATATTGTCAGGTGGAACAATAGATACGACATTTAACGCTAATTATGCATTAGGTGGTGTTACAGTTGTTGTTGATATTATATTTGATAACCAAAATAACGCCTATATTGTTGGAACAAATATTGGTAATTATGGTTTAAGTAAAATTGATTTAAGTGGTAATACGGTATCAACATTCCCAGCAACATCAGGTGGTGGAGGACCTTCAATTAATGATAGTGGAACATTAGTTTTAGATTTAGTAAATCAAAAAATGGTTGTTGTTGGTGGTTGGGCTACAACATATAGTGGAGTAACCGTTAATAAAATCGCTAAAATAAATTTATCTAATTTAACACCCGATACTTCATTTAATACTTTAACAGGATTTAATTCAACTGCGGTTACAAGTATTGTTGCTGATAGTAATAACGATTATTATGTTGGTGGTGATTTTACAACATTTAATAACTCATCATACCCAAGAATAGTAAAAATAAGTGGGACAACAGGTTTAGCCGATACATCATTTGTTGTTGGATCTGGATTTGCAAATGCTGGTAGTCCATCAAATCAATATCCGTGTGGTAATGGTATTAAAGTAACTGCTGATGGTAAAATATTGGCTGCGGGTAGGTTTGTAACATATAGTGGTATTACTGCAAATAGAATAGTTAAATTAAATACAAATGGGACAATTGATAATACATTTACGACAGGTGCTGGATTTAATAATCACGTAAATTGTTTAAGGATTCAACCTGATAATAAAATACTATTAGGTGGTTTATTTACATCATATAGTGGTGTAACTGCAAATAGAATAATCAGGTTAAATAGCGGTGGTACGATAGATAATACATTTGTAACCGGTAATGGATTTAATACTTATATTAACTCAATAGATTTACAATCAGATGGTAAAATACTAATATTAACAGACGCAAATACGAGTACAAATGTTCAAACAACATATAGTGGTGTATCTTATAATAATTTAATAAGATTAAATATTGATGGGTCAATAGACAATACATTTACATCCGGTGCCGGTGCGAATTTAGGTATTTATAGAAGTGATTTGTATATATCAACATCATCAGGTAATGGATTGTATGGTTCTACCCCTTTTGGTGTTCAAGGTGGGGTCTATTTAGGTAATAGATTATCATTTGAATCTCAAAATAGTTTTCATTCTAAATGGCATAACATATGTATTACAGTTGATTCGTCAAGGGTTTTAAGATTTTATACGGATGGTGTATTAACATTAACAAATGATCAATCCGCCGCAACCGATTTTAATTTATTATTCAACTCAATGATCACAGGTGCAAATATTCCTGGTGCATGCACCTTAAATTTAAGTAATTTTTCACTATATAATAGGGATTTAACCCAAGCGGAGGTAACACAAAATTATAACGCATTAAGAACAAGATATAATTTATAACTATTTATTATCATGATTAAAGTAACAGGATTTTTCCAAAACCCATCTTCGGGTTATATATATGACTCACCAACATTATCGTTGGTTCCACATTTAGAATATGCTGGTGTAATAAGTATGGATGTTAATATTGATGGTAATAAGGGGACAATACCATTTCAAAACATAAGACAAAATTTGGTTTATAATGATTTAATAATAGATCCTTATGATAAATTATTAGATGCGTTAGAAATCTATGTTATTGATAAATTATCATCACCTAATTTAACATTAACAAGAACCCATAATTACATTCCAATATCAGGTGATACGAATAATTCTTTTGTTGAAATTGTATAAAATACTTTATTAAATAAGTAATTATACATATTATTACCATATGACAAAAATTATATGGTTAATAGGGCAGGCAGGGCATGGTAAAACAGTTCTTGCAAAATTATTAGAAGATTACATTGATAGAGTTGGTGTAAATGATGTATTTCACATTGATGGTGATGATTTAAGAAATCTTACAATTAATAAAGATTATTCAAGAATCGGTAGAGAACAAAATATAAGAAATGCTCAGGTTATTGCTAAATACCTACAAAATAAGGGATATCACGTTGTAGTTTCACTTATGACACCTTACTTAGATATTAGAGAAGAATTTAAAAATAACACAGAAAATGTATATGAGATTT
>Ga0214923_10004701_pt1 | contig 16321 bp, 27 predicted proteins | sample LL1510_MetaG_FD_177993 | JGI IMG/M metagenome (GOLD analysis project Ga0214923, IMG submission 177993) | Freshwater microbial communities from Lake Lanier, Atlanta, Georgia, United States - LL-1510 | ecosystem: Environmental > Aquatic > Freshwater > Lake | place: USA: Georgia | collected...
AGAACATTAGAACATTACTTTGAAATCAAGGGCTTACGCGTTGATCTTAAACAGAACATTAACAGAACAATACCCAATTTACAGAACATTAGGGTGTCCTTCAGAACATTAGGGGTACTTGACGGGTCTGAAAAAATACGGTATGCTGATCTCAGCATACCGGTTGAGCAGGACAAAACCGCGCTGCACGGGAATGTCTCCAAGCCTACTACGGGCTTTCGCGTTGTCTCCAAGGGAACGGGCGGGGAACCCCGCCAAGCCGAAGCCTGACGGGGCGAAAAAAAGGGGGCTTGCGCCCCCCGTGGATTACTTGCGGAGATTCTTCAGGAACCGAATCATCTCGATCAAATCTGATTCACGCTTTCCGTCCTTAGCCCATGCCAGCGTAGCCTTGAATTCAGCGTTCACAGAATCGACCAACGGCTTAACACGCGAATCGGCTTCGTCCTTCTCGAACTTTTCAACGACCGAGATCGCCTTCTCGAGTGCCTTGGCTTGTGCAATACTTTCTGGAGTAGCCGTCTGATAAAGCGCGACTTGCTCCACCCGCATCTCAGCCGCTGATCGACCAGCCGCAACCTCGATCGCCTTGGCCTTGGCTTTCTCCCTTTGCTCGGCCTTGGACGCGGCCTCGGCCTTCGCAGACTTTGGCTTCTCGAGGGAATAGAATTCTTTCAAATGCTTGGCAACACGCAACCAGCAATCAGAACCCGCGCCCTCGGCATCGATAGCACCGTTCGCAAGAGCCCGCGCACCAGCACTCTCGACAAACGGAAGCCGCACCGATTCCCAACGCTCGAAAGACAGAACGCCTTGCTGAGCCCATGGACGAAACACACCCGCCACAGACGCGCAAGCATCCTGAAAGTCGAAGTTAGAATCAGCGACCTTGATAGCCGCACTCTGAACAACGGACAACGAAGCAGCGTCCAATTCAAAACCGATCGAGACCGCTTCTGCTACTTTAGATTTTTGAGACATTTGAACTCTCCTTGATTGTGGACAAAACCGCGTGGCGCGGAGATGTCCTATGGCTCGTCCGCGATATGCTTTCGATCACCATGAGCACAGTATAACACAACCGAGCACAGAATCAAACGAAATGAGCGCGAGCAGACCCAGACCGACGCGGAGAACGCAGAGGGGACACCGCCAGACTCAGGGGGGCGAGACCGACCCCACCTACCCCGTACCCCCCAAAACAGGACATAAAGACAAAAGCCCAGATACACAATAATTTGCACAGTCAATAGCAACTTTTTAAAAACATACCCCCACCCCCCTTGCACTTTTTTCTAATATCTGTAACATCCGCGTATTGAAACGCACCCCCCTACCTTTTTTGGAGTCCCGTTTCCTCCATGGCTATATCTATTACGCCAGATAATTCAGTAGCACTTCCTGATAACGAGGAAGACGACAAGTTCAAAACCGTGCGAGAAGCTGTAGAAGTTTCCGCAACTACCGCTATGGTTCTTAATGAACTAGGCATGGGGTTTGACATGACCCCAACAGATGAGCTTGCTGCTGAAAAATTATTTGAAAACCTCAAGCACAACTCGGCAGTAAAAACTCTCCCTGCAGTAATCAATACGCCCGAGGTAGCAGCAAAGCTTGGATCGCTGTTGCAGGCATATGACCAGCAGGTTGTGGCTGATGCCGTCCAAATTCGCACGGTGGTAACAAATAAGCTGCTTCTAATATCAGACTGCGGAGATCCCCGCTACGAACTAAAAGCGCTAGAGCTACTAGGCAAGATAAGTGATGTTGGGCTATTCACAGACAAGTCGGAAGTCACTATTAGGCACGCCACTACGGAGGCGCTTGAGGAAGCAATTAGAGAAAAGGTGCGTCGCCTTATCCACGCAAACACAGTTGATGTTGAACCGCTCGTTGATAATCTAGAGGAAGAGCTTGGGCTAAATGATGCAGCAGCCGACAATTCAGGAGCTACAGAATTTACTAGCGATACTGCCGAACCTTCCTGATGCGGAAAAACGCAACCTTGACAGTAAGCTAGAAGAGCTTATTAAAAGGCAAAAACAAGAAGAGGCGCGCAAATCGTTTATTAAATTTGTAGAGAGGGTGTGGCCTACTTTTATTAGTGGTCGGCACCACAGACGTATGGCAGAGGCATTTGAGCGCGTAGCTAGAGGCGAGTGCAAACGCCTAATAATTAATATGCCACCACGACACACTAAGTCAGAGTTTGCGTCTTATCTCCTCCCAGCGTGGTTTTTAGGCAACTTCCCCCACAAAAAAGTTATCCAGACGTCCCATACAGCCGAATTAGCCGTGGGTTTTGGACGAAAGGTGCGAAACCTTGTAGACCAAGAAGTTTATAGAGAAATTTTTCCTGAGGTTGCGCTACAGGCAGACTCAAAAGCAGCTGGTCGCTGGGCTACTAATAAAGGCGGTGACTACTTTGCTATTGGTGTGGGCGGTGCAGTTACCGGTAAAGGTGCCGACATTCTAATTATTGACGACCCGCACTCAGAACAAGAAGCCGCACTGGCGGAAATTAACCCAGATATCTACGACAAAACTTACGAGTGGTACACATCAGGTCCACGGCAGCGTCTACAGCCGGGTGGAAACATCATTATTGTGATGACCCGATGGTCTAAGAGAGATTTAACGGGCCAAGTTCTCAAATCTGCAGCGCAAAGAGGCGGAGATGAGTGGGAAGTTATTGAATTTCCTGCACTTTTACCATCAGGAAACCCACTTTGGCCTGAGTTTTGGTCTAAAACTGAGCTAGATACCCTTAAGTTAGAGCTGCCAAACGCAAAATGGCAGGCCCAGTACCAGCAAAACCCCACATCTGAAGTATCGGCTATTATAAAAAGGGAGTGGTGGCAGATCTGGGAGAAAGAAGACCCGCCCAATTGTGACTTTATTCTGCAATCTTGGGATACGGCGTTTGAGAAAAGTACCCGGGCGGACTATTCAGCATGCACTACATGGGGTGTCTTTTACCACCCAGACGATACGGGCACCCCGCAAGCAAATATCATCCTATTAAACGCATTTAGAAAGCGCATGGAATTCCCAGAGCTGAAGAAAATGGCCCTAGAGGAATACCAAGAATGGAATCCGGATTCCATCATTATCGAGAAAAAAGCTTCTGGCGCCCCCCTAATATATGAAATGCGGGCTATGGGGGTTCCAGTTCAGGAATTTACCCCATCAAGAGGTAATGACAAGATTTCACGGCTAAATGCTGTCTCAGATTTATTTGCTTCTGGTAAAGTGTGGGTTCCCGACACTAATTGGGCCGAGGAAGTTGTTGATGAAGTTGCATCTTTTCCGGCAGGGGAACATGATGATTATGTTGACTCTACATCCCTTGCGTTGATGAGATTCCGTAAGGGTGGGTTTATTCGTTCTTTGTTAGATGAGCCAGAAGAGCAGAAGTATTTTAAGAGACACTTCCAAGGATATTACTAAGGAAAACAAATGCCAATTGATAAATCACTAAGCCAAGCCCCCATGGGTTTGAATCCAGAAGAAATGATGGATGAACCCGCCCTTGAGATTGAAATTGAAGATCCAGAAAGGGTTGGTATTAAAGCCGGTGGGGTGGAGATTATTCTGGAGCCCGGCAAAGAAACAGGCGAAGACTTTAATGCAAACCTCGCCGAAGAGATGGACGAGGATGATCTTATTGAGCTGGCTAATGATCTGATTGGTGATTTTGACGAAGACATTTCTAGCCGCAAAGACTGGATCCAAACATATGTAGACGGCCTTGAGCTGCTTGGTATGAAGGTCGAAGACCGCACGGAGCCTTGGCCCGGAGCCTGTGGTGTATATCACCCACTGCTATCAGAAGCACTTGTTAAGTTCCAAGCAGAAACAATTATGGAAACCTTCCCCGCGCAGGGGCCGGTTAAAACTCAGATTATTGGCAAGGAGACGCCAGAGAAAAAAGAAGCTGCCATTCGTGTTAGAGACGACATGAACTACCAGCTCACAGAAGAAATGGTTGAGTATCGCCCCGAGCATGAACGCATGCTGTGGGGTTTGGGATTGGCAGGTAACGCGTTTAAAAAGGTTTATTACGATCCAAGCCTAGAGCGTCAAGTATCTATTTTTGTACCGGCTGAAGATGTCGTAGTTCCTTATGGTGCAAGCAGCCTAGAAGTGTCGGGCCGTGTAACGCACGTAATGCGCAAAACAGAAAACGAAGTTAAGAAGCTGCAGCACGCAGGATTTTATAGGGATGTAGACCTTGGCGACCCAGTTGACACCTTTGATGAAGTCGAGAAAAAGATCGCTGAGAAGATGGGATTTAGAGCATCTTCCGATGACAGATTCAAGATCCTTGAGATGCACGTTGACCTCGACCTACCGGGGTACGAAGACGAAGACAAACACGGCGAGCAGACGGGTATTGCATTGCCTTATGTTGTCACTATTGAGAAAAATACACAAACAGTCCTAGCTATTCGCCGCAATTGGCACCCAGAAGACTCAACCAAACAGAAGAGGAATCACTTTGTTCATTACTCCTATATTCCGGGTTTTGGCTTTTACGCTTTTGGTCTCATTCATCTCATCGGTGCTTTTGCTAAGTCGGGCACTTCTATCATTCGGCAGCTGGTTGATGCTGGCACTCTATCAAATCTCCCCGGAGGATTTAAAACCAAAGGTCTACGAGTTAAGGGAGACGACACTCCAATTGCTCCAGCGGAGTTCCGCGATGTAGACGTAGCATCCGGCACCATTAAAGACAACATCATGACGCTCCCGTACAAGGAGCCTTCGCAAGTCTTGATGGCGCTGCTGGGAACAATCGTTGAAGAGGGCCGCAGGTTTGCAAGCGCAGCAGATCTAAAAGTTTCTGATATGTCTGCGCAGTCTCCAGTTGGCACAACGCTTGCTATTCTGGAGAGAACCCTCAAGGTGATGTCGGCAGTTCAGGCCCGCATCCACTATTCAATGAAGCAAGAGTTCAAGCTTCTCAAAGCAATTATCCGCGACTACACCCCCGAGGATTACGACTACGAGCCGGAAGAAGGTAGCCGCCGTGCCAAGCAGTCTGACTACGACCAAGTAGATGTAATTCCGGTATCAGATCCTAACGCGGCGACCATGTCGCAGAAGGTTGTTCAGTATCAAGCAGTGATGCAGTTAGCGCAAAGCGCGCCCCAGTTGTATGACCTGCCTTATCTACACAGGCAGATGTTGGAAGTACTCGGCATTAAAAACGCCAGTAAATTGGTTCCGATGGAAGATGACCAAAAACCAAAAGATCCCGTGTCCGAAAACATGGCAATTCTTAAAGGAAAGCCGGTCAAAGCGTTTATTTATCAGGACCACGAAGCGCATATCACGGTTCATATGAGCGCTATGCAAGATCCAAAGATCGCGCAGATTGTAGGACAAAACCCCATGGCGCAGCAGATTCAGGCAGCCATGATGGCACATATTAACGAGCACCTAGCATTTGAATATCGTCGCCAGCTTGAGCAGCAGCTTGGAGTTCCGTACCCCGCACCGGATGAAGAAATGTCCGAGGATATGGAGGTTCAGATCTCTCGCCTTGCCGCAGCAGGCGCACAGAAACTACTGCAGGCCAACCAAGCGCAAGCCCAACAGCAGCAAGCCCAACAGATTGCTCAGGATCCGCTTGTACAAATGCAGCAGCAAGAGCTTCAGATTAAGGCACAGGAAGTTCAGCGCAAGATTCAAAAAGATCAAATTGATGCCGCAGCTAAGGCCGACCAGATCGAGATTGAAAGAGCACGGATTGAAGCCCAGAAAGAGATTGCAGGAATGCAAGCGGGGGCCAAAGCCGCAAAAGATAAAGCAGAACTAGAAGCAAAAATGGAGCTAGAAGGCGTTAGATTGGGTGCGCAAATAGCTCAACAAAAATCTCAAACCACCAAAAAGGAAATTAAATGACCGAATATCTAGAGTATCTCTCAAAACAGATACACGAAGAAAGAACTCGGATTATTGAAGATTTGGGCGACGGCAAAGCCCAAGATCACGGAGATTATAAATTCTCTTGTGGTGTAGTACGTGGACTACTTGTTGCCAATAACCTAATCATGGAACTAGCAGAAAGGATGGAGAACTCTGATGAGTGAACTACTAATCGGCACAAACCCCGATGATGTAAACGAAACAACAGTATTACCAGAAACAGCCGAGCAAAAAGCAAAACAGCTGCCAGACCCTTCAGGGTATCGGATCCTTTGTGGTGTACCGGATCTTGGAGATACCTACGAAAGCGGCCTTGCTAAATCGGACGTCACGCTTAGATACGAAGAACTGCTAACTACAGTTTTGTTTGTAATTAAGATGGGGCCCGACTGTTATAAGGACGATAAAAGGTTCCCTAGCGGCCCTTGGTGCAAAGAAGGCGACTTTATTTTGGTCCGTCCAAATGCTGGCACCCGGCTAAAAATCCACGGACGCGAGTTCCGCATTATCAACGACGACTCTGTTGAAGGGGTAGTAGAAGACCCCCGAGGCATTAGTCGCGCATAAGGAGTTTTAAAATGGCAGAGAAAGACGATTTTCAATTTGAGGTTGAAGGGTCTGAGGTCGAAGTAAAGGCTACAGAAGGCGAAAAGCCAGAGGTAGATCTAGAGGTTGTGGATGACACGCCCCCAGAAGACCGCAATCGCACTCCCCTCCCTAAAGAAATTGTTGAAGAGCTTGAGAAAGACGAGCTCGAAGACTATTCGGACAAAGTAAAAACCCGCCTTAAGCAGATGAAAAAGGTTTGGCACGATGAGCGCCGAGCCAAAGAAGCTGCTGATCGGGAGCGGCAAGAGGCTATTTTGCTTGCTCAAAAGGCGATTGAAGAGAATAAAAAGCTCAAATCTAGGCTGACAGAGGGTGAAAAAACCTTTATTGACACGGCTAAAACCGCTGCCGAGCTTGAGCTTGAAATGGCTAAACGGGCTTATAAAGAGGCTTATGACGCTGGGGATTCTGAGCGGTTGGTGGAAGCCCAAGAGAAACTTAATTCAGCCGGTTATAAACTAAATAAAGTAAAAGATTTCAAACCCTCTTTACAAACCGAAGAAATTGATGTAAATATACCGCAAGAACAGGTACAAGTGCCTCGTCCCGACCAAAAGACTTTAGCGTGGCAAGAGCGCAATCAGTGGTTTGGTGCAGATGAGGAAATGACAAGCCTCGCACTTGGCTTGCATCAAAAATTAGAGAAACAGTACGGTAGAGGCTTCATAGGTACTGACGAATACTGGAGCCGCGTTGACGAAACAATGCGGAAACGCTTCCCGGATTATTTTGGGGAAGACGAGATTAAAACGACTAACGGGGGCGGCAAGCCCGTTACGCGCACAGAAAAACCTGCCACAGTGGTTGCTCCGGCGTCGCGTAGCACATCCTCCAAAAAGATTGTGCTGAAACAATCGCAGTTAAGTATTGCGAAGAAGTTGGGACTAACCCCCGAGCAGTATGCCCGGGAATATGCAAAAACACTGGAGAACTAAAATGGCAGAAAACAGACTTGCACGCGAACTGGAAAACCGTACCGCTACTGAGCGCCCCAAGCAATGGCAGCCAGCTTCAACACTGCCCGAGCCTGATAAGCAGCCCGGATATGCGTATCGGTGGATTAGGGTTTCAACTCTTGGTCAAGCAGACCCCCGTAATATTTCCTCCTCATTGAGAGAAGGTTGGGAGGCGGTCAGGATTGAAGAACAGCCCCAGTTCAAGATGATGATTGATCCTAATAGTCGTTTTAAGGACAACATTGAAGTTGCTGGATTGTTGCTCTGCAAGATCCCTGAAGAATTTGTTTCGCAGCGCGAGGAGTATTTCGCAAAGCAGACCAAAGATCAGATGGAATCTGTGGACAACAACTTTATGAGAGAGAACGACCCGAGGATGCCCCTGTTTAAAGAGCGGAGCACCAAGACGTCGTTTGGAAAAGGCAAATAACTTTTTAGGAGTTTAAAATGGCATATCCTACCGTTAATGGCCCTTACGGGCTTCTACCGATCAATCTGATTGGCGGTCAGGTGTTTGCTGGTTCAACTCGTCAGATCCCCATCGCTTCGGGCTACGGCACGTCCATTTTTTATGGTGACGTCGTTAAACTGAACACGGATGGTACTCTGGTGAAAGATACCGGTACAGCAACTGCTACCCCGATTGGTGTTTTTCTTGGCTGCACTTTTACCGACCCCGTGTATGGTAAGACGTTCCGCCAGTACTACCCCTCTGGCACCGTTGCTTCGGACATCGCGGCTTACGTTGTTGATGATCCCGACACGCTGTTCAAAGTCGTAAACGTTTCTGGTACTACCGTTGTTTCAGCCGCAGGCCGTACTGTTGTTGGCCTTAACGCTGCTCTGGTTCAGAATGCTGGTAACACAAACACTGGTGATTCCGCTGTTGGTATTACTGGTTTTGATACTACCGTCACTCTGCCCATCCGTGTTATTGATGTGGTTCCCCAGACGGTACTTACCACCACGCAGTCTGCATCTACGACCAACACTAGCACTTCTGTAACTCTGTCGGCAGCAAACTCTGGAATCCTTAAGTACATGGGTGTTTCTGGGACTGGAATCGCCGCTGGTACTTACGTTGCCGCTATCTCTGGAACTTCCCTGACCCTGTCTGCTGCCGCTACTGCTACTGGCACTGCAACGCTGACTTTCGTTGGATATCCTGAGCTGATCGTTAAGTGGAATGCGCCCAGTGCTACCGGTATTGCTGGTGGTCATCAGTATCTCAACCCCACCGGTGTATAAGGAGACTAAATCATGGCTATTTCACGCGCCCAACTACTAAAAGAACTTCTCCCGGGACTGAACGCTCTGTTTGGTCTTGAGTATGCTCGTTACGGTGAAGAGCATAAAGAGATTTTCGAAACCGAAACTTCTGAGCGTTCGTTCGAAGAAGAAACCAAACTTTCAGGCTTCTCAGCAGCACCCGTGAAGAATGAAGGTTCGGCAATCGCTTATGACAACGCACAGGAAGTTTTTACGGCTCGCTATACGCACGAGACGATTGCTCTTGGTTTCTCGCTGACGGAAGAGGCAATTGAGGACAACCTCTATGACTCCCTGTCTTCGCGTTACACCAAGGCTCTTGCCCGCGCTATGGCTTACACCAAGCAGACTAAGGCTGCCGCAGTTCTGAACAATGGCTTCTCCTCCACCTATCCCGGTGGCGATGGTGTTGCTCTGTTCTCGACTCAGCACCCCCTTGTTTCTGGTGGCTACAACAGCAACACGCCTTCCACCCCCGCTGACCTGAACGAAACCTCTCTTGAGGCCGCTGTTATTCAGATCGCTGGCTGGACGGACGAGCGTGGTCTGCTGATTGCTGCAAAGCCCCGTAAGCTGGTTGTCCCCCCTGCACTGATGTTCGTTGCAACCCGTCTGCTTGAAACTGAGCTGCGCGTGGCTACTGCCGACAACGACATCAACGCTATCAAGAACAACGGTTCTATCCCTGAGGGCTATACCGTTAACCACTTCTTGACGGACACCAACGCATGGTTCCTGACGACTGACGTTCCCAACGGTCTGAAGCACTTCGTTCGTACGCCTATGGCTACCTCGATGGACGGCGACTTCGACACCGGCAACGTTCGTTACAAGGCCCGTGAGCGTTATTCGTTCGGCTGGTCTGATCCGCTCGGCATGTTTGGATCGCCCGGAGCTTAAGTAGTAGCTGTAGGAGAGGGGGCTTCGGCCCCCTTTTTATTTTGGTCTTCTTCCCAGTGAAGTTTGCGGTGACAGTTGGCGCAAAGAACAATACACCGCTCTTTTACCTCCTTCATTGCCCTAGTAAACATCCTGCCTTTTACTAGCTTATTTACTTTTATGCTGTCCTTGTCTCGTACAACATGATGAAAGTCAAAAGTAGCGGGGTGGTTCTCACCGCATTTTGTACAAGACAAAGAATTTTTAAACGCCGTCCACTCGTCTTTTTTTATCTTATTGTTTTTAGCGGTGCGCTCTAGGTACTCGGCTTTGTTTTTTTCGTAGTGCGCTTTTCCGTACTTGGCGTACTGCCCGGAACGGTCTCTAACTCGTTTGCGTTTATTTGGAGGATCCTCTCTATCATTCTCGTTGGAATTGTCAGGGTCTGGGCGTGGTTGTCCACCGTCCATGATTGGCATATGCGAATTCCTTGTTCGTTTTGTGAGATAAGCCAGCCTACGGAATACACCAAAGGTATTTCAACGGGTTCAGGATCGTCGTTCCCCTCTAGCCACCCGAACTCGTGATGCGCATCATACCAATGGATCAAAAGCAGAGAGGGGCGTGCCCTTACTGGTTTTAGGTTTTTTACTTTTTCTTCGGGCTTTGCTGGCTGCATGAGTAGATCCTATCTCTTTAAGTTAAAGTTTAACTACTGTTGCACAAACCATATTTTAGTGGTATAAAAGCTCATACCTAGGATTTTACACCTGTATCGACTGACCTAGCAGACGTAGTAGAGACGGTACGGGGGACATGCTACTACATGAAAGGATTATCATGGCTAACACCACGTTTACCGGCCCAGTACGGTCACAAAACGGCTTCCAGTCCGTATCTATTAACCCCAACACCGGTGCGGTTACTACCAACGCTACGTTTGACGCTGCCACCACTGTAACTTCTCTTACTGCTTCTGGCGCTATTACTTCTACCGGAACGGGCGGAATTGGATATGCTACCGGCGCTGGTGGCGCAGTAACCCAACTTACAAGCCGTACAACCGGTGTAACTATCAATAAGCGTTGCGGAGCTATTACTATGTTCACCGCAGCGGGATCCGCTACTGCCGCTTCGTTTACTGTTACCAATAGCACGGTCGGAGCAAACGACGTGGTTATCCTCAATCAAGCATCCGGTACAAACCTTTACAACTTTATTGTTACTGCTGTAGCCGCAGGAAGCTTTACGGTCACTTTCTTTACTACCGGCGGTACTGCTAGTGACGGACCCGTTATTAACTTTGCTGTGATTGATGGCGTAGCCGCCTAATAGGAGCATCGCATCATGATGCAAACTGATGTTCTGTCAGCACATTTAAGCGGTGCTGGGTCGTATTATTCTGGAAGAACGCGACTTCGCGGGATTGTCGTAAACCCAAAAGCTTCCACAGCCGCTACCTTTGAAATTAGAAATGGTAGTGCTACTGGCAATATTTTATACACTATGGATATTGCAAGCCTTGGAACCCCCAACACATTTGCTATAACCGTACCCGGAGAAGGAATACTTGCAACTAACGGCCTGTATTTAACTCTTTCGGTTGGAAGCATTACGGGAATTACGGTGTTTTATGGCTAAGTCTCCTGCATGGCAACGCAAGGAAGGTAAGAACCCAAAAGGTGGGCTGAACGCGAAGGGGCGAGCTTCGTACAACGCTGCAAACCCCGGAAAGCCCGGCTTGAAACCCCCTGCACCAAATCCAAAGACTAAAAAGGATGCAGCGCGCAGGAAGTCGTTTTGCGCCCGGATGTCCGGAATGCCCGGCCCCATGAAAGATGAAAAGGGGCGCCCAACCAGAAAAGCGCTGTCGTTGAAAGCATGGAACTGCTAAAGAAAATTTGTACTCGCTGCAAGGAAGAAAAGCCGCAAGACGCTAAATACTTCCCGCTGCACAACAAGACAAAATCTGGTTTTGATAGTTGGTGCCGTTCTTGCCGTTCAAGCTATAGAAACAGTATAAATCGTGGTAAATTTAGATCAGTTATATCAGACGAAGAACTAAAAAAACTAAAAAAAAGTACAAAGCAGTGCACTATTTGTGGTTCCGAAGAAAAATTAGTGGTTGACCACGATCACAAAACAGGAAACATACGTGGAATGTTATGTAATCATTGCAACAGAGGTTTAGGACATTTTAGAGACGACCCAATGCTTCTGGAATTTGCTGCCCAGTATTTATACGCCAGCGCAGACATGCCGGAATGGGACAAATATTTAGCAGGGGCTAAGGAGTTATTATGAATATGACGGAATTACTTATTGGGGCCATATACTTTCTAGCGGCTGTTATCGGCTGGTTCTTGAAAGAAGCCCTCGACAATATCAAAAACACCGATAAAGAACTCAACGACTTTAAGGTGCATGTGGCAAACGAATACACGCAGAAAAACGACATGCGTGATGTTATCAAACAAATCAACGAGCGCTTTGATAGGCTTGAAACCAAAATCGACCGACTAATGGAGGGCAAATAAAATGGCTAACAATCCGTATCAGGGTGATGATGTAGATTCGTTTCAAACAGCGCGGGACGAAGAAGGTAATGTTAAACAAACCGGATTATCGCCCACCGCTAAACTTTCTCGTTTTGGTGCCGCGTTTAATGCAGCACGCAAAAAAGGCGAAAAAATATTTGAGTTTAATGGTAAAAAATATACTACTGAGTTAGCTTCTGAAAAACCAGCAACAACAAAAAAAGCGCCAGAAAGTAGGCCAATGAATCTTAATGCTTCTCCTAATATTCAATATAAAAACGCACCAAAAATGGTACAACTAAGTGATTCTGAAGGTTATGGACTTGACGAAGCTCGCGGAGGCATGAAACGAGGCGGTAAAGTTAAGAAAATGGCTTCTGGCGGTTCTGCTTCCAAACGTGCTGACGGCTGCTGCGTTAAAGGTAAGACTCGTGGAAAGATGGTGTAATGCCCAGCTCAAGTAAAAAACAGCACAACTTCATGGCGGCTATTGCCAACAACCCGAAGTTTGCTAAGAAAGTAGGTGTACCTTCCTCGGTTGGGAAGGAATTTATGTCTGCCGACAAAGGCAAAACTTTTAAAAGGGGTGGTGAAATGGCTGAGTCCAAGAAGATGGTTGCTAAAGAAGTTGCCTTTATGAAAAAGAAGGGCGCTCCCAAGTCCATGGTCAAGCACGAAGAGTCTGAAATGGCTATGAAAAAAGGCGGCAAAGTTAAGAAGATGGCTGGTGGTGGCCTTGCTGCTGGTCACAAGTCTGCTGACGGAATTGCTAAAAAAGGCAAAACAGACACTAAGCAAGTTGCCATGAAAAAAGGTGGCATGGCTAAGATGAAAAAAGGCGGGTACTGCTAAATGCGACCGAGCCGGGGTATGGGGATAATTAACCCCAGTAAGATGCCAAAAGCCAAGACGATCACCCGCAAGGATGATCCGAACAAGGTTACTATGTTTGCTGAAGGCGGAGAGTCTAAGGTAAACGAGGCTGGTAATTACACTAAACCCGGTATGCGTAAGAGTCTTTTTAATAAGATCAAAGCTGGTGGTAAAGGTGGAGCCCCGGGTCAGTGGTCGGCCCGCAAGGCACAGATGCTGGCTAGGGAATATAAATCTAAAGGCGGAGGCTACCGTGGCTGAGAAGTGGATCCAAAAGGCAATCAAAAAACCCGGCGCTCTTAAAAAGAGTCTTGGTGTTAAGGCAGGCAAAAAAATCCCGGCTGGGAAACTAGCCAAAGCAGCAAAAGCTCCGGGCAAACTTGGACAGCGAGCACGGCTGGCACAAACTCTTAAAGGACTTAAAAAGTGATTGACTTCATCGATAAGCAGGTTGAGTACTCTGAGCGTCTTTTTAAAATGATGGCTGATGACCACAAAGAGCGCATGCAGCAAGCCGTTGTCTGGGCTGAGATGAATTGTGGATTGATGAAAAAACTTGCTGAGCGAGATGCCGAAATCATTAAGCTCCGTGCCGAAATTGATGCCCTTAGAAAAGTGAAATAAAAATGAACTTTGCCATCTCGTTTTACCTAATTACTGGAATGATGGTAGGTATCGAGATTCAAAAAGACCCGCAAGACGGGCACTCTGTTTTAGTGATTGATGTATTTATTGCTCGTTTTATGTTTGAGGTTTTTCCGGATGAAGACTAAGTTTGTGTATGACCCCAAGAATGACGGGAATGTTTTTAAGTGGATTTTAGAAGTAGCGGCAGTAACGAGGGAAATGAGACAGGAACAGATCGATGCCGTTAAAAAAGCCTCAAGAAAGCCTAAAGTCTTGGACGCAGCAAAAGTGGCGAACTAAGAGTGGCAAGCCGTCAACGCAGGGAAGTAAGGCAACTGGAGAAAGATACCTTCCGGAAGCCGCGATCAACGCCTTATCGCCGTCCGAGTACGCCGCTACTACACGAGCTAAACGACAGGGACGACGTGCAGGAAAGCAGTTCGTGGCTCAACCAAAGAATATTGCCAAGAAGACTAAAGGATATAGATAAGTGACCACGACGGGCACCAGCACTTTTAACCTAGACCTTAACAATCTTGTTGAGGAAGCCTTTGAGCGGGCTGGTGGTGAGCTGCGGACTGGTTACGACCTTCGTACGGCTAGGCGCTCTTTAAACCTGTTGACGATTGAGTGGGCTAACCGAGGCATCAACCTCTGGACCATCGAGCAGTACAGCATTCCCATGGTGCAAGGCACAATTACCTACAACCTGCCTATCGATACTATTGACCTGCTTGATAGCGTTATCCGCACCCAGACTGGGGTTGAGCAGACCGACATTAATATTAATCGTATCAGCGTATCTACCTACGCCGTAATCCCCAACAAAAACGCACAGGGCCGCCCTATTCAGGTGTGGATTGACCGACAGTCTGGCGCTATCGAACCTACTACGGGTGTCAATTATCCGACAATCAACGTGTGGCCTACCCCCGACCAAAGCAACTTTTACACTTTTGTTACTTGGCGACTCAAGAGAATTCAAGACGCTGGCAACGGCGTTAATACCCAAGATATCCCGTTCCGTATGCTCCCGTGTTTGGTTGCCGGACTTGCCTACTATATCGCCATGAAAATCCCTGAGGGTGCGCCGCGTATTGAAATGTTGAAGGCATCCTACGAAGAGCAGTGGCAGTTGGCATCTAGCGAAGACCGCGAGAAGGCAGCACTTAGGTTGGCCCCTAGGCAGTACTTTTATTGATATGGCCACTAAGACTTGTGCCACTTGTATTTTTACAAAACCGCTTTCTGATTTTTATAAACAGGCGGCGCGGGGAACATATGGTGTGCGTGGTTCTTGCAAAGATTGTGATAACGTTAAAAAACAAGCATATAGGATAAAGTTTAAAGACGAGCTATTAATAAGAAAAAAACTAGAATACGTCCGTAATCGCGACAAGCACTTATTGCAAAAACAAAAATACAGGCAGGAAAACAAAGGTAAAATTAATGCTTTAGTGGCGGCGCGCAAAAAGATAGTTAAGCAACGTACTCCGAAATGGCTTACTAAAGATGACCTCTGGATGGTTAAAGAGGCATATGAATTAGCTGCGCTAAGGACTAAAATGTTTGGTTTTTCTTGGCACGTAGACCACGTACTACCACTGCAGGGAAAAGAAGTATCAGGTCTTCACGTGCCCACAAACTTACAAGTTATTTCTGCTGTACAAAATATTAAAAAACGAAACAAGGTGATAGATTATGGCTGGGCCTAATTATGCTTCCGGCAAATGGGCGATTGCGGAATGTGATAGGTGTGGGTTCCGTTATAAGCTTAAAGAACTAAAAAAGCTTGTAATTAAAACTAAAAACGTAAATATTCTGGTCTGTCATACTTGTTTTGAACCAGATCAGCCGCAGTTGCAGTTGGGTATGTATCCTGTAAATGATCCTCAGGCACTTCGTAATCCAAGGCGGGATACATCGTATATTCAAGCCGGTTATACAGGGCTACAAATTAATAGCAGTACGGGGCCGCTAGGTAGCGGAGACCCATCAGGTGGTAGTAGAATTATTCAATGGGGTTGGAATCCGGTGGGCGGATCTAGAGCAAATGATAACGGACTGACTCCCAACAATCTTGCTTTGGCTATATCTCTGGGCACCGTAACTGTAGTGACAACTTAAGGAGTTTGTGATGGACAAGAAAGAAGTTAAAAAGATTGCCGACGTGGAGGCTGAAAAAGCCGTTAAAGGTCACGAAGGCCGTATGCACAAGGCAAAAGGATTTGCCAAGGGCGGCAAAACCAATCTTCAGATGAAAGAACTTGGTCGTGGTCTGGCTAAGGTTGCCAATCAGAAGAAATCTTCCTTTACTTACAAAGCAAGCGGAAGGGGTCGATAATGGCTAAGTTTAGCAAAAAGGTCGGCGGCAAAGAAGTGGGCCAAGCCGAAGTCTATGCAGAGCCCCATCAGATGACCGGTGCCGCAGGTGTGGATCTGGGCAACAACGGATATGGTCCTGCCCCCAAAAGAAACACGGCAAACGAAGTTAATATGTCTGTTGGCAGCATCAGCCGTGACGCATACCCACCCGCCAAAACTTCTGGTATTCAGATTCGTGGAACCGGTGCGGCAACTAAAGGGAAAATGGCTCGCGGGCCGATGGCATAAATGAACTACGCTACGCTGTTTGAA
>Ga0214923_10004703_pt1 | contig 16319 bp, 13 predicted proteins | sample LL1510_MetaG_FD_177993 | JGI IMG/M metagenome (GOLD analysis project Ga0214923, IMG submission 177993) | Freshwater microbial communities from Lake Lanier, Atlanta, Georgia, United States - LL-1510 | ecosystem: Environmental > Aquatic > Freshwater > Lake | place: USA: Georgia | collected...
CCCTCCTCAAGCAAAACCCCACCGAAGCCAGCCACACCTAAATACTTTATTTTTTGTTGAACCTCTAAAGGCTTTGAGTCTTTAATAGACCCCGTGCCGTCGATTTTTCGGCCTAGGGATAGTTGCCGGTAAGAGGGTTGAAAAGAAAATTTAACCAACCCACTTTGATAGTTTGCCTCGATTCCAGCCCCAAAACCCAATCCTCTGGAGAGTGTGCTTCCCGAACTCACTTTAGCTAGGGGACCTTCAAAGGAAATGTGGGGTGCCAGAAAAATAGCTTTCCTCTTATCTTGTACCCTTGTTCCAGAAGCCAACTTTCGTCCAGCCCGGCGTTTTCTAGGATCTGAAAGCCCTTGGATCCCACCTTTGGGGCTCTTTTTTATCGCATTAACCTTCCCGTTGCCCGGCTCTCCAGAATCGATTGTGTCAGAGGGATTTTCTGCAAAAACGTGAAAAGCAACCACAAACCCCATTAACCAATAAATTCTATTTTTTTTTAAAATCACGCCGAAGCTCCTCGGCGCAAAAACCGCCCCAAAAATAGAGTAATGAACCCCCAGAGGAGACACGCCATTCCGGAAGCTGATGAGCTTGCTTCAAATTCGCTCAAATAAACCCCAGAACATCCTTTAAAACCTACATTCGCTTCGAGGGTGCTAACATCTTTGAAAGGGCTTTCGGCTGCAGAACCAAGAAATTGAACTTCATTATAAAAAATCTGCCTGATTTTATCGACGTGAACTCCTGCATAAAGGGCCTGGTCGGCTTTAACTAAAGACTCTATAGCACTGACAAAACCGGGACTAGCCCTAAGAAAGTAGAGACTCTTCAGAGCGATTTGGTCCACCACTGTAGCGTCATATGTCACTCGCAATTTCCACAGCCCCGAAGCCCAGGAGAGCCCAGAAAAGTGAGGATCTGAATCGTCTGAAGATTGGCCCATCACTCTCAAAATTGAAACATCTCTTCTAGCCCCAGTACACGCGGGAAGCGCTACAAGTCCAAGTGTCACGGAAGTCGGTTTATTAAGTTCGGTTAAATGCGTGGCGGCTCCATAGTCAGAGTAACCCTCATGGATCGCGTCAGCCACAGTCGCTTGGCCCGAACCAAATTCCATTCCCGAAATGATATCGGTGATGTAATGCTGATATTCATGGACTACAACAAATCCCTCTCGAGCCAAGTTATTAATAACTGAATTGTCCGGACAGCCCTTGATCCTGCAATTTAGACTTGCCTTGCAAGTTCCGCTGGGAGGCAAGAAGACTAAACAACGACCAAATCCGGATCCACAACTTGTAGCCACATAGTAAAAAGCATTATCTGTATCTCCATCCGTAATAGATAATGAGTTTACAATCACCGCTATCGGATCAGGAAACGTCGTAGTGTTACCTAGAGCCTGAAAATAGGAATTTAAAGAAGTGCGGTACCGATTGATATGATAATAAGCATTCACGCCATCAAAGGCTTGATTGAAGCAATTCGAAGTGGTTGTTTCATCCCCCACACACTCACTTTTGTAGTCATCAGGGCCTTTTTTGTATTTCGTAGCATCCCCTGTGTAGTCCGCAGGAGGAATTTTACGATGAGTATAGGTGCCAGCACTCAGTTGCTCACGATAGACTTTAATATAACTGCTCTCCAAAGCAGTATTATCATTCGTAGTTATGGTGACAACATCATGAATTTCGTCTCCATTTTGATTCACCGAAATTATGTTACTGTTTTTGAAAACTTTAACACTAGTATCTAACCGAACGGGCTGCTGAGGAAAAGCACTTCTGTATTTTTTAATTTCGGCGAGGATCTCCCCTGAGGATTGTTCGACGATAATATTTCTCTCTGCTTTTGGATTTTCAAAAAATAGAGCGACTTGATACGCAGACACCCATTGAGTACGACTTTCGCCGCGCCACAAAATGGGTTCCCATTGAACAGACGAGAACTCCCTGCCCATTTTAGGCCGCATTTTGGCCAAAATAATTTTTTTGAGAGCTTCGCGAACGTCCGGACTGTCGGGTTCAGGGGCTAAAAAGATATCCTCATCAAGACCACTCTCGGCATACTCAACCCAGCCTTGTAAATTAAAGTGAATTGACAGCCCTACACCATTAACGCGACGTCCCCCGACGAAATATTGAAAATGCCGATGACTGTGTGTTCCATCCGAAGTTCTCTTGTTTTCACGCCATTCGCCTTCAGTATTAAGCTGACTAAAGTTGTCTTTTAAAAAGTTTGAAATGGCCTCTGACTCAGTTTGTCGCGTCTTGGGTCTATCGCTTAGATCCCAATAGTTCCAATCCCGACCTAGGCCAGATTCATAATATTTCACTCCCGCGAATGCGAGATTTGACACAAGTACAAAGGAGAACAATACCGTCGACAAGGTAAGATACATTTTGGGGAGATTGGTCATAAGAAATAAGTTTCATTTAAATCAGATCATGTGTCAAACCTTTTGAAACTACTGGAGACTTTCCTCAAATTTTCGTTTAAAATTAAGATTACTCTTAATGATAATCATTAAACTCATCTACCGATTTCTTTCGTATTTTCAATCTCATTCGACCCATCAGGGTTTGGCTTTGGGTATAGCTGTGGGAATGTTATTGGGATTGAATCCGATTAACTCTGTGCAGTTTTGGATCTTTTTAACTTTCATCTTTCTGCTGAAATTAAATCTATCCACAACCCTAGCCTCTTCACTGATATTTTGGCTCATCAGATATCTTGGGAAAAATGCGTTTTTTGTCTTGGGCGAATTCCTACTCAACAAAAAGTCGCTCCTGGCTTTTTGGAGTTACTTCTACCATTTGCCAATTTTACCTTTTACTAACTTTTACATCCCCGATTATTTGGGAGAGATCATCGTTTCACTTTTTCTGTTTATCCCACTGCATTTGTTTTCGCTAAAATTAATCAAAGTATTAGAGCCCTTCCTTTATCATTGGTGGAGAACAACCAAACTTTACATGATCTACCGAGGCTACAAACCCTATGCTCGATAAAAAAAGAGTCTTCAGAGCTTCAGGTATAGTTCCGTTAATGGGCTTAAGTTTAGCGGCGCTTCTCATAGTTGCGAACAGTTATGAACCGTTGCTCAAAACCTGGTTAGAGGTCAAATTAACCCAAGCTTACGGCGCTAAAATTGACATTCAGGAACTCAAAATTAGCCTACTTAAGGGCACCGCTTCTTTAAAAAATATTCAACTCACCAACCCTTCAGACCCCTTAAAAAATTTGATTGAAATTGGAAACATCAACCTCAACTTTAATCGGACTGAACTTTTAAGAAAAAAATTAGTGATAGAGCTAATTGAAGCCTCTCAAATTAAAGCCGCTACCCGCCGTGCTCGTTCTGGAATCATCGATGATTTAATCTCTGGCTCGGAGGCCTACCCAGTGCTTTGGGAAAAAGCTGATATTGGCGGTTTCCAAAGCTTACGGAACCAAATGAAAAATGGCCCCTTAAAGTACTTATCGCAAATCACAACTGGGGCTTACACTCTTACAAAAATGCCTAATTTAAAAAAATCTCTCGCATCACTTCAGTATCTGCAAGAGATGAATCACAAAGCGGAAGCTGCTAACCAGGAATGGAACAACCAAACAAGCCTCTTGCCGACAGGGAACCAGCTAAACGAATGGCAAACCACCATCGCAAAATGGGGCAGTAGCCCGAGAGAAATTGCCTCGGCTCATGACCTTGAAGGACGTAAACAATTAGCGATTCAGATTCGCTCCAAACATGCTCAAATCAGTGGCCAATTAGACTCTGCCCTAAAAAATTTCAATCTACTCAAAGCCGAGATGGACGCAGTTAATAATCTGTTAGAAAAGGATCTCGAAACATTAAAAAAAGAACTTAGTCTCCCCAGTCAGGCTTCTGAAGATCTATCCTTTTCACTTTTTGGACACCATGTGATTTCAGTTTTGGAAAAAATAAATTATTGGATAGATCTTTACCGCAATCCTGGCATTTCAGTTTTTTCGAGTCCGGGTTTTGAAGTCGTTAAATGGGTTTCTCCGAACAAAACTGAGTACCACTTCTTGAAGAGCGGCTTCTCATCCGATTTCGAAATAAAAAAGCTAGCCGTTTTGCCGGATAAAGCCCCCGAAGAAAAGCCATCTTCTTTCGCAGGAGAACTTAACCACTTTATTCTTTTTCCCTATTTTTTTAAAACTAATTGCAAAGCCAATTTTAGTGGCAACATTCCGGGTCTTGAGTGGGAAGGCTTGAGAATTCAAGCTGATCTTACCAGCGATTCCACCCCTTCCAATGATTCCCTTGAAGTGTCGGTCGATTCTTTTCCTTTAGAGGATTTCAACTTGAAAAGCACTCCTGATTTTAGCATTAAAATTACTAGCGCAACCGCTAAGTTTAAAGCTAATGGAAGTTTCAAATCCAGAGGATTGAGCGCTAGTGGCACCCTTGAAACTATAGGAACTAAGTTTTCCGTAAACTCTCAGTTCAGCCCTTTTGAAGAGATTCTAGAAAAATTAACTAAGTATAGAACTACTCTTCAAGTTAATGGAAAAGCTAGCCGAAACCAAGATTCCACCGAGTTAACTATTGAAAGCGACTTTGGCAAACAGATGGCAACAGAGATCTCTGAGACTTTCCAAAAACAACTTTCCCAGATTGACGATACACTTAGAGCTCATATTTTAGATAGCCTATTTCCTCTTCGACAATCCTTAAATGAAAAACTTCAAGAAGCTGAGAACGTGCTCCTCGCAAAAATGCGCAACACTCTAAGTGACCTCGAACTTATGATGAGTTCGACTAAGAGATATGATCCTGAGGCAGAAAAATTCAAACAGAGATATAGCGAAATAACCAACGCTAAAAAAAATCTCTAATACAATAACACCTAGAATTCAGATATTTTGCTTTAAGTGTCTCAGTAAAGACAGGTCCTTACGACTTCTAGCAAACTCCAACGCGGCTTCCAGCTCATCCGGATCCTGAAAGTAATCCTTTGGAATCTTAAGTAGTGTCTCCACTGCTTCTTCGGATCGGCCACTATCTCGTTCAAGTGTAAAACGATAGAAATTTAACCAAGAAGAGTGATGTTCCTTGATTCCCGCTCCCGGTTCACCGTGAACCTTTTTAAACACTTGCAATGCAGCTTCTTTTTGTCCAAGAGCGCTATAACACCGACTTAAGTGATAACTGATACTGCTGTCGGTCAGGTTTAATTGGTGGGCTTTGACTCCATAGTTCAGGGCTTGTTCAAAAAAGCCTCGGTCAAAACAGAACACAGACAAATGAAAGTCAGTTTTCTTTTCCCATCCTTTAACCCTTTTAAGTTCTGAGTAGTATTCAATACATTTTTCCTCATCACCTAGCAATAAATAGGAATTGCCAATATTGGATAAAGCCAAGGGTTGCCATTCCTTTTCCTCCAGAATACTACCAACCGCTTTTTGATGTGTCTTGGCATCCTTCAACTCTGCACTCACCATCAGAAGATTAAAAAGCGCTGATCTAAGTTTCGGCGATATTTCAATAGCTTTTTCATAACAAAACTGAGCATCTTTTAATTGCCCTGCTGAGTAACAGAGATTGCCTTCAATTACGTAAAGGTAATCGCGACTAAAATGCCCCTTCTGTTGCCTCCAATATCTTTCCCAGTTGGGCCGTTCATCATAAATTTTACTTTTTCGACCTGTCATTGACTCTAAAACACTTTGAAAAACCCCATCGAACCAGCCTTCATATTTTTCCCATGTCTCAAGCACCGCCTCGACTAATGTCTCTTTGAATACAAATCCCTCCTCTGCGATCTCATTCACTGGGCCAAACTCACTCGAAAATTGACTATCAATTTCTAAGAAGCCCGCACGATCGGGATGGGTGAAACACAAATGATAAAGATGCCGTATCGCCGAGTCGTGGTCCAACACCTCATGTCTCTTTTCTTTTGCAAACCACTCAACTTCAGCAATCCAATAAAGTGTGGAACGCAACTCTTCCTCCACTTCGATCTCATTCGCTAATACGGCACGGCCCAATTCGCGGGCTTTTTCCAATTCTCCATTTCTTAAAAGATTGAAAACCAGGAAAGGGACTCCCGAATGACGCTGAATGGAGTCAACTAGACGGTCAATAAATGCGCGAGATCTTAAAGGCTCAAATGAAAACCCCAATATTTTTTCAATTAGAATTCTCGCCTCTCGCCCAAGACTTCCTTCTTCGTTTTCTGCCATCTTTTGAACGGAAAATAATAACTCGCTCACAGTAAGAGCGGCTTCGGAAACACACTGAATGCCGTGGATTTCAAGAGGTCGCTTAGACTTCGATTGACACTTTAGTTGCCCATTGCTTTGAAAAATAATATTTTGTTGAATCTCTTTTTTCCCTTTAAGGATAGTCCTGCTTTCAAGTAACAGATTTAGTTGGCTTAAAGTTCGAAACTGCACGGCCCATTTTTTTAGGGAATCTTTTGAATCAGAGCGCAGCTTTTCCGATAGTTTTAATCCACTTATGACTTCAGCATTTTCATTGGCTTCATGGTACAGCTGCCAAAACTCATCCTCCTCGTTTACCTCTTTTCGGACCCATTTTTTGGGACTTGGGAATCTAAGGAGAGGTTGAAGCCTCAAGAGTAAAGCCTCCGCACAGAGCCACACACAAAAAACGAAAACCACAAAATATTGCTGGAAATAGATACCCACAGCCATCATCAGGCCGGAAAGAATAGCTAAGGAACTTAAAACAACGGTTTTCTTCCGCTGAAGGTCAATCGGAATTCGATAGTGGGCAAGCAACTTACGCACGACTATAAGCTCTCCTAGCTAAATAGCTCTAGGTCAGCTAATTCCTTCCTGGATTTAGCCTCGGAGATAGGAGAGCAACCTCAATGCCAATGAGAAGGGGTTATTTACGCAAGCGAAGTCTCTCGGAATACATCCAGGGGCTCAAATAAGGCCCAAAGATGTCAGCTACCCTGTGCAAAGCTCAAACGGTAGGACTCGCAATTCTCATGACTTTTCTTAATCTTTCAGAACGTTCAACTTCTGCGACAAGAATTCGTTTGTCTTCTTTAGGCAAAAGTTCAAGAAGAACCTCTGTGTCAGAAAACTCTTTTATGACATCAGAATTACCACTTGTGCAAGTAGACTGAGTGATGATCGTGCCCAAAAAAGGGATATCTGCTTCTTTTAATGCCCTAACAGTCAATAAAACCTGATTGATGACTCCTACCTTATCTTTTCCCACAAGAATCACCGGAAGCCCCGATTGTTTAATCAAGTTTATTTGAAGCCACGTTCGATCATAAGGCACAAGCACACCACCAGCCCCCTCTACGATCATAAACTTACCCTGGTCGGTCTCAGATTTGAGGATTTTAAGAAGAGCCTCTAATTCAATTTTTTTTCCCCACTTCTCAGCCGCTTTATAAGGCGACAAGGGCTCTGGAAAACGAAATGCAGGCTCCACAAAACAGGATGGCTCAAGACCCGAAAGCGCTTTAACCTCCGCAGTATCATCTCCCCGAATGACACCCGTTTGAACTGGCTTCCAATAAGCCGCTTTCCCTAATCTCTGAGCTATTTTTAAAAGCCCGGCAGAGGCAACTGTTTTTCCCACTCCCGTATCCGTCCCGATCACAAAAATACCCTTCATGCGACTCTCCTAAATGATGCTTTAATTTCGCACATTTTCTTTAAATCGCATAGGGAATTGGCTGGTAAGACTTGCGCTCTGCGTAAGTCTAAACTATTTTTCTTCTTCATGGAATTGACTAACCAACATGCCGTTGTGACAGGAAGTGGAAAACGCCTAGGAAGAGCCATCGCAGAATCCCTGTTGAGGCAGGGAATGAACCTAACTGCGCATTACTTCCAATCGAGCCACGAAGTTGACTCTCTAGTCCAATGGGCCAAGTCCAATAATCTAGGGAAGGTTATTCCAGTTCAAGCCGACTTAAGAAACACAGATGATATTTTTAAACTAGGAAAATATGCCCAAGAGAAACTTGGCCCTGCACACTTAATTGTCCATAGTGCAAGTGACTTTTATCCCACTGAAATTCTCACCGCGACTTCTGAAGCCTGGGATGCATTTATGAGCTTAAACCTCAAGGCGGCTTTTTTTCTAACCCAACAATTTGTACAAAACATGTCTCCGGGTAGCCAAGTGATATTTATCGCAGATGTTCACGGAAGCAGACCTATCCCTCGATATAGTCCCTATTGCGCTAGCAAAGCAGGACTTATTTCACTTACTAAAACATTAGCTCGAGAGCTTGCTCCGCGTATTAGAGTCAACTGTATAAGCCCGGGAACCGTTTTGCCCCAGGACCATGCGACATCAGAAGAGATCCAACGAGCGGCTCAACGGTCCCTTCTTGGAAGAGTAGGGTCTCCTAAGGATATTGTTGAAGGTCTACTGTTTCTTTGCCGTAATGATTACATCACTGGCCTCGATCTTATCATTGATGGCGGCCGATCCTTAATTTGATTTGTGTTGATTAAGCCTAACACGAAGATTTTTTATTCTTCATCGTGTCTCTTGGACCAATCATTAAGAGCCGGGATATAAGTATCGCTAAGCCCCCACAGCACACGAAATCCTGTCAGGCCACTTGCTAATTGTGAATCCACACCACCGTCTAAAAGCGCTTTTTTAGCAGAATTTTCATGAGCATTAAGAAGCGAAAGTACAAACCTTGGAAACCGGGATTCAATGGCCTCGTCTTTGATCATTCCCCTCGCCAAAACCTCTTTAACCCACTCCGGTTTTATAGAAGTGGCATCGACTTCAAGCATACCGCTGATCCATGGGTCGAAAAACTTCTCTTTTCGCTCGTTAAATTGAGCAATCTTCAATTTGCGATCACTTAATTGAGCTCTTGATTCATTAAAAGCTTCCAGGAACATTTCTTGAACCACTTGCGAAATCGTAGGGTGTAACTTTGCACACGCCAAGATTTTCTGTCGATCTTGAATAGGTAAGTAGATCACTTGTGGCGTGAGGCTAAGAGCTAAAGCTTCAGCCAACGCTGAATATAACTGAGATGAAGCCGCAACATCTAGCACTTTCCTCCAAACACTCTTAAGGGTGGTTTGGTCCAGAGCTTTCCCCTCCAGCAAAAGTCCCAAGGCTTCATTCACGTCCTGAACTCCTACCTCAATGGTTGGATTAAATGTAGTCGATGCGTTTGCGACTGAAAAACCAGATTTCAACAACCTTCCCTTTTCATCCTCGCTGTAATCACTGATGGAATTTTTCACCCCTTTTTTAAATGCATTTGCTGAGCTATTGAAAGTGGGTGAAAACTCATCAAATTCGATAGCCGCCAGAGCCAACCCTGCCAAGACCTTTCCTAGCGAATCTGCTTGTGCGGTCGTTGCCATATCTTCAACATTGGCAGCTAACTCTCCAATGATCAAAGGTTGATCGGCACCAAATTTTTTCAACGTTGAGACAGTATCCACAGCAGTGGCAACGTCACGTCCCTGAATTAATCCCTGTTTACCATCCAATTCCTGAGAGATCAGTTCTTGGGTGATTAGGTAAGCTAGCATGGATCTCGCTGCTTTTGGACTTAGTAGAGATAGCTGTCCCAATATCGGCAAGAGCTCACGACTCGAAAGCGGATTATTACGCAAAGTAGCCGCCATATTTTTTTGGATTCCAGACTCAACCCCCCGCTTTCCATCAATTGTTAAATTCGAATACCCTTTCGAAAAGTCATCAAGATGAAAAGGATATCTGTTAAACTTAACTCCCATCGCCATTTCACCAGCAGAAATGGCATTCCCTACTTTGGTACACTCGGGATTGGACACAAGCTGAACCACTGAAGTAAAGTTATAGGATTCCCCATTGGCAAAATTAGAGATATCTCCGGGGTTAATTTTGCATCCCTCTTCTGCCACGTTGGAATTTTTTGGAACGACTTTTCTTTCAGAGGGTTTCAAATCATCGGACTCGTGGTCGGCTTTTCCAAAAACAGAACGACTCGTCACCCCAAAAGCTAGAAAGAAAGTTAACAAGGCTAAACCCATCTCTCTAGACAGGGTTTTCGATAAGAGCTTTTTTGTATTTAGCATATTTTTTCCTCTAGCCATTTCACTACCCGACTAATTCCCAAATAAAATCTCAAACGGGGTTTTTGGTTTTGCCGGGACCTCAGGAACTGTCGCGGCAGGTTTAGAATTCTTTTCTGGCTTCAATACTTTGCTAGGAGCCTTTGAACTTGAGGTCTCAGATCCGCGTTTTTTTTCTGAAGAGATTGCTCTTGCAGGAATGGCTTCCCCTTTTTCTGGGTCCAGTTCTATCTCTTTAGATTCAGATTCTAGATTTTCACGACGCCACTGAGCAATCACCCTCCAACCATAAGACCCCGCTTGTTCAAAGAGAACAAGCGCTTGGCTATTTTTGGTTTGGGTCTGAGCACTATCTTTGAACCGGCCTTTATCAGAGATTTGAATAATGTATTCTATATTAGGCAATGGAATCGGCATCCATTTGAACTCCAGCCAACTTTGCCCTAGAAATTTATAATTTGAAAAATGGGGAGATTGAATAACGAATTGATAATCGGACAACTGGTTAAGAAATAATTTTGGAAGCACCACGGACCTCAAGGGCTCCAATTCAATTCTTTTGGCTAAAGAATCAACGGCTCTAGCTGAAAGCTCGCTGTGTCTGATTATTAGAGGATTAATATCCGGCAAGTAAGCAATATCTTGGTGTTTAAATAGCAGTAGTTTAGGTTCCACCGTTTTGGAAATAGATAGAAATTTCGCAGTTGAAGGATCGGCTTTAATTTTTCCTTCCAATAAAGTGATTTCGAGTTTGTCCAATGAAGCTTCATCAAACTGAACCAGCGAATCAGGCTCTAAAACAAAGTATTTATCTTGCCAACGGAACTCGGCTGAAGTGCCCTTGGGAGTGTAGATCGTATCTCGAAGGAATACTTCGGTCTCGTCTCGAGACGTTGCCCACCTTAAGCTTTTTGCATGCCGGATACGGACATTTTTATCTGAATGAAGTAGACCAATCGGGACTCCCTGACCTCTATCTGCGGCGTTTCGCGGATAGAAAAATAGGAAGTAGCCTATTAAAGTTGCAATGACCCAAGCAATTAAAATTGCAATCCGGTCTGCGCGTTCTTCAGGCACGATAGCCCTCAGGGAATTCATACACTCTCCTCATTCTGCTTATCGTCATTTTTTAGCAAATGATTAAGAGATTGAGCCACGTTGCGTCAGTTCGTCTAAGCCCAGATCTGTCACTTTGTCCCCTTAGAAAAAGCATCGCAACTTTAAATAGTTGTAATAATTAATTGTAATTCTTGAAGTATACAGATTTTCATATGGCATATTGGTTGCTGTTAATTTTGGTCGAGCCCATGTTGATGTGGGATTTTGCGGAGGTTAAATAAGAATGGCTCAAAGAGATCGTAATCAAGGTTTTGGATTCATGTATGCAGATATCACTAAACTCATTGCTAAGAAGAAAGAATTAGAAAAAGCCGAGGGTTTCACCCCCCTTCAAACGGAAGGGCAGACTCTTAACTTTAACAGAGATAAAAGCCCAGTTGTGGCCAAAGCCTCTTCTCATCTTCCATCCACCGAGGGCTTTAATGACATGATAAAAGAGAGAGCTAATGCCGTAGCTAACCTGAGAGAAAACCTAGACAGACTTCAATCGCTTCACCATAAGCTTCACTCTATGTTGGATGAACTTAATAAAATCGCTGACCGCGATCCCAAGAAAAAATAAAAAGACTATTTCAACTGCTAAGGTATCACTGGCTGTAAATTGCGAGGGAGCTTAGTGCGCTTCGGATGATCCAGCGATGCAGGACCTCGCTCGAGGGGTTCTTTTGGCTTTTTGCAATATCTTTTTCTTGAAGTATCCCCAGGGCAGTACCAGGTATCCAACATTTCCACTTTCATTACGTTGGGACCCCCATTAAAGCTTTCGTACTGAACAGGATCCAATACTGTTAGCAGAGTCCGAACAATTTTCTTTTTTGCGGTCTGATCGTAGTGCCTCACTCTTAATTGAAACACTCGATAGCTCGCATGAGTTTTTGAAACCATAAGTGCAAAGACAAGAGCCACCACAAATAGAGGTTTATGTTTCGACATATCTCCTTATCGACTTTGTGATTAATTTAGATAAGCGCAGAGCGATAACAGACTTAATTAAGCTGCTAAGCGCACCAACTGCACACTGAGTTCATAGAGAAGAATCAGAGGAATCAAGACAAGAAACAACGTAAAGGCATCGGGAGTAGGTGTTAAAAATGCAGCCAAAACTGTCAGCCCCAGATAGGCTTGTGGGCGAAATCTTTTAAGCCAATCACCCTGAATCACTCCCATTTTGCTTAAAAGGACTGCAACGACAGGAAATTCAAACAAAAGCCCCATGGAAAGCAGAAGCTGTATAGTCAAACTGAAATAATCAGCGATATTAATTAAGGGTTTTTCGTTAGCCCCGCCAAAATTCAGTAAGAATCGATAACCTGAAGGAATGACAACCCAATAGGCAAAAGCCACTCCTAATATAAAAGCAAGGGACCCCATCACTAGAAAAGGAACGGCCCACTTCCTTTCATTCTCTTTTAAACCCGGCAAAATAAAATTCCATACTTGCCGCAAAAGAAACGGAGATGTCAGCACGAGGCTCGCATAGAAACTCACCTTTAAATAGACAAGAAATTTATCCGTGAGCCCAGTGAAGTAGAGCTGTTTTTCCCCCGGCGGTAACACACTAAGAATAGGGGCCTCTAAAAATTTAATGATTACTTCGTTATAATAGTAAGTTGCGCAAAAAATGACAGCTAACGCTAGAAGCGATTTAACAAGGACCGTCCTAAGCTCCTCCAAATGTTGCCACAAAGGCATGGAGCCTACCTCCCCAGAAGCCTCAGGGAGAGTTGTCATTTCGGGGTCTTGAATATCGCTCATGGAAGCCCAACGTAATTGGCCCTTTTCGAACTTTCAAGGGCTTGTTATTTGCTTCCTTACCTGATACTACACTATGCGTCAATTATTGATTCAATTGAATAAAGCCGCTTGTTAAATCTGATATTTACGTAAGGATCAGCCCTCAGCGACTTCATTGATTGACTTAAGTGTGGGGGGCATGAAATACGCCCAAAATGATGATGACACAAAAGCTATATTCCATTTCAGAAACAGCCTCACAACAAAAGCAATACACTGTCACTTTAGATGACGATCCCCTAGTGGCTAAATTAATCGAAAAAGGACTCTCTCTTCCCACTATGGTCTTCAGTTCTGAAGAAGAATTAAGATCTAAGCTTCAGGAACTGAGTCCCAATGCGGTCTTTATCGATATTCACTTAAGTGAAGGTTCGGGTCTTAATTTAATACCTGATCTCCGGCATCAATGGCCCTTTATTCCCTTAATTGTCATCACTGCCGACCCTAATGAATCTTTTGTGGCGGAAGCACTGGCTCGTGGAGCTGACGATTTTATTCACAAACCTATTAAGATATCCGAACTAAAAGCAAGACTTCAAAAACGATGGACGGATCAAGCTGAAAAGCAATCTTTGGCCGTCATAAAATTGCAGGATATCATCATCGACTCTGCCAATTCCATCCTGAAGGGGCCCAAATCCATCCGAAGCCTCTCCCCTACCGAACTTAAAGTTTTAGTACATTTAGTTCAAGCTGAGGGAACACCGGTCTCAAGATCGGCACTAAAATTTAGTTGTTGGCATCAAATCACGGTCACGGAGAATGCCTTAGACCGCAAGATTTATGAAGTCAGAAAAGCCCTAACCGATGTGGGAAGTAGTCTTGAAATAGAAACTATCTATGGAGAAGGGTTTATCTTAAAATGACTCACCCTCCTTCATTTTTTATCCTTGAGGATAACTCTCAGGACCGAAATCTCATTCAAAGAGCTATCTTTGAGGCTTTTCCCCAATCACAAGTACGAACGGCTATCCGAATCGAAGAAGCTGTCAAGCAATTGAAAGACAAAACAGCCGACCTTCTCATACTAGATCTGAATCTGCCGGATAGTATTGGCTATGACACTTTTCTAGAGATCAAAAACAGATTGCCCGGTATCCCCATCTTTATTCTAAGCATTTTTGGCGATGACCCCTTAGCAGTGAGAGCCGTTTCGGAAGGAGCTGCCGACTTTCTCTCAAAAGAATACCTCACAGACAAGTTAATGGTGGGACAATGTCTAAGAAAAGCTTTGGAAAGAAATAGTACCCTAAAAACCTTACTAGATCGAAAGCAAAAATTAAAAGGCATTCTCAATGCTTCGTCAGATGGCATCGTCTTGACTGATCTCTCTGGACGAATTCTTTTCCGTAACTCCCCGGCTAAAACACTCCTAGGGCCTAGTCATGTGACTGAAGGAGAAAGATTTCTTTTCCCGCCCAACACCCACGAAGAACAGACCACAACCGTAACTCCAGAAGGAACCGATCAACCACTAACCCTTTCGATATTCACCACCCTCACCGAATGGGAAAACACTAAAGCCTACTGTTTCACAATTAGAGACTTTACGGATAGGCAGTTAATAGTCGATGCTTTAATCGGAGCGCTAAAGCAGGCTGACTCCAGCAATGAAGCTAAAAGTTCTTTCCTAGCCAATGTGAGCCATGAACTTAGAACACCTCTAAATGGAATTATTGGAGCCGCGACTTTACTGAGTGATACGCCCCTCACACGAGAGCAGGAGGATTACGTTCATACAATTACCCATTCGAGCGATTTTTTACTCACGCTCATTAACGATCTTCTTGACCTTTCCCGCATTGAAGCTGGGAAATTTTCTGTAGAAACCACTTCGTTTAGTCTTTCTGAACTTGTGGGTAGTTGTCTCGACCAGTTTAATTTAGGAGTTCCAAATGAGGAGGTCCGTTTTATCTACAAAACGGATCCAAACTTACCTGAAACTATCATTGGGGATCCTTGGAGAATAAGGCAGATTTTAACTAACCTCTTAGGAAATGCTTTTAAATTTACCATAAAGGGAACCGTCACTCTTGACATCACTTGCTCTTTTTCGGGCAATACCCAGTCTAACTGTGAGATCATTTTCAATGTGACCGATACGGGATGCGGAATTTCTGAGACAACTCTTTCAAAGCTGTTTTCACCTTTCTTCCAGGGGGAAGCTTCTATCGCACGGGCCTACGGCGGAACAGGGTTAGGACTTGCTATTTCGAAGCGTTTAACCCAACTCATGGGAGGGACTTTGACCGTTTCAAGTCGATTGGGCGAAGGAACAACTTTCACACTTCGACTACCTTTTTCTGTCCCTGATAAGCTCCAAGAAGCACCTAAACCTATCTCATTAACTCAGAGCGAAGGGTGTTCATCCAAACGAGATGCATTCGTCAACCCAGCAGTGATTAACACTTTTTTTGCCCATCCCCCTCTTGTTCTCATCGCTGAAGACCACCCCATTAATCAGAAACTAGTAGTCCGGATGCTAGAAAAGATGGGTTGCAGAGTTCTTTGCGCCAACTCAGGGAAAGAAGCTATCGAGCGGGCAGCTCACACAGCTGTTGACCTTATCTTCATGGATTGTCAGATGCCTGAACTGGACGGAATCGAAGCCACCAAAGAGATCAGAAAGCTTCCCCAATATGAATTGACTCCTATCATTGCAATGACAGCTTTTGTTTTTCCTAAAGATGTTGAGAAGTGCTTAAATGGGGGAATGAATGAAGTTTTAAAAAAGCCGTTTAGAAAAACAGAACTGGAAGAGGTCGTAAAAAAGTGGCTTGGCGCCACCCCTTCAGAAACCCCAAGGCTCGAAGGGCTTCTTGTAGACTCCTCAGCAGTCAATGCATGGAAATCTTTGGCAGAGGAAGATAGCGAAGATTTCGAAAAGGAAATTCTAAGTTTATTTTTTAAAACCTCAGATAATTTCATTGATGAAGCGTCTCATGCCACCGTTAAAAACGATTTTGACACAGTTCAACGCCTCCTGCACCGATTCCGTGGAAGTGCAGGGCATTTAGGGGCCAAGCGCTTAGCAAGCTTTCTTGAAAAGAGCGAGGAGTGGGTAGTTCAAAAACACTCTTTTCCACCCTCTTTGATTCCTACGGTGCAAGAAGAAGTGAATAGATTGAAAACCTACTTTAAATTTCCACCGACACCGGGTTCACACACTCACTAGGGCCGAGGTTAATTTGATATCTCTCTGCTTTCCGATAAAGCGTAGCCCTATCGATCCCTAATATCTGTGCTGCTCGTGTTTTATTAAAGTGAGTACTTTTGATCACTTTTGCAATGTGTCTCTTTTCAAGCTCTTCCAATGAGATCAGAGGTTCCTCTTTTGGCAT
>Ga0214923_10004704_pt1 | contig 16315 bp, 7 predicted proteins | sample LL1510_MetaG_FD_177993 | JGI IMG/M metagenome (GOLD analysis project Ga0214923, IMG submission 177993) | Freshwater microbial communities from Lake Lanier, Atlanta, Georgia, United States - LL-1510 | ecosystem: Environmental > Aquatic > Freshwater > Lake | place: USA: Georgia | collected 2015-10-15
AATGCATTCATGCCGCCGAGCGCCGGAACTCCTGTGTTTAATTCAATCGTGTCATCGGCAGATAAGGTTTTCGAGGAAACTCGGAATATGCGTGCACGGCATGGAAATGTGCCAGTCAATTTTAACTACGTCGAGCCCTCGCGACAGACAGCAAATCCGTCCGATGCACTTGATGTTGTCTTCCGCTCGAACCGTCGTGCATTGATGCTAGGTGCCTATGAATTCGCCCGCAAAGTTGCCGCAGCCCAGGGGATCTTCTCGGCGAATCTTCCACTCTGGAATAAGCCGCTAACAAATGAGCTCAACGTGCTCGGGCAAACCTCTGAAAACGAGCTCAAAAGCGTTGTCGACGAGTTGCTGCCACGGCGTGATTTTTGAAGCAACGCATCGATCTCTAGTGACGTGTGGCTTTGCTCTGGCCAACATGGAGCGCCGATGATTCAGCGTCGTTGCTATCGGCGACCTTCATAAAATGCTCGGCGGCCGCGACGAGTTCTTTGACCCGGAATGGCTTCTGGAAAAGCGCATCTGCGCCCATCCGGTGGGCATCCTCTCGACTCACATCGTCAAATGCAGTCATGATAAAAAGAGCGGGACGCAGGTGTTGTCGACTCGACGAAATGCTTTTCACGAGAGTTTTTCCGTGGGTCCCTGGCATTCGGATATCGGTGACCACAAGCCTGAGCTCATGGTTATGCGTTTTCCACAGAGATTCTCCCTGCGATCCATCGGACGCCAACACCACCCTCCACCCGCGCTGTTCCAAATGCCAGCCAAGCTCTTCCAAGATGGCTTTTTCATCGTCGACGAGAAGAACCAAGGGGCGTGCTGACATGACAATCTCCGCAATTCGACCTTGTTGTTCTTTCGTCAAACGGGTCGGTTTCTTGAGCGTTTTTTAATTACCGCCTTTTAGTGCTTTAGCGTGCTCAATTTTCTCCCGATATGTGCGTCGGGGAAGGAGGCTGATGTGGTTGAGCATGGAAATAGCGCACGGATTTGCAGAGGTTCCCCAGAGCTGCTGAGCAAGCAGTTGGGTGTGCCTGTTGAAGATGTGCTTGAGGCCATCACATTTGCTCAGATTGCGCCATTGGAATCGGACGAAGGCGTGGTTGAGTATGAGCTTCAAACAGTGGTAGCTGCCTACTTAGAGAATAAACTGAAAAGTGAGCCGGTCGACAGTAGCGCACTGCAACGTGTTCTTCGGTTGGCGATTGAAGATTACCAAGACTCAACACGGCAGATGCTCCGCGAGGAGAACCGCCTTGCGTATCAGATCAAAGAAGCCACCGAATCGCGTTTGCTTGAGGTTCTTGGGCAAGTCAGCGTTTCGATGGGTCGTGTCGAAGCGTTTGTTGGGCAAGCAGCTCGCATCTTGAGCCAGCTAGATCTGCGGCTGGCGCGTTTGGAGTTGAACGCACAAAATGCGAAGGGTAGCGACGCGATTCCGTTTGGAATAACCACTCAAGCGGCATCATCTGATGCAATCACAAGAGCAGGCGCTGAAGACCCAACTGCACGCGCAGCGCAGCTTGCTCCCCCGCAGCGACTTTCGAATGCTGAGCTTTGGACTCGCTTTGAAGTTTTTGCAACCCGCGCCATTTCTGCGCATCAACAGACAGCTGACGCTGCCGCAAAAGAATTTCTCGCCACAGTTAAAATCGTTTTAAACATGGGAAGCTTGGAGTTGAAACTCAATGGCGACAGTCACATCGAAAAACTGAGGCCCGTGATTGAAACTCATTTTCAGCCATTGCTGGCAAGCCTTCCGGAGGAAGCAGAAGTTCTGCCAGCCTTTGAATTGTACAACGGCTGGATGGCCTCACAAATTCATCGCGGGCAGCCAGCTATTTTGTTGTTTTTAGTGGTGCTTTTGCAACGCGGTGGGCAGATTTCTTGGTCAGGTTTTGTGAACACATTTGTCCATGAAAGCTGAGATGCCGATGTGGCGAACGCAGTTGTTGTATACTTTAAACCCAGTTGGCGTTCTCTTGCTTGAGCCATTGAACTGGCACAAGGGTGGACTCTTCTATGCCCCCCGCAGAGAAGCCCTTTTTACGGCGTTGTGTCTTAGAGCAGTTCATCCCAAACTGAATATCACATTGAATTTTCATCCGCGTGCTGAGCTATTTGCCTGCATTTCAAGAATTATGAGAGATGCAAATTTGCTGCTGAATTTGAATGTTCAGCATGCTCATGACCCTCGTGTTGGTCCAATAGACAAACGGTATAGTGCTGCCGATTTTCGCTTTGACAATCACAATGCGGAATATTTGAAGGCGAAAAATCGCGCCGAGGTGATCTATTTATTTGGTGCTTTGGCGGCAAACACAACGCGAATTACAAATGTTGATTTGGCAAGAACATACGACTATCTGGCATCTGTTTTTGAACAAACCGATGAGATGTTGCCAATGGCCGCCGAGTTTGCGCTTGGACAAGAATTTCGCACTTACTTCGAGCGGCTTTGGCGGCAAGAGCACTACGTCACAGACACGCGTCTGGAAAAGAGCCGCTCGTTGCTCTTTGAAGCAGAACGCTATTTAACAGAGTTGTGCTCGGTGCCCATTGATCTCAACTACGATCCGTCGTCAATGCACACGCTCAAAGTTGTCGGAAAAGATGTAAACCTGAAGGCCGAAGAGCAAAGCGTTGTGTTTCTTCCTTACCCTTGCACCAGCGACGAGATTGCCAAAGGCATTAACCTGACAGAGCACTGCCGTTTGCTTCTGCAGCAAGGTTACAGCTCGTTTTATATTGTTCAGCCATTCAATGAGACCCTGCGCTGGATCGACATGCTTGCTCGCCATCGCCACAAGCAGCGGCTTTCTGCGGTTGAAGAAGATCCTCTGCGCTCACAAGGAGTTCTCGACGCGCGCAACGGGCATCATAAAGTCGTTTTACTCGCCGAAGAAGGCATCCAATGCCTGCAGAGCCTCAAAGAGAACGAAGGTTTTGCCGAGGTTTCTTTGTCGACTCAAGAGATGATCGCAACAGCCATTGAAGTGGCTCAACTGCGTAAGGCACTTGGTTGCCAGGTCGATCCGCAGTTTGACCTGCTGACGGTGTCGAGCGCTCTCATCCGCGCCTCTGCGGGGGCCCAGGCGGAAAGTATTTTGCAGCGAAAAGAAGTCTTGAAGCTAGCCCTTGAACAAACTGAAATAACCTCTGAAATTTTGCAGTATTGATTGTTGATAAAATCGCGTGAGAATCCGCTCCATCACAAAATCATAGCGCTGACAACTCTCGAAATGAAGGCACACTGACTCACCCGTGCGGCTTGCGCAGGGTTACTCTTTTATTTGCTGTTTGGCTCCATCGCGGGCTTATCTGGAATGAGATTCGGCAAGGGGAATTGTTGTATGCGGCAGAGGATTGTGTCTTCAATGAGCTTCTTTGTTTCTGCGAGTTGGCTTCTGTGTGCAGCAGGTCAGGCAAATGCTGCTCCTGCGAGCCAGTTCTTAAAGTTTCGCAGTGAGTCGGAGCTCGCCCGCTTCGAACAAGCGTATCCAGCGGCGCAACGGGTGCATCCCAAGTTGTTATGGCTTGAGCTCAACGCTCAGTCGCTGACAAGCCTTTCGCAGTCGCAGGCAAAGAATTTTGGGGTGATTAAAGTTGAAAATGACTCGGTTGGATATCGCATCCCAAAGCCTCGCCTCGAACAATCTCTGCAAGCGGATGTGCCCAACAACAAGCTCTGGGGCATCAATAAAATTCACTCGACGACCGCTTGGGCAAAGACCCAAGGCAGCGAAGATGTTGTTGTGGCCGTTGTTGATACCGGAATCGATTTCAATCACCCAGCTTTGAATCAAAACATGTGGGTGAATCAGGCCGAGCTCAACGGAAAGCCAGGGGTTGACGACGATGGCAATGGTTACGTTGATGACATCTACGGCGCAGATTTTATTTCAGGGCACGACTCGCCTCTCGACGATGAAGGTCATGGGAGTCACGTGGCGGGAACTATCGCTGGCTTTAATCCTGCCGACAAATTTTTTGGAGTTGCACCGCATGCGCGGGTCATGGCGGTGAAAACTCACAATACCAAAGGTGAGGGGAGCAAGAGCTCAGTGGTGAAGGGCATTCTTTATGCCGCCGACATGGGTGCACGCGTGTTGAACTGTTCGTGGGGTGGCGCGCCAGAAGCAGATGACTTCGATCAACTTCTTTTTGATGCGATTCAATACGCAAATAAAAAAGGTGCTGTGTTGATTGCAGCGGCCGGCAATGAATCTGAGAACAACGACGTAGGACCGCATTATCCTGCTAATTACGACCTAGGTGGAATTGTTTCCGTCGCAGCGTCCGACAGCGCCGATCACCGCGCATATTTTTCCAACTATGGTCCACGCACGGTCGATTTGGCGGCTCCGGGTTCGAACATTTGGAGCGTGTTGAAAGGCGGTAAAAGCTATGTCAGCGAGTCGGGGACAAGTATGGCAACTCCGCATGTCGCAGGCGCTGCGGCGTTGTTGGCCTCAACTCCTGAAGGCCGGGCGATGAGCGCCGAACAAATGCGCGACACACTGATGGCGAATGTTGAGAAAATGACTGAGTGGAGCAACCGGGTGATTTCCGGCGGCCGTCTTGATGTGAGTTTTATTGGGAAGAAGTAATTCTTTCTCGCTGGAATTTTTCGCCCGGGTTTGGGCCAGAATAAAAGGAGACGTGAGCGAACTCACGTCTCTTTTTATTTTCCCGATTGGGAGTGTTGGTGTTACTTCGTTGTGCTTGAGTTTGCTGGAAGCGAAGAATTCACTGGTGTGCTTGCTGGGGTTGCATCGAGCTTGTTGAGAGCCTCAAAGCCTGGAAGTTTGCTGAGGTCTGGGACAACAACAATCTCCACCCGGCGGTTCGCTGCGCGGCCTTCTTTTGTGTCATTGGATTTCGCGGGTTTCGCCTCACCGTAGCTTGCCGCGCTGATGCGGGTTTCAGGCATTCCAGCTTCAACCATCTTTTTGACAACCGAAATCGCGCGCGCCGATGCAAGTTCCCAGTTGCTTGCAAATTTACCACCCGTAATAGCGACATTGTCGGTGTGGCCTTCAACTTGAAAGCTTTTGTCGGTGAGAGATTGAAGTAAACCAGCCACTTCTTGTACAGATTTTTGCCCTTCCGAGGTCAACATCGAAGAGCCGCTCTTGAATAGCAGGTCGGAATTCAATGCCACCACCATGCGGCCATCCACAATCCGAACGCGCAAGCGGCCAGAGTCGATCATCGATTTGAATTTCACCAGAAGATTTTGGTATTCGCCGACCCGCCGATCGGTTTCGGCTTTGTTTTTTTCCAATTCAGCAAGCGCCATGCGGAGCTTGTCGTTGTCAGACTGAACTTGGCTCAGCGAGCCCTCGAGGATGCTTTTGTCTTTGCTGACAGCCGACACAGTGTGTTCCAGAGTGGAAGCCTTTTGCTCAAGCGTGCTTGCTTTTTGCTCAAGGGTATTGGCCTTGGCTTCCAAGCTCGAGGCCTTTTTATTCAAATCGCTCGCCTTGGCCGATTCGCTTTTCAATGTCGATTGCAGCTGCTCGTTGTCTTTGCTGCGCTGAGCAAGGCTGGCTTCAGTTTCCTTAAGGCGGGTTTCGAGAGCTTCGTATTTACTCTTGCTCACGCACGAGGCGGACACGACGGCAAAGGCGAGGGCGGCAGGGACGAGAACGGAACGGTGCTTTTGCATTTTGGGTCTCCCTTGTTAGTATTTGAAAATAATTTTCCGAGATACATGTTTTGAATGCAAGGAGGAGCACCCATGCAGATGACGCCGTCGCTTTGGATGCGCATAGGTCTGGGATGTGTTTTTTCTGGCTTTGCAGGTTGGTTTCTTGGGCAATCCCAGGGACCAAAACCTGGCACTCCGCTGTTGAATCTTAATGAGAAAGCCCCACTCGTTACTGTCGCGGGGCAGATTTTGACTCTAGAGAGCCTCAACAGCGAAGCGAAATTTGAATTAGAGAGAATTTCTTCTCAATTTATTTTGCAGGCCCAGAATCTGGCTTTGCGTCAGGCCGCGTTGAACGATTTTGCGAAAAATAAAGGGGTCCAGCAACGTTGGCGTGATGTGCTTGCGCAGGAGCTCTCCGAAGACAATCTCCGCAAAACTTATGCAGAGCAACCCTCATTCAAACAGGCTGGGTCGTTTTCTGCACAAAGCAATGAAGTCGAGCGTTACGTTTTGGAACAGGAGCGTAACAAAAAAGTGGGCGCATTTATTGAGAAGAATTTTTCCACCGGAAAAATCAAATTTCATCAGCCCGCCGGCATGCAAGTCAGTTTTCCCTTTGCCATTGACAACTTTCCTATTATTTCGATTGGCGATTCATCATTGCCAAGAACTCCGGAAGTGCAGATGGTCTTCCGCTATGCTGGGCAGGTCTCAAATACAGCATTTGCGATATTGACCGATGCGTCGCGTGAAAACAAACACAGCATTCCGGTGCGCTTGATCCCCGAATGGACAAAGAATGCATATGACAGAGGTGCAATTGCTTATTTGTTTGAAGTCGCAAAGAGCAGAAGCCCCAGTGAAATTTCTAAAATACACACTCTGTTCTTAAAGAATTCTCCGCCGCTCAGCGAACTGCAAAACGAAGCGGCAGTTGCTGGAGCCTTGGATAAAGTAAAGAGGAGTTTGTCGGAAGCAGGCCTGCCTCCGCCTTCAATAGCCAAAGAGGCTCCGCCGCTTGAAAACCTGCCAATTGTTGCGCAATGGTACCGAGACGTTCGAAGCAATCAGCTGCCACTGTTTTTTGTTGACTTATCTCTTGTCAGTGAAACCCACCCGCGTGGTTTGGACATTGCGTTGCTTGAGGCAATGAAGTTGTAGTTAGTCGTGGGCCGCGACTTGAGTTTTTACCTGCCCTCCACTCACCCAGCTGGCTGAATAGGCCCAAGGAGTGACGGCAAAGCCTTCGTCTTGGTTGCATTGCAGCTGCGAAAGAGCAGTGCTCAATAGCCCAACAAAATCTGCTTTGTTAGACCAAATTCTCATCTCGCATGATTTTCCAACCTGCTCTTTGCTCTGCAAGAAATGGATTTGGTTCTTTAATGTTCCTTTAAAGCCTTTCAATACAGTGGGGACTTCTGCTCCCGATTCTGCCTTGTAAAGACCATCGGCTGTGAAGCGGTAGATGTCGTCTTCAAGCAAGACAAAATGCTCATTGCGAGCTCTGTGATCCAGCGGTAGGTTTTTGCGAACCAGTGTCATTGTTCCGCGCGAGCTGTCGAACTGGCTGACTTGGGCTTTTCCCTCGGAATCGCGGGTTGCAAAGGTCGACACGCGTGCAGTGGGAGTCAGTTTTTCTCCTGCCGTGACAAGCTCTCCAGGGAGATAAAATGGTGCAGGGCTCTCGCCTTTGAGAAGTGAGATTATTTTTTCCCACGTCCAAAAGTGCTTGCCAGCTGCAATTCCATTGAGCATAAACAACGGTTTTCTGTCTCGCTGCTCAGAAGCAAAGGCAAGCACGTGTTTGTTCATGGCCTCCCACTCCGCGGTGAACGCGGCACTTGCCGCTCCCCAGCGTGTTTTGTAAACGGACTGCGGATTAAAAAGCAGAGCAGCGTCAAGCTGTAAATCGAGAAAAAGAACAGTGGTATTGTCGCTCACCAGCAATCGCCCTGCGGCATCCATTGCTGCGTTAAGTTTCTTGTTGAATTTGACCCCGGCGGGCAAGGAGATGTTAAACCATGCCCTTTGGCTGGCCTCGCTAAACAGCGTCAGACGCGAGCCGTAATTCAAAAGCCACAAGACATTAGGCAGGGTTATATCCGGATAATTATTTGTCTTGATTTCGCTTGCAGCCGAAGCGCATGTCAATGGTTTTAATGGAAGGTTGGCGGGCGAGATAATCTCCACGCTGTAATTTCCTCCGCGTCCCTCCATCTGGTATTTTTTTAGACCGCTGGAGGCGGCAGACTTGATTTCTTTGCTTGTCATCAACTCACATGCCGCCGTGCGAATACATTCATCAAATTCGGGCCGACCGTTTTTGAACACAATTTTTAAAGATCGGCTGACAGCTTCGTGCGAGGCATTACGGGACACAAACAGTGAGAAGCCCGGTGTGGGGCAAAGCTCGGCAAGTGGGTTTTCTTCCTGACCATTCATGTGCAAGTAAACTGCCGAAGCTGGAAAGGGCAAGCCGGCTTTTTCGAGAAGAGCGGCAGGGAGCGATGGCTCAAGTTTTCTTGCCTCCGCACGCGGTGCAACCGCGAGACTTGCATAAATCAAGCCTATGAAAAGGAATTTTATCATCGCCGCGTTTTCCTCTCAGTTGGCATCTTGATTATTTCCCGTGCAGCGAGGCGATTCGCCTGTGCGGACAACATAACTCGTTGCTCCGGCTATGAACGCAAACACTCCTTCGTAGTAAGGCCGACTCGATTCAATACGCATATTGCATGTGCCGTTGTTCGCTACGTCCTTTGCTTGATTGCACGTCGTAATAGTTGAGCCAGAATCAAAAGTCACACCATCGGCGGTGTCCAAATCCTTGTAGTAGGTGTTGGTGTTATCAAATTTCGCAGGGTCGCCGTTGGCCGTTTGCGTCACTGTAAATCTACGGGTTGGATAAGTGACACCACCACCGCTGCACGTTGGGCTGCCCACGCCATCAAGGTACAGCCCTGTTGTGTTCGAATTGGAGCCTGCCTTGCTGACATCGCATGCGGCAATTTCGCTGTAGGAGTATGTTGTGTTGGCCGTGCATGTTTTTGTGGTTATTGTGAAAGAGGTTGTGGTGGTTGCAATATCAGGCACGCGCGAAGGGTTGGTTTTTGCAAACACCACTTTGTCGGTATCAGGCGAGACTCCTTCGATCCACATTGGGGGTGTTTTCTTTCCCGAGAGTCCGCTCAAGATAATCGAGCATCGGTGTCCCTTAAAGCCAGAGGTCATTCCCGTTTCTTCGCTCACCAAATTAAAGCAGTGACTACTGATGGAAAAATTGTTCAGTGCTTCAGTGTTCGCATCATAGTTGCCATTGCAATAGGTGTCGGTGGTGTTGCTGGCATCACAGCGTTTGAAGTTGGCCGATGCAAGGGTGTAGCCTGTTTTGTTTTCAAGAATACAAGCGGCTTCAGGAACGCCCGCGTTGTCGATGCCCCAGGGGAAACATCTGAAGCCAGGCTTCACTAGGGTGGGGGCTTTGAAGTTAATCCGTGTTCCTTTTGTCACAGTGGTTCCAATCACGCATTGGATGGTTCCTGAGCTGTGTTTGCCGTCGGTTGCTGATTGCACAGAGAAGCTTGAGTTGGTTGCCCCGCTGAACTGGATGTTATCTCCGTCACCGGTTTTGCTGAGAACAATATTGGCCATATTGGTGCCGCAGGCTGATGCTGTGGTGCTGAGCAGGTTACCACCTTGGTCGTATTGCCAAACATAAAAGGGCCCACACTGCGCACGAGTGGCTTCCGTGCACGTGGGGAGCGTGACATCGCAGACATCGCCACTGGTGCAGTTGTATGCTGTGGGTGCTGTGTTGGATGTGGTGAGCATTGCACGGTCAAATGTACCTGCCTTTGTGCGCAGTGTTTGCTGTGAACTGAGACCACACGCGGCAAGAGTGACAGTGTGGGTTGAAGCCTTGAGAATATTTGCCGTGATCGAATATGCTCCGGTTCCGGCAGTGATGGTGGGGGTGGTGATGGTATTTGCGTACACGCCCGTATCAAAACCTGTGGCCACCACTTGACCGGAACACGCTGTGCCATTGGGAGTGAATTTTGCATTGTTGCCGTACGGGTCAAGCACCTGCACAGAGGCTGTGAAGGCTGTGCCGATGGTGGTGTATGTGGCTGTGTTACCGTCGGTTGAAGCAGGCCAGTTTGTTACGTTGAGTGTTGCACCGTTGCCTGCAGAAATCGGCGACACACTCACTTTCGCATCTTTACCCTTCAGTGTGACTGTAATTTGTGGGCGGGTTCCCGCCGTTGTATGTACTTTTTTGAATGTAAACGTCATCGACTGGCTGCACTGGCTGGTTGCAGCATCAAATGTACAAGTTGTTTGTCCGGAAGGAAGATCAAAATCACTCTGGCTGACAACATTTGTGACTGCCACACCGAGGTTCATGTTAGCCAATTCAATTCCCGGGACACCCACCTCTGTACTTTCACGTTGTGAATAGGCATTGATTTGCGAAATCACCAGGTTCGAAGGCGCTGCCTGAATTTCGCTCGCAGTGGTTGTGTAGGTTGTGACCCCCGAGGTTGTAGCAGCGGTGTTTGCTTGGCCAAGAATCATCGAAATTCTAGAAACACCGCCATAGATGTTGTTGGTGTTGACCGACGTGAGCCCGCTGCAGCTGACCCTGGCATTCAAAACACCCGTTGCACTGAGGGAATAAGTTGCGGTTGTGTTCGTTCCATTGAGATCGGTTGCTGAGCCAAAGCTTGAGGTTGCCCAATCTGCTTTTTGCCAACGGCATGTGTTATCGGATGTTGCATTGCCCCATGTGTCGTAGCCCCACGCGTAAAGTGTCGGGCAGCTCAAAGGAGTTGTGGCTGTGTTGTCGGTTGCGGAATTCAACGTGCACTTGATCTCCGCTGCGGTGGTCGCGTTTGCAAAGGTGGGTTTGGAGTTTGTTGAACCAATCGAGACTTTGCTTTTCGAGGCCGCATTGACGGTTATATTTTGTGACGCAGATTTGCTTCCATTGCATGTATAAGTGAGTGCTTGTGCGGTCGTATCTGCGTTGTACAAGGTAATGCCTGTGATGGGGTACTTCGTACCGTCCCATGTTCCCACAGAACCATAGGCCGGAGATTGTGTGTTTGGTGCCGTGGTTCCACCTGAACCCGTGAGAGTGACACAACCATTGGTGGTTGGGTTGCCAAAGACATCCAGCGGAGCAAAGTTCGCTGTATAGGCAGTTCCGGCGGTCCACGGGCTGGCTGTGCCCAAGCTCAGCGTCGCTGAGTTTGCTGCACCCGCATTTACATTGAAGGTTGTAGTCACAGACTTGTTACGTAAAGTTAAAGTCACTTGCGGAGTTGTCTCAACTTTCGTGAGTGAAAGCACAGGCGCGGTTGCTGCGTTGCACACGCCCGTGGAGGCGGCAGAGGTGCAGTTGTAGGAAACTTCGCTTCCAGAAGTTGTGAAGTTGCTTGTTAGAACTGCGCTTGGTGAGCCTGTTGAAGCCTGGGTGGCGGTGGTGGTGACAACCACTTTTTCGTTTGTACGCGCGGTTGCAACCACAACAGTTGAGCCGAGCTTGCGCTGCCGGATCGTGATGCTGTTGAGTGTGACATTGTTGTTCCCTGCCGTGGGTGACGTGGTGCTGAATGCGGCGCTGATACTTTCCGTACCACCAAAAATGGTTAATTGGGGCGCAAGATCGCTCCCTGCCGATCCGCCTTTATTGCATCTGAGCAAACCATCAATCCAGTCGGTTGCTGTTAGGGTTGTGCTGCTGCTGTTTGAGTTTGTGAACGAGGGTGTTTGCGAATCATTGGAATTAGCGTTCTTCACAAAATCCCAGGTCGTGCATGTTTCAGATGAAAGTCTATTTCCGCGGACATCGAAGAAGTAGGCGTTGATGGTGGGGCATGAAATTGCCATGCCAGCTGTTCCTGTGGCACCCGCGGTGGTGTGAGCACATTCAATAGGTCCGGTGTCTGCGGTTGCGTTTAACGGGTCGCTTTGTGTTGAAGCAAACAACTTCACCTTAGCCGCAGCGCCTGCTGACACTGTGATGTTATGAGTGGCGAGTGTCTGGCCACACACGGTTGGAGTGAGACGGTAGACTCCAGGTTTAACGAACTTTAATGCGGAAGCTGCTGCCGTGGGCATGTCGTAGCGTCCGGTTACTGTTGCATTCACGGAGAGTGCCGTGCTTGTTCCTGCCAAGATCGGTGCAGTGCCATCTGGAGAAAGAGTGTTACCACCGGCTGCGGTGGACGCTGTGGCAAAGGTCGTTCCACTGTCGCTCGAATATTCGTATGCAAGCGCGAGAGTCGTGCAGTTCTTTTGCGTGCGGTTGTTGTAAACATCATACAATTCAACAGCACCACCTGTGACTGGTTGATCCACAACAGCCGTTGTGGAAATTGAGTTGACCCGATTTGCAGCCACCATTGCGCCCGGATTCACCGTGAGTCCGGTAATGCTTGCGGCGATTCCTCGCATGCTGACCGTCACGGAACGATCAACTTCACCTGCCTTGTTGAGTGTGAGTTTGTAAACGCCATTGCTCAATCCCGAGTTCGCTGTACAGACTCCTGCGGGCATATTGCATGTTGCGTTTCCATTTGCGACCGCAAGTGGGTTGACGCTCGTGGCTCCTGCTGAAGCAGTTGTGGAAACGGTCAGTGCTTCTGAGGTTGAACCTTGCTGAAGGGTCACAAGTGCACCCGTGTCATCGTAAGTTTTGTAGGTGATCGAATCGATAATTAAATTTTCGCTTTGCGCATCGACGGCACTTGCGCTTGCCGTGGTTACGGCTGCGTTGCTCGAGTTGAGTGTTTTACCACTCCAAGTTAGAGCGAGTTGAGCAATTCCACCATAGAGTTTCACCGAAGGGGCTGTGAAACCAGTTGCTGTGTTGTTGCAGGTGAGGTTGATGCTGAAAGCGCCTGTCGAGGTGAAAGTCTGACTGCTCGACGCTGATGTGCCAATGGTGGGCGTTGTAAGACCCGCGGGAGATCCTGAGGGAATGTTTGTTGCACTCCATGAGGTGCACTGCCCGCCATTCGCGGATGTGATGAGATTTTGATTGGCATCATAAAGCCATGCATAAATCGGACCGCAGGTTGCACCGGCTCCGCTTGCATTGAGCGAACACAAAGTGCTTCCCATGTTGGTGCGGCTTGCAGAGGTGCTGGTATTGAGGAACGCTTCTTTCGGCTTTCCAGCCTTTACCGTCAGAGTTGTGCTGCTGCCACTTGTACTTGTGGTAATTCCGCAAAGCGCAAATTTTAAAGTGCTGTTGGCATCCGAGCCATTGGCTTGAATGCCTGTCAACTGGAGGCTAGCAAACTTGTACAGTCCCACCTGTCCGCTCACCTTGCTCGGTACGCGCGAAGCAGCGCTTGTTGGAATAAGGGTGTTGTCTGCCGTTGCACCTGATTTATTTGAGTTGAACACAACTCCGGTGGTGTCAACCGAAGTGTTCCCAGTGGAGGGCGCGGGGCAGGTGATATAAGTGCTGCCAAGGTCCGTTGCATTTCCGTAGGTGTCGTTCACCTGTGCGAAGACATCAAAAACATCATCCGTGGTTACACTGCTCACTGCATTTGTACCCACTTTTGGCGTTAACACCATGGCTACAGCATTTGCCGGATTCACGGTTAAGCTGCCGACGGTCGCGGTTTTGCCGCGCACGCTGACTGTGGCTTGATATGCACTTCCTGCTGTTCGGAAATTGAATGAATAGGTTTGGTCGCTGCAGACACCCTGCGTGGTTTGGAAATTGCACGCACTGGTGTTGCTGGGCAGTGGGCTTGTCCCACCGTTGCTGGGAGCAGTGGATGTGAATGTCACTGCAAGCGCGGTGCCTGCATCGGGTACGAGTGTGTCCGTTCCCTTCACCGGGCCTTTAATTTTGATTCCTGAACCTTGGTTCAAACTAAGATTAGCATCGCCTGCTGTGAGAGTTGTTCCTCCCGCAGTTGTCACAGAGCTCCCCGAGGTTGAGTCGCGGCTCTTGGCATCCCAGGTGAGTTCAACTTTGGCAATTCCGCCGTATAAGGCAATTGAGCTTGTCACCGACGCATTCGAAACAGCAGCACAAGTGAGAGAACCATCAATAAAGTCGGAGTGGGTCACCGTTGTGCTTGTGGATGTGTTGCCGTTGCTGCTGAGTGTTGGGGTTGTGAGTTGAGTTCCATAGGAGGTCGCCGCGGTTGCGTTGTGCGCATAACTCCATGTGCAGCTTTGTCCACTCACCGCATTGTTATCTTGATCGAAATAGTAGGCGTAAACGGCCGGGCAGTTGACCCCGGAGCCTGTCGACTGCAAGCCGCAGCGTTTTTCGCTCAATGCTGTGGTGGTGCTCAATGGGCTGTCTGTGAGAACGACTTTTGAAAGAGCCCCTGGGCTGAACGTCAGTGCAGCTGAAGACGCTGTGATACCGCATGCCGTCACAGAAACAGCTTTGCTGCCTGCAAGTGTAACCACTGTATTTGCAATATTGAACGTATAAACCCCACCTGAATTGTAAGTTGGTGCGGTGGTGGTGGCACTTGTCCCCAGTGATGTCGCGGTTGATGTGGGAGATGTGTGGTTCAAGGTGGCCGCAGCATTGGCAATGGCACAGGCTGTTCCATCAGTTGATTTCAAGTTGGTTCTGTTTCCATAGGTGTCTGTCACAGTGGCATCAACAGTGAACGCCTGGCGCACGCTGAGGCTGGTTGTTGCAGTTCCAGAAACACTCACACCCACGGCCACATTTGCAGCGTTCGCTGGCGTGACCGCTGTCACAGTTACGCTTGCCGACTTCCCGCGCAACGCAACGCTCACCGTGCGTGCCGCACTTTCTACAACCTTGAAATTCAAATTTGCCGACTGCGTCGTTGCGGTGTTGGATGGAACTTTGCAAATGCCGTTGGAATCAAAAACGCAATCGACACTCGTGCTTGATGAAATAGGATTGTTTCCGCTGGCCAATGTGCGTTGCTGCTCGGCTGTGACGCTGCTTGCTGACGATGTAGACAAGCTCAATGTTTCCGTTTGACCAGCAACAAAATCGGGTTTTGCGATGTCGGCACCATAACGACGCACTTTGGTTTTGATTTGTGTGATTGCCACATTGTTTTGAGCCGCTTTCACAGTGGCAATGGTCACGGCATTGCCGGTGGATTGGCCGGCTGTGCTGTCGGTGGTGATCTCCAAGCTCTTGAGCCCACCCACAACCACACTTTGAATTGTGGTCGTGTTGGTTGTGTCAACAGAGCTTGTGCCGTTGCGGGAAATGCTTGTGTTGGCTTTGTTGCAGACAATTCTGCCATCCATAAATCCTGAAGCGGTGCCCGCAGCTGTGAGTGTTTGGCTGCGCGTGCCATTTCCTGAAGAAAGGGTTGGAGTTTCCGAGGTGCCGCTGGCTCCGGTGATGCTGTCGTAATGATTCCATGTCCAGGAATCACAGGTAGAGTTACTAATGTAGTTGCCAAAGGTGTCCCACACATGCAGATAAAGTGTGGGGCAATTCATTGCGAGGCCTGCACCTAAGGGGCAGTAAATAGATTCTTCGTGAGCAGTGGCTGGAGTGCTCGCATCTTTTGACAATCGAGCAAGCATTCCTGAGGTGGATTTTGCTGCCACTGTGTATGTTTGTTGGAACGATTTCTGCACCGAACCGCAGCCACTTTGCGCTGTGTTGGATGCAAAGTTCATGGTGATTGTTTCTGCTTTGTAGAATGTGAGTGGCACTGCAAATGTGCCAGGTGTACTGGAAGCCACATTGACCGAAGAGTTGTAGGCAAATGTTTGTGCGGTTCCTGGCACTGTGCTGCCGTTGGCAGGTGCATCGTGTGTGCCTCCGCCCTGAACACTCACAGAAAGTGAAGTGCAGCTTGAAATGTTTCCGGCAAAATCTTTGATGAGAATTGCCTCGGATTGGGATGTGCCGGCGGTGGGAGAACTGTTTGCTGCTGAACCCGATTGGAAAACAACGCTGTCGGGCACAGCGGGTGTGACGGCACTGACGGTGATGCTCTGAGTTTTGCCGCGCAGGTTCAGTGTCACGTTGCGTGCTCCACTTTCCACAATCGCAAAGGTCATCACTCGGGTTTGCGTGGTGGCAGTGTTGCTGGGCAGCCTACAGATTCCGTCGCTTGTAAACGCGCAATCGAGCGAGGTGGAGCTCATAATCGGGAAACTTCCGCTCGTGAGTGTGCGGGATATTTCTGTTGGTACGGAGCTGGTTGTTGAGGTGGAAAAGCTCAATGTTTCGGTGGCCGAAGCCACGAAATCTGATTTTGCAATTTCACTTCCTAGCTTGCGCCATTTCGCTGTCATTCCCGTGATCGTCAGGTTGTTGTTTGCGGCTGTAAGAGAACTGATGGTTGGTCCACTCGGGTTGGTGGTGATATCGAAACCTTTGAGGCCGCCCGTGACAACGGTTTGAATGGCGGTTGCGTTGTTTGTATCCAGTGAAGTTGTTCCTGTGGGGCGGAAAATTTGCGTTGCAATCGTGGTTCGGTTGCAGACAAGACGTCCGTCCAAGAATCCTTTTGCAGCATCAGGAGTTGTGATGGCCAAGCTTTGGCTGCGTGCGGCTCCGGATGTCAGGCTTGGAGTTTCCGATGTTCCATTGCTGCCGCTGTCGTAATTCGCCCACGTCCATGAATCGCAGGTTGAGTTGCAACGTAGTTTCCG
>Ga0214923_10004705_pt1 | contig 16315 bp, 13 predicted proteins | sample LL1510_MetaG_FD_177993 | JGI IMG/M metagenome (GOLD analysis project Ga0214923, IMG submission 177993) | Freshwater microbial communities from Lake Lanier, Atlanta, Georgia, United States - LL-1510 | ecosystem: Environmental > Aquatic > Freshwater > Lake | place: USA: Georgia | collected...
CCAGGTGCGTTTGAGTGCCACCGGACACCGCGCGCATCCCTTCTTCCACCAATCCAGCTGCAAGAGCTTGTGCGTTGACGACCACATCTTTTGCATATTTTTGGTAGCTCGGTTGCAAACATTCTTTTAGGGCCACTGCCTTTGCCGCAACTGCGCTCATGATGGGACCACCCTGCATTCCAGGAAAAACTGCTTTATCAATTGCAGCAGCATGTTCGGCTTTAGAGAGAATCATTCCGCCTCGAGGCCCACGGAGCACCTTGTGAGTTGTGAACGAAAGAACATCTGCATATGGGACTGGGGAAGGAATTGCCTTACCTGCAACTAAACCGATGAAGTGTGCTGCGTCAACCCACATGATTGCGCCAACTTCGTCGCAAATCTCACGTACTCGTTTGAAATCTATCAGACTTGGATAAGCGGTTGCGCCACTGCAAATCATTTTTGGTTTATGTTGGATCGCAAGATTGCGCAGCTCGTCATAATCAATCAGTTCAGTATCTTTACGCACGCCGTAAGACTCAACATTAAACCATTTACCTGAGAAATTAACTTTTGAACCATGTGTTAAATGCCCACCATGTGGCAACGACATTGCTAAAACGGTATCTCCTGGTTTAGTGAAGGCTTGATAGACCGCGATGTTGGCACTTGCACCAGAATGTGGTTGCAAATTGGCATGCTCTGCCGCAAATAACTCCTTTGCACGCGCAATACCGATCTCTTCGACTTTATCAACCTCTTCGCAGCCACCGTAGTAACGTTTGCCTGGATAGCCTTCGGCATACTTATTGGAAAGGGTTGAGCCGAGGGCGGCAAGCACAGCTGGCGAGGTGAAATTCTCGCTTGCAATGAGTTGCAGACCATTGCGCTCACGCTCGAGCTCGGAGATGAGAATCGAAGCAACGTCAGGATCTTGAGACTCGAGAGCTTCGTAACTTGCTCCGTAATACTTTGCGCTCATCTCATCCCCTGATCCCCTGGCAACGCAGTCAACGCTACTCGTCGCAGGTAATAGTAAATACCGTACTTGTTCTCAGCATCTGCTGGAAATCTAGTCCAAATCCTGACGTATCTCAGGCCAGACCTGGCGCAGACTCGCCTGATCAATAGCGCCCACGCGAATAATTCGTGGTGGAGCAACTGTGCAATCGACAACAGTGCTTATCAAAGTGGCAGGTGAATCAGGGTCGGTGGCTGTACTACCGCCATCGATAATCACATCGATATTTCTGCCGAAGACTTCGCTTACTAACGCAGGTTCTGTAAATGGCGCTCTACCCGCAAGCCCAGCTCCCGCGACTGCCAAAGGTCCAGTTTCATTAAGTAGTCGGATTGCAAAATCTGCACTTGGAACGCGGACTGCAATTTGATCAAGAATTCTTTCGTCACCGAGGTCCCACGTTAACGCAGCATGTGGTCGCAAATAGAGTGAGAGCAACCCTGGCCAAAAACTCTCCATCAAAGCGCTTGCAGCAGCGGAAGGTTCGCGAATAATTCCAACTATTCGAGATTTATCACCAATCATCACTGATGCTGCTTGACCTGGTGGATCGCTTCGAAGAAGGTGGAGTTCGCTTACTGCAGCTCGGTTGAAAGCATCCGCAGCAAAGACATAGCTATTCTCCAACGGAAACGAGATCACGTTGCCAGAGCGAATTTCGCGAAGCGCGCGATCAATTGCTGCTGGATTTTCAATACTCACTAGCTCTGCCATTACTTAATCACCCCACTACTCCATCGAGCTCTATTGTCTAAATCATAGTGAAGAGTTACATCATTAAAAGAGCGCTCCAGCGCCTCACAAATAGCCTTGCCATGACTTTCATGATGCTCTATCGCCAGGTACCCACCTGGTTTTAATGCACGAATCGCGCACTCAATAAATAGCAGCGGAATCTCAACTCCAGTGTCCCCGCCAAAAAGCGCAACGTGTGGTTCAAAACCGTGAACCTCTACTGGAAGTTCTTCGCCATCAGGAATGTATGGCGGGTTTGCGATTACGACATCAAATCTATTTTTGCCATCAAAGTTTTCAACATCATCATTGATGATAGTTAGCTCGCGATTACATTCCCGAACATTTCGCTCTAACCAAGTGAGAGCAGCGCGCTCTTTCTCCACTGCAGTCACTCGAACATGAGGTACTTCGCTTGCGATGCTTAATCCCAACGCGCCTGATCCTGCACCAAGATCAACTACAAGTGGTTCTGGAATTGCTGAGATTCGAGCGATCACTCCATCAATGATGGATTCGCTCTCAGGTCGTGGAATGAAAACTCCCGGACCAACCGCGAGCGTGAGATGGCGGAAATAAGCTCGGCCGGTGATGTATTGAATTGGCTCACCAGTCATCCGCCGCGCTACCCAACTTCGAAAATTTACCTCTTCGTTGGTTGCTACCTGATCGCAAAGAAGCACTTCACTTCGATTGAGGCCGGTAGCCTCAGCGAGAAGTATCAGCGCATCTAAGGCGGGATTTATAGCGCTCTCACGTAGCTCATTTTCTGCCCATTGTAATAATTTTCGCGGCGCGTTCATATATTTTTTAGCCTGCAGCTAAGCGAGTTGCCTTATCAGCATCAATCAAAGCTTGAATAACTGGGTCTAATTCACCATCTAGTACCGCTGAGAGATTATTTGCTTTGAAGTTGACTCGATGATCACTCAAACGATTCTCTGGAAAGTTATAGGTGCGAATTCGTTCGCTCCGATCAACGGTACGAATCTGGCTCTTTCGCTCAGCAGCTGCTGCTGCCTCTTGCGCCTCAACTGCTGCGGCGAGCAATCGAGCGCGCAAAATTCGAAGCGCTGACTCTTTATTTTGCAACTGACTCTTTTCATTCTGACATGAAACAACGATTCCAGTAGGAATATGGGTTAGACGCACTGCGCTATCAGTGGTGTTAACGCTCTGCCCACCTGGACCACTAGAGCGATATACATCAACGCGAACATCATTCATATTTAATTCGACATCGATTTCATCGGCTTCGGGGAGTACCAGCACCCCGGCAGCCGAGGTATGAATACGGCCTTGAGATTCAGTTTCGGGAACTCGTTGCACTCGGTGAACGCCACCTTCAAATTTAAGTTTTGCATACGGGGCGCGACCTGGTTCGACCACGCCTTTACTCTTTACCGCCATAGATACATCTTTGTAACCACCAAGATCGCTCTCGGTGGCATCGATGATTTCAACTTTCCAGCCTTGCATTTCTGCATATCGAAGATACATTCGAAGTAAATCGCCGGCAAAGAGCGCAGACTCTTCACCGCCTGCTCCGGCTTTGATTTCCATAATCACATCACGATCATCATTAGGGTCTCGTGGTAGTAATAACTCTTCGAGCGCCTGCGCAGCTTGCGCCTCTACACTCTCAAGTTGTGGGAGTTCGCCGGCAAAAGATTCATCTTCTTTTGCTAATTCACGGGCTGCAAGTAAATCTTCATGCGCTGCTCGCCATCGTTGATACCCAGCAACAATAGGTCCAAGTTGCGCATAACGTTTTCCTAATTGACGCGCTTTACCGCTATCACCATGGATTGTCGGATCTGCTAATTGCGCTTCGATGCTGGCATGTTCAGCGACAAGATCATCTGCGCTACCAAATCGATCTGTCATTAGCTTCTCCTCCAATTAAAAAACCGCACCAGCTTGCATCGGCAAGCATCGGTGCGGCTTAAGTAAAGTTATTTCTTGTTAGCTGACTTCTTTAAGCGCTCTTCAAATCGAGCCACGCGACCGCCAGTATCAAGAATGCGCTGCTTGCCGGTATAGAAGGGATGGCAGACTGAGCAGACATCTACCGAGATTGCACCGCTCTTGGCGGTTGAGCGGGTGGTGAAAGTTTCGCCACATGAGCAGGAGACAGTTGTCTCGACATACTCTGGATGTATCTCAGCCTTCATATTTTTACTCCTTTTCATCGCGCTGGGTCGAGTTCGACGGGCGAACTCGTGAGCCAGCAACGTTTAGAAGTTAAAGGGTACTGACTGCCCTGCTGCAGAGCCAATCCGCTGCCATTTACCCAGATATCTCGGGGCTATCAGCGACTATTTATCGCCCTCGGTGCCAGGGCCAACCGTGGTCTTTTGAACCTGCATCAAGAACTCTACGTTGGACTTGGTCCCCTTCATTTTCTCAAGGAGCAGCTCAAGGGCTTGTTGTGGATCGAGTGCATGAAGTACACGACGTAACTTCCAGACGATATTGAGCTCTTCTGCTCCCATGAGAATCTCTTCCTTACGAGTACCAGATGCATCTACATCAACCGCTGGGAAGATGCGCTTATCTGCCATTCGACGATCGAGCTTCAGCTCCATATTTCCAGTTCCCTTGAACTCTTCGAAGATAACTTCATCCATTCGAGAGCCGGTATCAATAAGCGCTGTCGCAAGAATTGTTAGCGAACCACCATCTTCAATATTTCGCGCTGCGCCAAAGAACTTCTTTGGCGGATACAAGGCAGCTGAATCAACGCCACCGGAGAGAATTCGACCGCTTGCGGGAGCTGCGATGTTGTATGCGCGGCCAAGGCGAGTGATGGAGTCAAGTAGTACTACGACATCATGTCCTAATTCAACAAGACGCTTTGCTCGTTCAATCGCAAGTTCTGCCACAGTAGTGTGATCTTCTGCAGGACGATCAAAGGTAGAAGAAATAACTTCACCCTTAACTGAACGTTGCATATCGGTGACTTCTTCAGGACGTTCATCAACCAAGACAACCATTAGGTGACATTCAGGATTATTCGTTGTGATGGCGTTAGCAATTGATTGAAGAACCATCGTCTTACCAGCCTTTGGTGGCGAAACGATAAGACCTCGTTGACCCTTACCTATTGGCGCAATGAGATCAATTACTCGAGTTGTTAGAACATTGGGTTGAGTCTCAAGACGTAAGCGCTCTTGCGGATAAAGCGGAGTGAGCTTGTTAAATTCGACGCGATCGCGTGACTCTTCTGGATCCATGCCATTAATCGTGTCTAGACGGATAAGCGCATTGAATTTCTCGCGTCGCTCACCTTCACGAGGTTCGCGGACTGCACCAGTAATCACATCGCCCTTGCGAAGCGCATAACGCCGAACTTGTTGCATAGAAACATAAACATCGTTTGGACTTGGTAGATAACCCGCGGTACGAACGAAGGCGTAATTTTCGAGGATATCGAGTAAGCCGCCGACTGGAATCAGAACGTCATCTTCGCGAATTGTCATATCGCGCTCACCGCGATCGCGATTGCGGTCGCCTCGGTCATTCCGGTCGCCCCTATCTCTATGTCGATCTCGTCGGCCGCTATCCCGGTCCCGGTCCCGGTCACGGTTGCGGTCTCGATTACCTCGGTCCCGGTCGCCAGAGCGATCATCAGAGTCGTTGCTACGAAGGTTGCTGGATCGCGCATCACGCTCTTGACCATTCTCGGGGGCGTCGATCTCATCTTCTCCATTGTCGTTATCGCTATCGCGCTCATCATCTGATTGCGCGCGCTGGGACTTCTCGTTCCGATTCTGATTTCGCTCACGGCGGCGCTCTTCACGCTCTTGTTGGCGAGCTTCTTTCTCTTTGGCCGCTGCCGCGCGATTGGCTGCTTGCAGATCGGCAATTGCTTGTACTAAATCACCTTTGGCTAATTTCGCAGCGCCTTCAATTCCCAGTTGGGTAGCGACTTTACGAAGTTCCGGCAATAGCATGGCGGATAGATCACCGGCAGGTTTTGCCTTAGTAACACTTACTTCACTCACTGTTCCTCATTCATTCTGCATTTATTCTGCATTTATTCTGCATTTATTCTGCATTTACTCTGGCTGGGATGTCTTGCTTGTCTAGGTTGTCTAGGTTCTCTAGGTTCTCTAGGTTGTCGTTGTTTTACCTTCGCTCTAGATATCAAGCTCAATATCTGGGCGGATGCGCTGGGAAAAAAGGAGATTAGGCGCAGGTTATTAAATATTTAGGTTTTCTGATTCTCAGTCTTCCTAAAAATCTCGACTTGTTCGGGAGAGCCCGGAGCGAGGAGTTAATCGTAACACTAAAGGGTAGCCCTGGCGCAAATCAATGAGAATGGCAGAAAAGTAAGCAGAGCGCCAGCGGTGAAAGGTACTAGCCGTTAAAGATGTGGGCTCCTTGGGAGCTGACCCCAACAATCTGACTAGTAAATGAGCCTGACCCTGCGCGAGCAATTTCCTGTGCATCTGCGACGCTTCCATAATGGAGCGCAAGTACTGTGGGCCCAGAGCCCGAGATAAATGCTGCGACTCCCGCTTCACGTAAGGTCATCATCAGTTCATAGCTTTTCGGCATCTGAACTTGTCGGTAGACCTGATGAATTCGATCTTCAGTACCAGCAAAGAGTAATTCGGGTTTTCGAGAGAGCGCCTCAACCATGAGAGCGCTTCGTGAGATGTTAACCGTTGCATCAACGTGTGGAATCGTCTCTGGCAGTAGCGCACGTGCTTTCTTGGTCGCTACTTCACTGGTATTTGATGGAATAAATGCAATTGCCATTATTCGCATATCTACCGGGATGGAAATTGCTTTTCCAGACCCATCTTCAACCCACGCAATTGTTGCTCCACCATGGAGTGCAGCGGCAACGTTATCTGGATGCCCTTCAATCTCAGTCGCTAACGCTAATAAATCACTATCGTTTAAGCGTTCGCTCCCGGAGATAACCAATGAGCGCGCGAGAAATAACCCGCCGATAATTGCGCTGGAAGATGAGCCAAGACCGCGCCCATGAGGAATCGCATTGAGCGCGCGAAGGGCCAACCCACGTGGACGTCCGCCCATGTGATCAAATGCTGCATTCATAGATGCAATAACTAAATTTTTCTCATCTTTACCAATTGTTGCCGCACCTTCGCCGGCAACTTCTACATCTAAGCCCGGTTCATCAAGAACTTGTGCGGCGTAACCATCATAAATTTCCAGCGCCAACCCTAAGCAATCAAAACCAGCACCGAGATTTGCACTAGTTGCCGGTACTCGAACTGTTACCGGTGTTGCACGAAATGTCGGGCGAGAAACCATTAGGACAACTCCAAAACCTTTGCTGCTTCGTCAAGGGAGACTGGGATAACAATAGGGTCTGCCGAGCCTTCAAGGGCCCACTGCACATCTTTTAATCCATTTCCGGTGACAGTGATGACGATCTTTTGACCTTTTGGTAATCGCCCTGCTGCTTTGGCTTTCAACAAACCAGCTAACCCAGCAGCGGAGGAAGGCTCGCAGAAAATTCCTTCACTTCCCGCTATTAAACGATATGCGCTCAAAATTTCTTGATCGGTAACTGATTCGATTCGCCCACCTGATTGATCTCGTGCCGCTTCGGCCTCTTTCCATGATGCCGGGTTGCCAATTCGAATAGCCGTTGCAATTGTCTCTGGTTTTTCAACTACGGCACCACGAACTATTGGCGCCGCACCCTCGGCTTGGTATCCCCACATTTGTGGGAGTGACTTAGCGATGCGATCACGGTGATACTCCTGATAGCCCATCCAATAAGCGGTGATATTTCCCGCATTTCCTACGGGGAGCGCGTGAATATCTGGAGCAAAACCTAAAGCGTCAATGATTTCAAAGGATGCTGTTTTCTGTCCTTGTATGCGAAATGGATTTACTGAATTCACTAACGCCACCGGATAGTTATCTGCTAACTGTCGGGCCAACGTTAAGCAATCATCAAAATTGCCATCCACTTGTAAAAGTTTTGCGCCATGAATAACTGCTTGCGCCAATTTGCCCATCGCAATTTTTCCTTGCGGGACAAGGACAGCAGGAATCATTCCCGCTTTCGTCGCATATGCAGCTGCGCTAGCACTGGTATTCCCGGTGGAGGCACAGACCACGACTTTCGCACCATCTTCGGCAGCCTTACTCATTGCCATGGTCATACCACGATCTTTGAAAGATCCAGTTGGGTTTGAACCTTCAACTTTGATCCAGACTTCGCCATTGAGCATTTCAGAGAGCACGCAGGCATAAACCAAGGGCGTGCCACCCTCATTCAAGGTAACTATTGGAGTTTTTGATGAGACGGGTAGGCGGTGGCGATACTCATTAATAACTCCACGCCATGGTCGCGCTTGCTTCTTACCAAACATTAATTACTCCCGCCTTCAACGCGGATAACGCTCTCTACAGAGCGAACGGTATCGAGTTTTCGCAACCCTTCGACAGTTTCGGCGAGCGCAGCATCAGTTGCGGTGTGAGTCACCACAATCAGTTCAGCTTGTGCGCCACGACCATCTTGTCGGACCGTTTGAATAGAAACTGAGTGCGAGGAAAAAACATTAGCAACCGAGGCGAGCACACCTGGGCGATCATTAACATTTAATCTGATGAGATAGCGGGTAAGAGTCTGCCCCATTGGCGCGATTTCCCGCTCGGCATATGTACTCTCTTGTGGCCCCAACCCGCCAATTACTTTATGCCGTGCCACTGCAACGAGATCTCCAAGTACTGCCGATGCAGTTGGAGTACCGCCGGCGCCTCTTCCATAGAACATTAATTCCCCTGCAGCAGTTGCTTCAACGAAGACTGCATTAAATGAATCGCGTACCGCAGCGAGCGGATGGGTATTTGGAATGAGCGCAGGATGTACCCGAACTGCAATCCGGCCATCACCAGTTAATTCGGCAATCGCAAGGAGTTTTACAACGTGTCCCATATCGGATGCTATGCGAACGACATCAGGTGTGATGTCTGAGATTCCTTCACGATACACATCGCTACCGCTTACTCGCGAGTGGAAAGCTAAGCTGGCAAGAATGGATGCCTTTGCCGCAGCATCAAAACCTTCAACATCAGCTGTTGGATCTGCTTCTGCATATCCAAGTGACTGCGCATCCTTCAAGGCCGCATCGAAGGAGATTCCCTGGTCTGACATTTTGCTAAGGATGAAATTTGTGGTGCCATTGACAATGCCCATCACTCGAATTACATGATCTCCAGCAAGAGAATCACGAAGTGGTCTAATTATTGGAATGGCACCAGCAACTGCAGCTTCAAAATATAGATCAACGCTATTTTTTGCAGCGGCTTCAAATAGTTCGCCACCGTGTTGTGCAAGGAGCGCTTTATTTGCGGTCACTACAGACTTACCTGAATTAAGCGCTTCTAAAATTAAGGTACGAGCAGGCTCGATACCGCCGATGACTTCAATGATGACATCAATATTTGGGTCATTGACTAACGTCCGCGCATCGGTGGTGATTTTAACTTTTGCCTTCTCAAGATCTGGGCGCGCTTTTTTTCCGTCATTGACAGCGACTGCAACTAAGTTGAGATGTGCTCCCGCGCGAGCAGCGAGATCATCGTGGCCAGCAAGTAATTGGGCCGCCACGCTATTTCCGACAGCGCCAGCGCCAAGTAGCCCAATAGATATTGAGCGCTCAATATTCTCGTTTCCCACTGGCTAACTCTCCCACATTGGGCGGTTCTCCCGATGAACGCGCCTAATTAACCTTCTTCTTCTACTTCTAGAGCCAATAAATCTGAGATTTTCTCGCGTCTAATGATGCTCCGCGAAGAACCGTCGCGGACTGCGATTACAGGAGGGCGAAGAATATGGTTGTAATTGCTCGCCATGCTTCGGCCGTACGCTCCCGTCGCTGGAATGGCAAGGATGTCGCCAGGCACGATGTCACTTGGCAATCCGATCTGCCGAATAACAATGTCGCCGCTCTCACAATGCTTTCCGACCACTCGGCTATCAGCAGCCGGTGCGTTGGAGCTTCGATTAGCTAATAGCGCGGAATAATCAGCGCTATAAAGTGATGGCCGGATATTGTCGCTCATGCCGCCATCTACAGATATGTACGTACGAGTTTTCCCATCTTCCAACAGAACATCTTTAACAGTGCCAACTTCGTAAAGCGTAACCATAGCTGGGCCTACGATTGCGCGCCCTGGCTCTATTGCAATTGAAGGGACCTCTATTTCGTACTTTGCACACTGTCCTGTTAGGGCACTGTGAATTCGCTCTAAAACTTTCTCGATATCCATGGGGTCATCTGAATCGATATATGCGATTCCGAATCCACCACCAATATTAAGATGATGCAGCGCAACTCCGTGGCTCTTTTCAAATTCCGCGATAAATTTAATGAGCCGCTCCACCGCAAGAATAAATCCTGCCTCATCGAAGATTTGTGAACCGATATGGCAGTGCACACCTTCGAGGTTTATGTGCTCGGCATTGTGAGCAGTTACCGCAGCGAGCATCGCGCTGCCACTGGCAATTGAAAAACCAAATTTCACATCTTCATGAGCGGTAGCAATAGATTCATGGGTATGAGAAGAAATTCCTGGCGTCAAGCGAAGGAGAATGGATTGCTTCTTCCCTAATGAACCAGCGATTGAATTAATTCGATCTAGCTCAATTAAGGAATCGGCAACAATAAACTGGACGCCTACTTTTATCGCTTCTTCAATCTCAGTAACTGACTTGTTATTTCCATGAACTTCAATTCGATCTGGTGGAAATTTTGCCGCAAGCGCCACTGCCAATTCGCCGCCAGTGCAGACATCAACGTTTAGCCCATCCTCTGCTAACCATTTCGCTGTGGTTATTGAAGTAAATGCCTTACTCGCGTAATAAACATCTGAATTTGCACCGAAAAACTTAGTAAGTGATTCCTTAAACTTTAGTCCGCGGGATCTGAAATCATCTTCATCAAGGATAAAAACAGGGGTTCCGTACTCCCTAATGAGCTGAGATACCGGGATTCCGCCAAGGGAGAGTTCGCCGCTTTTACTATCTATCTGAGCGCTCTTCGGCCAGATAACTGGATTAAGTCCCGAGGTTACATTTGCCATTACATTCGCTCCGGTGCGCTCACGCCAAGGAGTGCTAATCCATTAGCAAGTAATTGTTTAGTAGCAGTACAGAGTAACGCTCGGGATGTGTGGAGCGCTGTTGGTTTTTCATCACCCATCGGCAAGACGCGACAATCGTTGTAAAACCGGTGATAGAGGCCGGCAATCTCCTCAAGATATCGAGCAATTTTATGAGGTCCACGGACTTGTGCTGCGGTGAGCACGACCTGAGGAAATTGCGCCAGCGCGCCTGCAAGTTCATTCTCACGCTCATGATTTAGTAACTCTTCTTGGAAATCTTCAACGTCAAGTGAGACGCCAAGTTCTGCAGCGTTACGCAAGAGTGCATTGATCCGAGCGTGCGCATATTGGACGTAGTAGACCGGATTGTCATTGGAATGTTTTTTCATTAAGTCAACATCAAGAGTTAAGGGTGTATCAGTTGGATATCTGCTCAGGGTATATCGCGCAGCATCTACTCCAACTTTCTCAACTAATTCTTCGAGAGTGATGATTGTTCCGGCTCGCTTAGAAAGTTTAACCTCTTCGCCATTTTCAAAAATTTTCACCATCTGCCCTATGAGAACCTCAATGTTCTGCTCGGGATTATCGCCAGCGCAAGCGACGAGCGCTTTGAGTCTGCCAACATAGCCATGGTGGTCAGCGCCCAGTAAATAAATACATAGATCAAAACCGCGAGCACGCTTATCTAAATAGTACGCAGTATCAGATGTGAAGTAAGTCAATTCGCCATCTGCTTTAACTAAGACTCGATCTTTATCATCACCAAAATCAGTAGTGCGAAGCCACGTTGCTCCCTCGGCGTGGAAGATGTGGCCCTTCTCTTCGAGGCGTTGTGCCACAGTTGCCACTGCACCTGAATCATGAAGTGATTTCTCGGAGTACCAGACATCAAAATGAGTATCAAAACTTTTTAGAACTTTTTTTTGTTGAGCGAGTTGGAGGCGATAACCTGCCTCACGAAATGCGTTAAGAGCATCATCGCCACTTCTATCCATGATTTTTGGATCTTCAGTAACAATTTCGCGAGCTAAATCTTCGATATACGCCCCATGGTATCCATTCTCTGGCGTTGGAAAGCCATGCGCTGCTGCATGAAGTGAAGCGGCAAATAACTCCATCTGTGTGCCACGGTCATTGATGTAAAACTCACGCGTTACTTCTGCGCCCGCTGCACTTAATACTCTTGCGATTGAATCACCAACTGCTGCCCATCTGGTATGTCCAAGATGTAGTGGACCAGTGGGATTAGCGCTAATAAATTCAAGGTTGATACGCATACCAGCGAGCGCACTTGCCTTTCCATAGTTAGCGCCTTGCGCTAACACTTCACGGACAATTGCAACTTGAGCGCCTTGCGCTAACGTGATGTTAAGAAATCCCGGCCCTGCGATATCAACTTTTTCGATTCCAGAGATGGCGCTAAAAATTGGCGCGAGTAGCGCTGCCAGTTCACCCGGGTTTTTCCCCACCGCCTTGGCCATCTGAAGCGCTATCGAGGTTGCGTAATCGCCATGCTCCCGGTTTTTCGGGCGTTCCAGCGGAAACTCTGCCGGTGTAGGAGCCGGCCCAATATCTAGGCCTGATGCGGCGAGCGCGGCTGATAACGCTTTGGTCAATTCCTCTGGATTCACACCCATAAGGGTATCGGCCTTACCCTTAGCCAGGTAATGCGCCACCTTCTTACGCGGGAGTGGTGAAATGGCAGACACGCAGGTCTTAGGAACCTGTGACTTCGGTCGTGTGGGTTCAAGTCCCACCTCCCGCACCACACAATGTAAACAATGTAACTCGTCCCGTATTCAAGATACTCACAAGAGAATTAAGAGTCTGAAGTACTGATGGAAAACATGAATCAATCCAGTTCCTCAAAAAAGGTAGGAATCTCAAAAACTTGGTTAAGTAAAAATCTCATACTCCTGACCTTTGTCTCATTTGCTCAAGATGCAGCAAGTGATCTCATCTACCCATTGCTTCCTCTCCTTCTCATTGGAGTTGTGGGAAGCGCTCCCCTTGCCCTTGGCGTTATCGAAGGGGTTGCAGATTTTGTTGCTGGAGTAACCAAACTTTATGCAGGAAAGCTCAGTGATCGATTTGGTAGGAAACCATTTATTACTGGTGGTTACACCTTGGCGGCAATTGGAAAAGTTTTTACTGTCTTCTCCTTTGCATGGACTGGAATTTTTGCCGGGCGAGTTATTGATCGGATGGGTAAAGGGCTACGAGGCGCCCCGCGAGATGCATTAATTCATGACAGCGTCGATAACAAACATTTAGGTAAAGCCTTTGGATTCCATCGAACTGGAGATAATTTTGGCGCGGTTATAGGTCCGCTGATTGCACTGGGGCTACTTGCTGCGCTCAATGATGATGTCCGAGCAGTGGCAAAGTGGGCTTTAATCCCGGCTGTCATTAGCGCTTTAGCCACACTAATGATTCGCGAAAAGAAATCTTTTCAACGACAAAAAACTTTTACCAAAGTGCCGCTCTCACCAAAAATTAAAAAAACAATTGTAATTTTAGTTCTGATTCAAATATCAAATATTCCTGATGCGCTCCTACTTCTTCGCCTACATGATATTGGCTTTTCTCCATCTGGAGTAGTTTTTGGTTACGTCATTTACATGGTAGTGGCCACTTTTGCTGCATACCCAGCAGGGCGTATCGCCGACCAGATACATCCAAAGTATGTCTACTTAGTTGGGTTAACCTTTTTTGCACTCGGCTATCTCACTTTAGGTCTCACCCAGAATCGAGTCGTGGCTCTGGTTGCTCTCGCTATTTATGGGCTCTTTCCCGCATTGACTGATGGCATTGGGAAAGCATGGATTGGTCGGTTAAGCGATGAGAGTTCTCGAGGATATGCTCAAGGTGTTTTTCAAGCGAGTATGAGTTTTGCCGTACTTGCCGCAGGCATTTGGGGCGGATTGATCTGGACAAGTGGGAAAAGTGAATTAGCCCTGATTATCGCTGGCTTCGGTGCAGCTGTTGGCGCTTTAGTATTACTAATAAATATTTGGTTGGAGCCATGAAACTTCGCGAACTTGTGCAAGAGAAATTTGTAGGACGGTTCTACTTTGCACGCTTTGTCTCCAATGTGGGCAATGGCATGGCCCCAGTGGCTCTTGCCTTTGCCGTCCTTGATTTACCAAATGGAAATGCAACGTTGCTTGGAACTATTTTAGGTATCAACACCGTTGCTCTTCTGATTATGTTTCCCTTCGGTGGGGTGATTGCAGATAGATACGGCCGGGCAAAGTGGATTGCATATGGAGATATATTTACGGCGCTATTGCTCTTCTTTCAAGTCTCATTTTTTGCAACGGGTAACGTTCCATTCTGGGTCTTCGTCGTAGTAAATGTGGGATGCGGTTTACTTCTTGGCATCTGGTGGCCAGCATTTAATGGCGTATTGCCAGCGCTTCTACCGCAACAAGCGCTCCAGAAGGCTAATGCGCTAAATAATATGTTTTCCAATACGGCCCTAATAATCGGCTCCGCCTTAGGTGGAATTTTAGTAAGCACAGTTGGCAGCACTACTGCGCTCGCAGTTGATGCAGCAACATTTCTCGTCGCAGGAATCGTTGTGTATACCTTTAAACATGTCACTCCACCAATGGAGGTAGTAGAGAACACGGTATTACATGATTTGAAAGAAGGTTGGCGGGTCTTTACCTCCTTTCGATGGCTTGTGGTCATCGATATTTGTTTTGCTTTTATCGTTATGTCATGGGCTGCAGGTGAAAATGTGCTCGGCCCCCTTGTTGCCCGCGAGAAATTTGATGGTGCAAAATCATGGTCGATGGTCCTTACCGCTGTATCAATTGGATTGATTGTTGGCTCTTTCGTGGCAATGCGCTTTCATCCCAAATATCCAATGTTGACGATGATGTGCCTTACGGTATTTCTTGCTCTCTACATCTGGTCAATCGCTCGGCCACAACCGCTCTGGTTCATCATCTGCGCAGCATTTATGTGGGGCGTGGTCTTCGATCTATGGAAAACTATTTGGGATACCGCGCTTCAAACACGGATACCGCGTGAAGCGCTCTCTCGAGTCGCTGCGTACGATGGTGTGATCGTCATGTTATTTCGGCCAGTGGGGCTGGCACTTGCTGGACCTTTTGCCGATAAGTTTGGTGTTGAAGCAACGCTTGATGGCGCTGCAGCGCTAGTGGTATTAGCAATTCTCTTTTCGCTTTTATTCCCAGAGGTTCGAAAGTTTGAGAGACTCTACCCGGCGCTTTAGACCCATTGGCTGAGCTCGTTTGAAATTACCGCTGCAAGCTCTCGCATCGCTATTCCTCGATGGCTAATCGAATCTTTAAGCTCTGCCGCCATTTCACCTGTGGTTTGGGTAAAACCCTTAGGCATGAAAATCGGATCATAACCAAAGCCATTTTTGCCGCGAGCGTGATCAATTAAAAGGCCGACCATTTCAGCGCGCACAACTTTTTCATAGCCACTGGGTGCAACAAAAGCTGCTGCACAGACAAATTGCGCTCTCCTGTCTGTCACGCCAACCATCTCGTGTAACAACTTCTCTAAATTAGCCTGATCATCACCATGTACTCCGCTATATCGAGCAGAGAAAATTCCTGGTGCACCACCTAGATGATCTACTGCCAACCCACTGTCATCTGCAATCGCAGGTAGCTTGGTAAAAAGCGATACCGCTCGAGCTTTTAATAACGCATTACCCTCGAAAGTATCCTCGGTCTCTTCCACATCATGTAGTTCTGGAAAGTCATCAGTCCCCAGTAATTGCACCTCGGGAAGAGTTAGCGCAAGAATCCGCTCGAGTTCTCGAATCTTTCCTTTATTCCGAGTAGCCAGAACTATCTGCACTTAAACTCCATTTAAAATCAAGTTAGAGTAAAGCTTTCTTCTGGAGCGTAGCGAGCTCTCCACAACCAGCAAGCGCTAAATCTAAAAGATTATCTAAAAGGGCGCGATCAAAAGGATCGCGTTCTGCAGTTCCCTGGACTTCAACAAATTTTCCAGAACCAGTACAGACCACATTCATATCTGTTTCAGCTCGTACATCTTCTTCGTAACAGAGATCGAGCATCGGCTTACCGTCAATGATTCCCACTGAAATCGCTGAAATGGAATCAGTAATTGGAGATTTCGACACAATCGATTTTGCCATTGCCCATCTGATGGCATCAGCGAGTGCAACGTAGGCTCCGGTGATCGCCGCGGTGCGAGTGCCACCATCTGCCTGCAACACATCACAATCAAGAATGATGGTGTTCTCACCGAGCGCAGACATATCAATAATTGAACGTAAAGAGCGGCCAATCAGGCGGGAAATCTCCTGCGTCCTACCGCCGAGTTTTCCTTTTACGCTCTCGCGATCAGAGCGGGTATGCGTCGCTCTTGGCAACATCGAATATTCAGCAGTAACCCAACCCTTACCTTGACCCTGCATCCAACGGGGCACGCCTTCAGTGAAAGATGCAGTACAGAGAA
>Ga0214923_10004706_pt1 | contig 16313 bp, 16 predicted proteins | sample LL1510_MetaG_FD_177993 | JGI IMG/M metagenome (GOLD analysis project Ga0214923, IMG submission 177993) | Freshwater microbial communities from Lake Lanier, Atlanta, Georgia, United States - LL-1510 | ecosystem: Environmental > Aquatic > Freshwater > Lake | place: USA: Georgia | collected...
CTTCTATGCATCTGAGCAGAACTTGGCCCGGTTCCAACTACCTGAAGTAGCTCAACGCCTTCTGCAGCAAGAGCTTCTGCCAGGTGTTCTAGGTCAACTGTTGAAGTCTTATCTTGATTTACAAACTTCAGATTTAGAACCTTATTGTCTTCAATGGTCATCACTGGCTCAAACTCAGCCTCTTTGTTGCTTTGATATTTCTGAAGTTCTAGCTCTATTTCTGCACTTGGTCCATAAATAGCAACTCTTCTTCTGAATCTGCCGGCTTGGCGTTGTTTCTTCAGCCAAGCTCTGCCAAGCCGCCTGACTATTAACAGAACTACTAAACCAACAACAATTACTTCCGAAACATAAACACGTGAAACGTCTACCTTGAAGAACAATGCAACAAAAGCAAGAGTTCCTAAAACAGTAAGAGATGCATTTAGAACTCTGCGGTATTCGCTAAAGTCTGATCCAACTATTTTGCTATCTCTGGTCTTGAAAATGACCAAGAAAACTAGCCAGCCAAGATATAGACCTGCTCCAACAAACTGCGGACTCACATTCACACGCAAAATACCATCGCTGTTGATGTTGTCTGTGTTCTGAAATGAACCATAGTTAATCAGATAGGTAACTAGCGATGTTGCAAGCAAGACTAGAGCGTCAGTTACGCTGACCGCTCTTGCGTAGTTACGCATAGTAAGTCTTTTCATGCTGCCATCCAGTCAACAACTACTTTGGTCATTGCATCTATTTGCTCTGAAACTTCTGCGTAAACCTCAAGGCTCTCTCCATAAGGATCCATAACGTCTTTAGGCTCTTCACCGGTGGGAACCATACCTCTGAGCAATACCGCTTCAGAAATAGCTCTTTTTAGGTATTGCTCTCTGGTTTCTCTGGGTTTCTTTTTGAACTCTGCTGAGAATTCAGGTTCAGTCCTAAGGAAGTTGATTAACCTAGCGAACTCATCAAAAGTGAACGAATATTTGCTTGCTTTGGGGAGCATCCTGGCAAGTTCAGACCTGTGCTCCAAGGTCATGGTGATCACCAGGTCCGCTCTGTCTAATATTTGGGGGGTTAGATCTTTAGCCTTATGTGCCACAGGCTTATAGCCCCTGGCTTTCATGACTTCGGCAGTTTGCGGGGTCATCGGTTCACCGGTCATAGCCATAACTCCTGCAGAAGTCACTGTAATTGGAAGCTTCTTTTTAGCGGCTAGTTCACTAAGGATTTGTTCGGCCATAGGAGATCGACAGATGTTGCCTGTGCAGACGAAGACAACATTGAAAGATGCCTCAGCAGCAGGCATGTTCTAAGCCTTTTTAGGAGTTTTGCGAGCAGACTTTCTGGTCTTGCTAGCTGGAGCGGTGGTTTCGGTGTTCTCTTCGCCATAAGGCTGGGCGTAGGCCCCATAGGCACCATAGGCTCCGTAACGACCGTATGCTCCATACTTACCGTATGCTCCATAAGATCCATAAGAACCATACTTGTACGAATAGCGGTAGCGGTAGGCATCAACACCTTTGGTTGGAATCTTGTTCATGATAAAACCAAGAATTCTTCCACCGATGGCTTCAACGTGACCTATGGCAGCAGCCAACTGTGGCTTTGTCGTTTTACCAACACCGACCACCACCGAAACACCTCCCGTAATCTTAGACAGAATGGCGGCATCGGTGACGGGTAGCAGTGGTGCAGAGTCGATGAGAACTACATCGTAGTCCTGCTCTGCTTGCGCTAAGAAATTCTTCATGGCTTCGCTGCCCAAGAGTTCAGAAGGATTTGGAGGGACCTGGCCTGCTGGAAGCAGGTCTAAGTTTTTTCTGCCCCAGCGTTGAATCACATCAGCCTGCTTTACTTGGCCGATAAGCAGGTTAGTCAATCCAACTGCGCCTTCTACGGAGAAATATTTATGCATTTTCGGCTTGCGCAAATCGCAGTCAACGAGAAGAACTTTTGCACCAGTGTCTGCCATAGCGATGGCTAGGTTAGCAATAGTTGAAGACTTCCCTTCACCTGGGATGGCAGAAGTTACCACGATTGATTTTCTACCTTCAGCTGCTTCAATAAACTGAATGTTAGTTCGCAGCTGTCTGAAAGCTTCTGCCCTGGTGCTCTTTGGGCTGGTGTGAACAATAAGCGGGTTGGAGTCTGCAGTTTCATCAAAGATAATTCCACCAAGCACATTCACTTCGCCATCTTTGTCTGGAACATCTTCCACGCTTCTTATTCGTAGATCTAGGTTTTCTCTTAGCAGCGCAACACCAAAACCAAGGGCTAGGCCAATAAGGCCGCCGAGAGCCAAGTTGAGAACTGGGCGAGGTGAGGCGGGTGACTTAGCAGGCTCACCGGGTTGAATCACACTTAGTTTTATAGGTGAAGAAATAGTCGGGTCCACCGTTTCTAAACTGGTGACCACTTGTTCAAGAGAGTTAGCTACCGAATTGGCAATGCTGGCGGCTCGGTATGGAGATGGGTCGGAAACAGTAATTTCTAAAATAACGGTGTTGAGTGGGACATTGGCGCTAATGCGATCCGGTAGTTTGTCCTCTATTGACTGAAGGTTAAGCTCAGCAACTACGCTATCAAGCACCTTTGGGCTGGTAACAATATCCGCATATGACTTAACTCGCTGCTGAGTAAAGGAGTTTCCAGTTAACAGGTCTGCAGCTGACTCGGTTCCTGAGGTGGAGACAAAAAGGCGAGTCGTGGATTCATAAGTTGGGGTCATGAGGCTCGTCACCGCGAAGGCACTCAAGATTGAGGCCAAAAAAATGGCAGAGAACAGGACAATTCGCTTACGAACAACAAGTAAATATTCACTAAATCTCAACAGAACCCCTAAATCAAACGGTTAGAGTTCTAAACTAGCCGAACATTTGAGATTTGACCCCATCCACAACCCTTTTTTCCCCTAAAAATGTAAGGTAACGAATAGGTTAACTTCTGAAACTTTTTTTGCACAAAATAGGTAATTTCCCGATAAACTGTGAATAACGTGTTTCTTTACTAAGGAAATTTATGAGAAAACTTATCTCAGCTTCGCTTGCTGTTGCGTCGTTGGCAATGCCAGTTAGCGCCCCGGCATTTGCTTACCCTGCGGGACAGGATCCCGTAATCGCTTTCTCAACTGTAGGGCGAATCGCACCGGGAGATTCTGTATCAATTCAGATTTCTCGAGTAAAGAAAGACTGCGCAGTCACAGTCGAGTGGGCCGAGACTGACGAAGTACCAGCAGTTACCAAGTTCGTAAAATCAACGGGTAAGACTGGAGTAATTACGATTGCCACACCTAAGACTGCTGGAACATACACTCTTACATCTTCCATCAGCAAGGAGTGTGCTGGAGACAGTTCAGTCACACTGGAGAAGAGCGTTGTCGTAGGTAAGCTTGCCAGCATCGTTGGTAAGATCACCTCTTCAAGTGCTTTTGCTGCGAAGAACCCAGTTCTTGCAGTAACTGGAACTATCAAGTCTGGTTCTGTTGCAGTAGCCAACCGGAGCATCGTAGTGAAGTTAAAGAAGGGTGGCGAAGTGATCAAGACCCAGTCAGGAACCACAAACGGAAGTGGTGGTTACACGATCGCCTTCAGCGGAGTTTCATACACCGTTGGTGCATACACTGTTGATGTCGAACTTTCTTCAGGAAGCCTTTACGGAAAGACAGTGAAGACTACAGCCCCGTTGAACTTGCACTAAAACTTGGATCAAGAACTTAGCAATACTAAACGTAATGCCATCGCTGTTTCAGTGATGGCATTAGTTTTATTTACTCTCTACGTAATAATTCGAGTTGCATTCATGGTTTCCTCTTTGCAGGCGACCATGTCCGAAGTCGAAGATCTAAAACAAGCCGCAACCAAAAAAGATTTAGCTGCCATTTCGACAAGCTTGGGTAAAGCCGCCGATGCCATTGCCGCGGCCGACTCGGCAGCAAAGGATCCTCTGGTTCAACTCTGTGGTTTCTTACCTATTATCGGTAACGACATCAAAGCTGCCAGCGTAGTGGCATCTGACGGAAAGCTAGTTTTACTTGGAGCTCAGGATGTGACCAATACTGCCAACCAACTGATTAAAGCAGGAATAGGTAAGCAGGCAATCAAGGACACTACCTTGCTGTCCACCTTCCGTGATGGCATAACTAACATGAACGATGCCGTTCAAAAACTTAACTGGGACCTGGGGCAGATAGATTCAGCTTCATTGCACTTCGGTTTAGATAGCAAGATTGTTTCCGCTCAAGCGTCAGTTAGCAGTTTTGCCAACGCAAGTCAGAAAATTACTCCACTAGTTGAAGTCGCCACCGTGGTGCTGGAACAACCAGCCAAAAAGCGTTGGTTTGTTGCCATCCAGAATCTTTCTGAGGCCAGAGCCACCGGAGGTATAACTGGCGCTTACTCAATTCTTGAGACTGAAAACGGCAGAGTGCACCTCAAAGAATATGGTTCGGACAAGGCCTTGCTCAAACTTGGAAGAATTGATTACAGCAACTACCCGCAGGATTTGCGCGACCTCTGGGGTGTCGACCTAGGCGACTGGAGAGACATCAATGCTTCAGCCCATGTCCCTTATGCAGCTAAGCTCCTAGCCGACGGTTGGCAACAGCATCGTGGCCAGAAAGTAGATGGGGTGCTTTTCATAGGACAAGGTGTGGTTAGCGAACTATCCGGTGCGGTGGGTCCTGTCACGGTTCGAGGTATAAAAATAGATCAGAGCAATGTCATTGATTTCCTCTCTAAAGACATCTATGCCAGATTCACTAACGTTCAGGCTAAGGATGCTGTAGTTGGTGAACTTGCCAAAGAGATGTTCACCAAGTTGATTGCTGGAAAGGTCAGCGCAAGCGGTCTAATGACTGCCGCAGCCAACGACAAAACCGGTGACCGTATTTTGGCTTGGGCTAAAGACACTAAAGTGCAAAAACAATTTACAGCCACTAAAACCTCAGGTGAAATCCCAGAACAGTTTGGCCCAAATGTCTTAGTGACAGTCAATAATGCTGGTGGAAACAAATTGGATGCATACATGAATCTAAAAGTGGGCTATGCAGAAGGTGAATGCAATGTGGACACTTTCACCGGATACCAAGGACGAAGAAGCCGCGTAACAGTCGAAATCAGCAACAATGCTCCAAAGAGTGGACTACCCGCCTACGTGGTTACCAGGCTCGATGACAATTTCGGCGAGTATCGACCAAAGGGTTCAAATCGTGAGCTGGTTACAATTTACGGGCCAGTAGGCTCTGAAGCAGACTCAGTTAGCGTCAACGGTGAGCAAGCTTTCGTAAGTCTTGGTGAAGACCGCAAACGTCCGGTCTGGATTTTTGAAGTCACGTTATTGCCAGGCGAGAAGAAGACATTGGTGGTCAACATCGTTGAACCTATCAGCGATGAGAACCAAGAGAAAATATCTGGCTCGCCCACAGTTCTAGCGCCAATTACCCTAAACGCCGCTGAGATTTCAACCTCAACCATCGGCGAGTGCTCGCTGAAATAATTACCCCTATTACCCCGCCGAGTGCATTGTGGTAAACGTCATCTAACGCCGAGTATCTAGAGGGTAGGTAAAATCTTTGAATTACCTCAGCCAAAATTGAAACAACCACGGGGATCATCATGGTCCAACGAAGTCTCAATTTTGGGAACAATACAACAAGAAAAACACCAAGAGGTAGGTAGAGCAATACATTAGCCAAAGCCTCCAGTTGGTTGTATTGCAGCCAACGAAGCCAAGAAATTTCATGACAGAACTTCAACACCGTGGAGGTAATTTGCCTCACCAGACCACCATTATCAACTGGTGTCGGCCAGAGCGAGGTCAGGGAAAGTAAAACCAAGTAACAAACGAGTAAGACTCGATTTACCAGCTGATTCAGTCTCAACTTTTACCTTTCTGACACTTCAGTTCACTTGTCTAAAGTTTAGGTTATTCAACCTGCGCTGTCCCTAGACTTTAGGTAGTCGGAGGACAGTTATGCCAGAAAACTTAGGTTATAAAAAGTTATTGCAATTGCTCACCAAAGAAACTTTGGAGTTGGATCAGAGCATGCCAATAATCCTGATTGATGGTAGAGCCTGTTCTGGTAAGTCGACTCTGGCGCGGGAACTACAAAATGAACTCTTCATCCAGGGCGAGTCGCTACCCAGGATTATTCACTTGGATGATCTTTACCTTGGTTGGGATGGCTTAGCAGAAGGGGTTGACTACCTAAAGCGCTTTATTCTCCAACCGCTGTTGAGTAAGGGCACTGCTAGTTGGCAGGAGTATGACTGGGATTCTGGGAAGCGTAATTCTTGGCGAGAATTCTCTGGTGGAACACCGCTAATCGTTGAGGGTTGTGGCGCTATCAATTCATACACTGCAACTATTGCCAATTTCTCAGTCTGGCTTTCAGTCCCTGAAGAAGTAAGAAAAGCCAGGTGGTCGGAAAGAGACGGAAAAAAGTTTGACCAATACTTTGATACCTGGGCCGCCCAAGAATTAGATTTCCTTGCCAGAGAGAGATCTGAAAATTTGGCTAACTTTAGTCACGATTACGAAGCCAAGCCCTAATTCCAGCAACAACAGAACCAGTGATAAAAACAGCGGCTATCAAGTAACTTGCGTTCTTCACCCAAGGGATGCTGGCCGAGTAATAGCCGGCAAATGTCAAGCCCATTCCCCAGGCAACCGCGCCAACTAAGTTAGCGCTGAAGAACTTGTAATAGTTCATTCTAGAAATACCTGCGATAGCAGGAATGAAAACTCTAGCCCAAGGAACAAATCTTGCAATTACAACAGCCCACCAACCCCAAGCCTGAAATAGTTTCTCGGACTTTTCAATCCCGGTCTTAACCCACTTACCTTTTCTCTTATCCAAGTAAGGTCTGCCGAAATGTCTACCCAAGGTATAGCCCACCTGATCTCCCAACCAAGCTGCTATACCAACACCGCTAGCCATCACCAAGATGTCTAGGTTTTGACTTGCAGAAACTAAACCAGCGGCAAAGACTAGCGAGTCACCGGTAATAAACGGAATGAAGGCCCCAACAAAAAACCCTGTGCCAGCAAAAACCAAACCCCAAACTGCTAAAGCAAAATAGATGCCGCCTAGATTAGGAAACCAACCAGCAATCTGGTCGCTGATGGCAAAGTGAAAATGCATTACGGCTTACCGTAAAGCATTATTTCATCTAGCTCCAGTCTCACTCTAGGTGCAACTTCACGCTCGTAGGCTGGGCCCTCTAACTGCTCTGCAGGAGCAATCTTGCCAACCGCGATAACGACTAGAACTTCTGTGTTGTCATCTAGATTCAACATCTGGTGAATCTCATCGCGAACGATGCCACCAATGTGGTGAGTGTGGAGGCCCATTTCCTGAGCCTGAACCAACATCATCGAAGCGGCTAGACCAGCGTCATACTTAGCTCCAGTTAGTTCTTTGCCATCAGCAGTGGCCTTCTTTACAGCAACCACAATCAGCGCAGAAGCATCAGGGGCCCAAGACTGGTTGAAACCAGTCAAACCCTTTTCACAGAGTTCTTTGTGTAATTTGTCGGTTTTAGAAACATAAGCAAAACGCCAAGGTTGCAGGTTGTTTGACGACGGTGCCCAACGACCTGCTTCCAAAATAGCTAGTGCTTCATCTTGGGTAAGTAGATAGTCTCGGTCAAAAGATCTAGGGCTCCAACGTGATGCTAGAACCGGTGCGATAGGCGCGGCAGTAATTGCTTGTTTGTTTGAATGCATGGTTCTAGTTTAACGCTTCACGAAGGGCGCTAAGCAGTCCCTGAACATCTTCTTCCTTGGTATCCCAGGCACACATCCACCTGACCTGACCGGTGCGGTAATCCCAAACATAGAAGCGATACTTCTGCTGCAACTTCTCAATCAGATCCATCGGCAAGATAGGGAAAACAGCGTTAGCTTGAGTAAGGTTAGGGATACTTACTCTACCGTTAGAGTTTGCAGCAATCTCTCGAACTCCTTCATCCAGTAATTTAGCCATCGCATTTGCATGCTTACCGTTATTGATAGCCAGGTTGTCTTGCAAGAGCCCAATCAACTGAGCACTAACAAATCGCATCTTGCTTGGCAATTGCATGGAAGTTTTTCTTAGGAACGGTATCGATTTAGCTATGGCCGCATCGCTTAGCACTACAACTGCTTCAGCAGCTAGTGCACCAATCTTGGTGCCACCGAAACTTACCAGGTCAACGCCAACATCTGTTGTGAAACCACTGAACGGAAGATCCAAAGCAGCTGCCGCATTAGAAAGTCTTGCGCCATCCATGTGGAGCATCAAGTTATTCTTGTGAGCAAAATCAGCTAAAGCTTTAACTTCAGCAGCACTGTATAGCGTGCCTAGTTCTGTAGTTTGAGTTATCGAGATTGCTGCAATCTGTGCTCGGTGCACACTTCCAATGTCAAACAGGTAAGGTTCGATTAGTTCCGGGGTGAGTTTTCCATCAGTGGTTGGAATGGTCCAAAGTTTGATCCCGGCCATCTTCTCTGGGGCTCCACCTTCATCGGCGTTGATGTGTGCAGTCTCCGCACAGATAACTGCTTCCCAACGCTTAACGACAGACGAGAGGGCAATTACGTTTGAGCCGGTGCCATTGAAAACAGGGAAGACTTCCGCTTTGCTACCAAAATGGCTTTTGAACATTTTGCTAAGTTCTGCGGTAACAAAGTCATCGCCGTAGGCAACTTCGTGTCCTTCATTGACCTGCTGCATTAGCTCAAACAATCTAGGGTGAACCCCTGCATAGTTGTCGCTAGCAAAACCGCGCCAGACTCTTCTATCCTCTAAGCTCATCTGATCTCCATTCGTCTATGTCTAATCTACCGAACCTAAACTATGGGTTCGTAAAGTCGAATAAAATCTAAATAGGCCTTACGCCATAAGTCAAAGTGGTAGTAGCCAGTAATACTTATCGAGGGGTTTACCGTGTATCAAAGAACGGTACTAGTCGTTGAAGATGAGCCTTTTATCAGAGGCTTAGTCTCAGACAAGCTAAAAAGCGACGGATTCCAGGTCGAGATAGCAGCTAGCGCTGCTGAAGCTCGCAAAATCGCTGCTAACAAAGATGTTGACATCGTAGTTATGGACATCGACCTAGGTCCTGGCCCTTCTGGACTTGATCTTGGTCTGGCATTACATAAAATGCACCCGGAATTAGCCTTAGTTTTCCTAACTCACGTCCCTGAACCAAGAATGTATGGCGTGGACGTAAAGATGGTTCCTAAGAACGCCGCTTACCTTTTGAAAGAAAGACTGATCGACCCTGATGTTTTAAATGCTGCTATTGAAGCAGCCCTTAGAGACAAGGTCGGCCCAGAACACCGTGACGACCTTAAGCCATCTCACCCTCTGGTGAATGTCTCTAAAACTCAACTTGATGTTTTGAGAATGATTGCCAAAGGAATGTCTAATCAGCAAATTGCTGAAGAGCGTGGCACCAGCCTTAGGGCAGTTGAAAACCTTGTGAATAGGGCTATTGCCGCTGCCGGGATTGATGCGAAGTCCAAGACCAGTGCAAGAGTTATCGCCGTTCGAGCGTTTATCAAAGTAGCTGGTCTACCAGAATAACGAGTCTGGATCTAACGAATCACCTTTCATGGCTTCGTAGTCCAGAACTAAACACTCAATTCCTCTGTCTTCAGCCAGAGTTCTAGCCTGCGGTTTGATTTCTTGGGCAGCAAAAATACCTCTCACCGGAGCAATCGCTGCATCTCGGTTTAGCAATTCCAAATAGCGAGTGAGCTGTTCAACACCATCTATTTCACCGCGTCTTTTGATTTCTATCGCAACTGTTTGGCCTTTGCCATCTTTAGCCAAAATATCTACTGGACCAATAGTCGTTGCGTATTCGCGCCTGATCAGCATGCTGCCTTTTCCAATTAGTTCAATCTGATCTGCTAGCAATTCTTGTAAATGAGCTTCAACCCCATCTTTAATTAGCCCTGGGTCTTTACCAAGTTCATGGTTTATCTCTTCATGAATTTTATAAATCTGAATCCAAAGAATATCTGCAGTCTTTACTTGGCTTACCCGCCAGACTTCCTGAATCCCTTTAGCCACCTGCTCTTCATCAGGTTCTTGTTTACTAAAATTACATGGCGGGTTCATCCAGTTCAACGGCTTATAAGAGCCTGTTTCACTGTGGATGAGAATGCTGCCATCACCTTTGAGCATTAGCAATCTTCGAGCTAAAGGTAAGTGAGAAGCTAGCCTGCCAGCGTAGTCCACTGAACAATCGGCGATTACTAAGCGCATTATTTCTTGATGAGTTTATTCTCTAGATCTTCAATGCGGTCAATCAAATGACTTAGCGCTTTATCCTGGTGATCTAGGTGTTTTTGAATCTTTATGGATTCTTCTAAAACTGCTGCTGCATCTTCATAAGTTAGGATTGCTCGCTTTTCAGCAGCAGCAGCCTGAATGTTTTGACCAACGATGATGATTGGTAGGAGCACTAATTGTAAAAAGGTTTGGGCTATCCAAGCCACGATTTGAATTGGATCGCCTTTACTGATTACCGAAGGAAGTGAAACCAGAGTTAGAGCAAAGAAAGCGTAGGCTGCCCACATGGTGCCAACGCCTCTGGTGATGTTGAAACCAATCTTGGCATTTAATGTCCTCGGTTTGGTCTCATCAAGAACGTTGAATTCTTTACGTTTTTCAATATGTGGTGATTGTTCGTAGCCAAATTCTGTTTCGGGTCTTTTTGATGCCATTAGGATTCAATCTCCAGTTTCATTCCCGCAGGGTTGGTAGTAACCGACCTGACGGTAACCTTCTTAACTTGATAACCTAGCTGCGCTTCAACGGTGCTCTTTAGCTGTGTCGGATCTATCTGAATGTAATCGGTACTCAGGCTAAACCGCTGTTTACCCGGAGATCGGAGAATCTTGGGATGGTCAACCACAAACACCGCAACCACCAGGATTACGGCATAAAGGGTTTGCACCGGAAGGTCATAGGCAGGTAAGCCCAGATCAAGACCCATAGCCAGAGCAACCAGCAGATAGACAATCTCGTTCCAGCCAAGGGTCTCGGAACGCAACCTGAAAATAGAAATAACACTGAAAAGGGCAAAACCTACCCCAATGGAGATGGTGAAGGTGCCCAGTGCTCCACCTAAGACATAGAGGGTGATGTTAATCAGAGCAATAGCCACAAAAACGTCTCTACGACGGTGCCTACGGTAGAAAAACACATAAGCCAGTAAGAACAATAGAGCTAGGTCGATGCCCAGCGTGCTGAGCAGGATAGGGTAATCAATTGGGGTCACAAGGCTAGACTAGTCGAAGTGAAGTATTTATTTAGGTTTAGCGGCGCTGCTGGACTGGCCATAACCTTGCTAGCAGGTGTTTTAGGGCCGGCACAGGCTGCCCCACCTCTTTCGGCAGCAGATATTTACAATCCGCTCAAGATAGTCAGGGCTGACCTGACTTTGCCACAGAGTTCAGTCGATTCCTTGGACAGCCTCGATAAAAGCCAGCTGGTTATCTATGTGCCGGGCACTTTAAGCATGTCCTTAGACGGAAGAACCAGCGGAAACCTAGACATCAAAGTCAGGCTCAAGGGATCAACATCGCTCTACCGTTTGAGTGAAACTCCTTCATTTAAAGTCAAATTCAAAAATTCTTCACTACCAAATGGCTACCAGGGACTCAAGCGTTTGACTTTCAACGCTATGGTCCAGGATTCCAGCAAAATCCATGAATACGGGGCCTATTCTCTGTTCAATGCGGTTGGTGTACCCGCTTCGAGAACCGGTTGGGTAAGGCTATACATTAACGGCGTTGACCGCGGTTTATATGTAAATGTGGAGCAACCCGACAACAGTTTCATGGGTAGGAAATTTAAGGACATCACTCAACACATTTATGAAGGCGTTTATAACAAGGATTTCCAGCTGGGTAATGACTATGGCGATGATAAAACCGGTGCCTTCCTAGTTGACTATGGCTGGAAAGCAACTCCAAACAAACGAGATCTTGCCAAAGCAATCAATTACCAGGCCGACTGGGAAAACAAAACTTGGTATCCCGGCCTAAACGCTGTTTTTGATCGAACCGAAATGATCAAATTCTTTGCCACCGAGGTGTTTTTGGGACACTGGGATGGTTACACCGGCCCTAACATCAGCAACTATTACGTCAGAAGCAATACCAAGAGCAAATTCAGTTTTATACCTTGGGGCGTTGACCAAACCTTTGGCGAGGAGAGACATTCTGAAGTTTTAGGAGACACCTTCAATACTCCTTTCCTTTCAGATACCATGCCTCACCCCTGGTCTGGAGGTCACTACGGAAATCGCGGAGCTATCTACGTCAAGTGCATAAATTACAAGCCATGTAGAACAGAATTCTTAAACGATTTAAAGTTGGTTTCACTGACCGCAACAAAGATCCAGCTGGCAACAAAAATGCGAGCAGCGACCAAACTTATCGAACCGGTAATTGCTAACCAGTTCAGTTCTGCCCCAGCAACACTGAAGCTGATTGACAATGAGCAGAATCGAACCATCTCTTGGATCGCCCTGCGTCAAAAAGCGGTTACCGCTTTGCTGAAAAAGTATGGAATTAAATAACTCCAGCAAGCTGAAGAGTCACTGCTAAGACCAATATCCCACCGAGCCGATACATCCAACGCAATTTAGGTCGTTTGATTATCCGGTCTTCGTCCTCTCGGCCTTCCCTGCCAAATAGCGCTATCACCCCAACAAGGAACATCGGTATTGGCATGAGCATGAATGACCACTGTGAGCAGTCAGGATTTGAGCCTAACCACTGGGCCAGTCCAAGCGACGTGTAGTTTGCCACCAGCAGGCTAAATGCTAGACGTGGTAACCCAGTCGGGATTATCCGCCAAAGAAGTGGTGAGTTCGGCAGGCGGTCCGCTACCAAAAATACATTGAGTTATTTTGCCAGGAATTCCTTCCCCTAGTAACCTCCAGTATTTTGCTAAGTCTTGACAAACCTAAGTTTGCCAAAAGTTCACTACCTTAAATTTAGTCGCCTAAACGAATATCTAGTCGGTACCGAATTCTGAGCAGATATCGGTAATAATTTGTTTGGAAATTGCTACCTGCTGCTGATACTGAGTCAGGACAGCACTATCCACATCAGATTGCAAGGCAGCATCATATTGTCTTGAATAGGCGGCAAATTGCTCCATCGCAGTTGAAAGCTCTTTAGTTCCCGCCTGCTGACCATACAAGGTCACATCATTAAAGAAAGAAACTAGTTCAGAATCCAGGACAGGAACTTCAAGATCCCGATAGTCGTAGCAGGACTGTCTATCCAAGTTACGCATATTGCTACTGATTAGGGTGAGCACCATAAAGATGGCTAGTCCAAAGGTGACTCCAGCCGTATAGCCCAGGTAACGGGTTCTTAGTTTGGCCGGAACTTTGTCAACCGATCCGGCCCGTTTCACCATAACAGCAGCTAAAAAGTTCAAAGCCAAAATGACCACCGAGATTATGATGGCGGCAGCGAAAGTTGTTGGTTTGGTAAATCGGAAGAGGCGATAAAGCGCTTGAAATACCGCGAAATAGTTCTGATTTGGAAATCTTTGCGAAATCGGAATCGTCAATATAAAAGGTGTCAGGAAAAGTATGCTTGCAGGGATCACGGCTAACAAGAGTTTCAAATTGGCACTGATTCTGGTGGCATAGAGTCCTGCAACAATCAAATTGATTAGCGCAAAACACAGATAAACGCCAACCATGACCAGAATGTATGTCTTATAGTCGGCATACTTTGTGGAATTTAGAGCTTTTAGGTAGTCCCCTAGTGGCCACCAGAAACTAATCACCCAGAAGCTCAGAGCTGAGCTAATCATTAGTAGGTAAGCGCCACGAAAGTGCTGTAATCTTCCTAACATTTCTAACTCCTAAACAGTCTCAGACTTAAGCCTAACTGCGACCTCGAAAAGTGGGAGAATATCCCTGATGGAAGATTTCAGCGGTAAAACAGCGTTAGTCACCGGGGCTAGCTCGGGTCTAGGCGAAGCCTACGCCCTCGCCTTAGCCGACCGCGGTGCAAGGGTTATTTTGGTGGCAAGAAGAGCAGATCGTTTGCGTGCTCTCTCCGATCGAATTAATGCCAAGCACGGTATTTATGCCTCTACCGTAATTCCAATGGACTTGAGCTCACGCGATGCGGCAAGTACTTTGGCAAAAGTAATCAAAGGCCGAGGCACCCAAGTAGACATTCTGGTAAACAACGCAGGTTTCGGTTCCACCCTTAATTTCATCGAAGAAGATCACAGTTCGATAGTTAACGAACTGTCGGTGAACGTCAATGCTTTGGTCGAACTAACTCACTTCTTCCTACCCGGCATGGTTGAACGCAGAAACGGAGTGGTCATCAACATTGCCTCCACCGCTGCATTTCAATCCTTGCCATACATGGCAGTCTATGGAGCCACCAAGGCATTCGTCCTGTCTTTTACCGAAGCGCTGTGGGGCGAAACCAGAAAGCAGGGAGTTAGAGTGGTGGCGGTCTGCCCTGGACCCACACAAACGGAATTCTTCGATGCCGGTGGATCATCTCCAGCACTGGGCAAGTTCATTCGCTCGACCGAGGATGTAATGGAAACAACTTTCCTAGCATTGGCCAAAAGAAATGGCAGAGCAGTTGCAATCGATGGTTTACTAAACAAACTAACCGCAGCATCTTCGAGGTTCTTCACCAGAAAATTCGCCGTAAAACTAGCAGCTTTCGTGATGAACCCTAATAAGAAGTCCTAGTTTCACCCAATTACTACTGACTACCTTGTTCCAAAATCTAATTAAATAATTAGCGGCCCCAGAAGTAAAACTGAGGCCGCTAATTACTTTTATTTAGTAGTAGTAGACGTTTACAGTAACACCCTTTGCCTTAGGCAACTTGAATGGGATTAGAGAGTACTTAGCCGTCTTTGCTCCAGTCAACTTGGCTGTTTGGAAGTATTTCTGGATTGCCGCAGCACGAGCGGCAGGAGAAGTTTTCTTCTTTTCCTTAAGAACCTTGAAGTCATTTGCAATCTCTACCTTGACCAAGGTTCCCTTGCCAATTTTCTTTACTTCAGCAGCTAGGAGCTTGTTTCCAGCAGCGTTAGTCTTGGCATCAACAGTCACCAAATCAGCCTTTGCGAACGGAATAACCAAAACATGCTTGGCCTTTGGCACAATAGCTGTGATAGCGTATGTGCCTGTTGTGGTGGTGTCTTCCGCAGTAACGGTAACTGTCAAGGTGTTCTTGCCAGGTACCAACTCGTCTCCGCCGGAAACTTCAAAAGTTGCCCCAGGGTTGTTTGTCTCGGCATCAAGTTCAACAGATGTTGTGCCCACAGGTAGAATCTGAGTCGATCCAATCGGGTACGAAACTCCGTTGACCTTGAACGCGCCACCCTTCAAAGTAGTATCGTTCGAGTAAGCAACTGGAATGGTCAGGCTATATTGTGTAGCCTCAGCATTTGGGTCTCCTGGCTGAACAGTAATAGTAATTAGGTTCTCACCAGGTTGAAGTCCACTCAGGTTCCAAGTGAATCCATTGCCAGGGTTATCAGCAGTAATGCCATCACCTTCGACGGTAACCACAGTTCCAGGAGCCGAATCAGTCTTCAAGGCGATTGTAGGTTCGAGATAGAGAACCGCCGTCTGAGTTCCATTGGGAAGAGTTGTACCCAGAACCGCTTCTCCATCTTTGAAGGTAATTACAGAGTTACCAACCTTGGTTGTCTTCAAGCTTCCGTCGGCACCTCCAACATAAACCTTCAAGGTTGAGGTCTTGGAAAACTTCTCACCAGCTGAAGGAATGACCTTGAAGGTAATCAAGTTGACCCCGATAGCGGCGTTAAAGTTTCTTGCAACTCCAGACAACATTTCCTTCCCGTTGATAAACAGGTCAGAAGTCGGGTCGAGGGTTTGAGCAGAAATTGCCAAGTTAGTAACTGAAGTTCCCACTGAGTAGTAGTCATTTGTTCCAAGCAGATCAAAGATACCATCGGACTCACCATTAATAGTGATTCCAGCCTCTGGATCCAACTCATTGTTGGTGCTGAAGTCCAGAACATTCAGTGTCACTGTGTAATCCGCACTGTCACCATTGGCCGCAGTAACAGTCAGAACGAAATCTTGCTCTCCGGCAACCAACGGAGTCAAACTTCCATCACCGGTTACAGAGTATGTTGCACCAGCATCAGCCAGCTCGACCTTGTAGTTTACTTTTCGGGTTCCCTTAGGAAGGTCAATTGATTCTCCATCACTCACGTCTTTACCGTTGATTTGGAAGACTGATGTGCTGTTATCAGAAGACAAATCAGGCACGTTCACGACTACTGTGTAGTC